>OGEU01000665.1_pt1 | contig 33913 bp, 34 predicted proteins | sample 1570651 | NCBI WGS metagenome assembly OGEU01 (sample SAMEA2582129, study PRJEB24529) | metagenome | biome: Human gut stool | place: China | collected 2011 | reverse complement strand
TTTTATGAAAAATACCCGGAACTTTCAAATTCTGCAAATTAAAGTCCTATTACTTATATAGACCAAAGAATTTCAGGAGGAAAGAAATATGAGTGAAAAGAGAATAGGTACTTTAATTTATGATCCATCAATGGGAAGATTTGATATCCGGTTTGGGATTGAATCTTATTATGGAGGTCTTCATTGCGGAGAATGTTTTGATGTGAAGGTAAAGGATGCATGGATTCCGGTTCGGATTGAAATGGATGAAGACTGGTATCTGGTAGGGCTTCCTAAGACGAGTCTCAGTGGACTGACGGTTCGAATGTAGGAGGAGCATATGATGGAAGCTAAAAAGAAATATGAAAAGCCGGCATTCCGATTGGTGACAGATTTGGGGAGTATTTTGGAATGTCTGTATGAGGTATATGGAACGGATGGAACGATGTTGATTGCTGGGAACAAGTTATCGGATACGGTAATCTATCCGTTTATCCGCATGATTAAAAAGAAATGCAAAGCAGTGGATGCGGAAAAGCTGAATCTGATGCTCTGGAAGATTTATATGGTAAGTTCGAGAAAAGAAGAATTTGTGACGGCTGCTAAGAAAGAGCTGCAGCCTTATTTGACCAAGAAAGATGAAAAACAGATTGACACCATATATGACACCACATATACTATAGATAGGAGGCATTAAAGATGTCGAAATGGGATAAACTATTGACAAGAATTTGCTCATTATCGAAAGACCTTCGTTTTGATGAATTAAGAAAAGTATTAGAAAGTTATGGATATGAGATAAATGCTCCGAGAAGTGGGAGCAGCCATTATACATTCCGTAAAGCGGGATGCCAGCCGATAACAATACCGAAACACGAACCAATCAAGAAAATTTATGTTGAAATGGTAAAGCAGATTGTAGAAAGTGAGGCGAAAAACGATGAAGACACTGAATGATTATTTGGCAATGTCCTATCGCATGGAAATTGTGGAAGATAAGGATGAAGGTGGATTTGTGGTTTCTTATCCGGAACTGCCGGGATGCATCACCTGTGGAGAGACGATAGAAAGGGCAGTTGAAAATGCAGCGGATGCAAAAAAAGCATGGTTAGAAGCTGCACTGGAAGAAGGGATTGAGATTCACGAACCGGGAAGCCTGGAAGAGTATTCGGGACAGTTTAAAATAAGGATGCCACGCAGCTTACACCGGGATCTGGCGGAACACTCAAAAAAAGAAGGCATCAGTATGAATCAATACTGTATATATCTTCTTTCAAAGAATGATGCGCTGTTAGTAAAATAAATATACAAGAATATAGATGAAAAGAGCCGTCCGGATGGGCGGCTCGAAGTATTCTTTCTTTGATTAAAAATGATATTGTTCTAGCAGATAGATAGGAAGTGTTTGTACATTCCCAGCGGTTCCGCCTTTGGTATCACCTTTCAGATATAGTAGTTTATTGGCCTTCCCCTGTTCCAATGCCTTCAAGGCAGTAGATGCAGTTCCCTTACCGGCTTTAACTTCAATCAGATAGCGGATGTGAGTTTTCAATGTCTGAGCTACAAAATCAATTTCACCACCTTTATAAGTAGCAAAAGCCGGTGTCTCAAAGATAATTTCTTCCGGGAATTCCTGGCGTTTGGACAAGTTAATGTAAACATAGTTTTCGTTCAATGAGCCATCCATAGTTGATACAGTAGCACCAGTTCTGGAGAGATAATAATATGCAACTCCAAGATCCATGAAGAAGCAGCGGCTTCCCGGTTTGAAATTCAGGATGTCCAGTTCTGTGATTTTGCCACAGAAACCGATGATTCCAGAATGGTAAAGCCAGTTGATAGCACGATAGCAGGTTGCTTTAGAAAGATTACTGGAGTAATTCTTTGTAACGAGCTTTTGCAGTTCTTCACTTATACTGTCCTCATCTAATCCTTTCTTTTCACGAAGCAGAATACGGCAGATGCTTAAAAAGATGTTGGTAAAAACACTAATATCTGTGATGTCATCAAAGTACCGCATAGATTCGTTTAAGAAAATGCGGATGATTCTAACAAGCTCTTTTTGAGCTGCTTCCACGTCTTTTGTGTTAAGGTATGTTTCCACAACCTTTGGATAGCCGCCAATCTGTCTATAGATGTCGTAAACATTCTTTAATTCGTCATATAGTTCCGGTACGGTGTCATCTGCATGATCCAGTGGAAGTGATAGATATTTCTGAAAAAGCTGGTCATCCAATGCTTCCAAAAACTCTTTAAAGGAAAGGGTATAAATACGGATACTGGTAATATCTCCACTGGAGAATTTGAATTCCGGTTCCAGTACACGTCCCAGATAACTTCCAGTTACAATGAAATGCGCTTGAAAATAGCGGGTAAATTCTCGGATACGGTTGAATATCTCTGAGGATTCCTGAATTTCATCAATAATGATGACTGTATCGTTGGTATCTTCAAAATCCGGATCGAAGAGTTTAAAAGCATCGTGAAGCGGCTGCTCCGGTCGTTTTGTACCGGGAGTCCAGTCTGTGGCTTTTTTGTAACATTCCATAAATTGTTTGCCGGACAAATCAAACAGGTTAATGTAGATCTTGTGCCTGAAGTTCTCATCCGCAAATTTATTGATAATATATGTTTTTCCGACCTGTCTGGCACCATTCACTTCCAAGGTGCTGTGGACGGTATCGTTTTTCCAATCCAGAAGCTGATCGTAAACTTTTCTTTTCAGATACATGGGAAATGCTCCTTTCTTTCAACTGTTCCTATTATATCAAAATATGAATGGATAATATAGAGGGTAATTTCTGATAAATGATGAATTGTCTAGTCTGAGCAGTTCTTCACGGGTATTCCGGTTTCTGTCATTACTTTTTCGTACTGAAGAAGCTGTTCCCAGGTCAGCCATTCCGGTTTCTGATCTGTGGGAAAACCATTCCATAATTCTTTCATACGGGCAATATGGTTTTGAACGCTATGATTGCATAGGATAGACGGACTGCGATTTCCGTAGCCCAGATAGTATTCACAGTCAGACTGTAATTTACTTAACATCCGGTACTCGAATTCATAGGAACTTCTTTGATACGGAGCCGGATGAAATGTGTACTCCTGCTGTATGGGATGGGAAGGTTCTCCATCAATATGGTTAAAAGATAAAGAATAAAGATTCGGTTCAGGCTCTTTGCCAAGGTCAATATCCTTCCACAACTTTCCGAATTGGTCCTTATATACCGGACAGGAAAAATCATCCATGCCAGTATACTCAAGCACTAATTTTGTTTTTGCATTTTCATTCATTCTATTAGACCATCCTTTCCTTTATTGCAGACATTGAGGTATATTATTGGGCGCTGTTTCTGCATTCCACTGCAGCTTCGCACGTACATCCATCAGGATGATTCCTAACTGGTTTTCTCCGCAGTTATTGACTTTGCCCCAGAAATAGTCACCCCAGTTGTTTCCTTCAATAAGTGTGGACTCTCCGGTTGCAAGAAGTTTATCCCGGAGTTCCGGGTTCTGCATGAATTTGCACATGCAGATTTCATACATGAGCCGGACTTTCACTTTTTCCCAGTCCGGGCGTAATGTAAGATCTCTGCCGAGTTTCTTTGCATCAGAAGGATTATGCATCCGAAAAATACAGAATTTGCGTTGCTCTCTCGCAGAGAGTGTTTTCTGCGCTTGAAAAGCAGCTTCATTATTTGCATAGGTTTGTCCCATGTAAGAGACCGGTGCCGGATAGAAATTGCTTAGAAAAGCATAATCTCCCCGAAATTCATTGATCTGTGTAGGTATGCGCTTGCTTGTATTTGTTTGATTCATTATAAATTCCTCCTTTGTAAAAGAGGTGCGGCCTTTCAGCCACACCTCAAAATAATTCTCATCTATTGCAGAGATGGTTATGCAATCATCTCCAAAAATTCAGCTTCTGTAAGAATTGGAATACCAAGGCTCTGGGCTTTTGCCAGTTTGCTGCCGGCTTTTTCCCCGCAGATCAGGTAATCGGTTTTCTTTGTTACAGAGCTGCCAGGTTTGGCACCAAGCTCCAGAATCTTATCGTTGATACCGTCTCTGGTAAAATGCTCCAGTTTCCCTGTTGCTACGATGGTACATCCTGTAAATTTGTTTTCTTTTGTCATAATGGTCTCTTCCTTTCTTTGTTCAAATGTGAATTCGTTCTGTAAGTTTTTCCATAAATCAAGATTTGCTTCATCTGCAAACCAGGAATGGATGTTGTGATTTAAGATTTCGCCAAAATCCTCTAACTGAGTGAAGTCGTAATCTCCGACAGCCGCCTGTTCAAATGCAGTTAAATTTCCGGAAAATACGGTGTCCAGAATCCGGCTTTTGGTTCTGCCGATCATAGGAATATCCATGGAAACCAGATAGCGGACAAAGCTGGTCCTCCGGCTGGCGTTGATGGATTCCCACAAGCGGTCGAAAGATTTCTCACCATATCCGTCCAGTGCCACAATATCTTCCCGGTGTTCCTCCAGATGATAGATGTCCTGAAAAGAGTGCAGATAGCCCAGATTCAGGAATTTTTCCAAAGTGGCTTCTGACAGTCCTTCGATGTTCATTGCCTTCTTGCTGGCAAAATGGACAAACCTTCTTGTAATCTGGCTGTCGCACTGCGGATTATCACAATGCAGAGTTTCTACGGTGCGACCGTCGCTGGTCTTACGGCTGTAGGTTCTGGTTTTGGAACCACAGCAAGGGCAGACCGGAGGCGTGATGTCGGTATACCTTCCACGATCCAGATTATCCTCTATATGTGGGATGATCATGTTTCGTTTGGAAACAAGAATCCGGCATCCGGGTACAAGCTCCAGATTTTTGATAAAGGTCAGATTATGAAGGGAAGCTCTGGAAACATCACAGCCGTCAATCTCCACGGTATCGAAGATGCCGACCGGAGCAATCTCTCCGAATCTGGTCGGTGTCCATTCAATTTCACGCAAGAAAGTTTCGTAGGTATCATCCTCAAACTTATAGGCGAGGCCGTCCTTATAGTGGTGTCCGGTTTTTCCGCAGCTTTTGGAGTAGCTGAGACTGTCAAAAATCATGACAATGCCATCGATAGGAAGATGTAAATTTGCTGCTGTGGATACCAATTCCTGAATGAATTTCTCCGCATATTCTTTTGAAAGTCCGGTTCCTGAAATTGAGAAAAACGGGCAGTAACCAAAGCCCAGGTGTGTTAAACCTTCTAATTTGCAGGCTCTGCTGTCCGGGAAGGGAACATCCTCCATTCCTTCTAATACATTGAACGGAAGAAAGCGAACACAACGTCCGATACAGTTCTTCGGATCAAGACTTCGTACTGATCCGGAAGCAAAATTACGTCCGTTTTTATAAGGTTTTCCATTTCCATCACGCAGAGTATCTTTCAGACGTTCAAAATCATTGGTTGGTATAAAAGACTCACCGGTAATGACCAGACGTTCTTTGTGTGGAATGGTAAGCGGTACATTTAAAAATGCCGGGATATTGTGTGTAATATCTTCCCCCACTTCACCATCTCCACGGGTAGAAGCCTGAATCAGTCTGCCATCTTCGTAAATGAGTTTGGTAGTCAAACCGTCCAGTTTCAGCATAAAGAGAACTTCCTGTCCTTTCATGAAATCTAAAAGCTCTGAAATCAGTTTTGTTTTCTCAAGCGAGAGCAGTGGAATCGGATGGGTGACTTTGGCAAGTTCACTGACCGGATAATATCCAACCGTCTGTGTCGGAGAATTTGACAGGATGAAACCAGTCTGTTCCTCCAGTTCCTTCAGTTCGTCAAAGAGTCGGTCATACTCGGCATCAGATACCAGAGGGGCATCCTGATTGTAGTAGGCATGACGGTATTCATTGAGTTGTTTTACAAGATTCTTAATTCTTTTGACTGACATAGAGTCTCCTTTCTTTTGTGGCGTGCCAGTTCCGGAATCATTTGTTTCCGTAATCCTCCTTTCCCTGCGTTCAGGCATAAAAAAAGAGAATGACGCTTATGTTCATTCTCAAAATAGATGCAGTTTCCTGCAAAATAAAAAAAGCCAGAAGTCCCTGCTGCTTGTTGGGCATAGGAAAACTCCTGACTACGTTTCAAACCTAAACTGCGTGTGATAAATCCTTTCCGGATTGACACAAATAATTGATATAAGAACAGTATAACACTAGATGTAGTATATGTCAAATGAAATAGATTCCTCAATGAAGCTTTTGCCTTATGTTGATGACAAATTTGTCGGCTACAGGAATAAAAGCGTTCAGGATTTCAGATTTGCCCTAAGCGAAGGAATTCGCAGCCAGGTAGTTTTTGCCACTTTCGTGGAGAAAGTCGAAAACCAGATAAAATCAACCTCTGTGATAAATGCCTTAAAACAGGCATTTTCGCAAAATATGAGTCATCTATAAAGTTGTAAAGTGGTGTCATATTAGTGATATTACCATATATAACACCATTCATTTCAAAATGCAATAGTACATTTTAATTTTTTTAAACCCTCTTGACTATTTACATTAATCAAAACCCCATCAGAGATAGGAATAATTTCCGTCCCTGGTGGGGTTTATTTAACTTCTTATCCCTCTCTTATAATCCTTTGGTGAAACTCCATACTGTTCCCTAAAGATCTTTGCAAAGTGCTGACTTTTCTGATAGCCAAGCCGCTGCATAATCTCGTTAATTTTTTGTTCTGTATGCTCAAGCAGCCATGCTGCCTTTTCCATCTTACAGCGCGTCACAAAATTTGACAAATTTTCCCCTGTACTGTCCTTAAAATAGCGTGATAAATATGATGGATTTAAATGTACTACACCTGCAAGAAGTTCTAGCGACAAATCATCCTCGACATGCTCTCTAATATATGTCTCCACTTCCTGAACTATATCTCCAGTCTTTTCCTGCTTCTTTATTTCTTCTGCAAAATGACGTTCTAACATTTTTTCAAGAATTTCCTCAAATTCTTCTTTTAAAATTGGCTTTAACAGATATTCAGATACCCCATACTGAATTGCCTGCTTTGCATACTCAAACTCACCATATCCAGAGAGAATCATGATTTTAGTAGGATATTTCTTTTCAAATACATGACGACAAAGATCAAGTCCAGAAATCTTTGGCATACGAATATCCGTGATGAGAAGCTCTGGCTGATATTTATCTAGCAAATCTCTTGCCATAGAGCCTCCGCCTGCCGTATAGACATGCTCAAATCCATATTGTTCCCAATCGACCAGTTTTCTCAAATAGTCTACCATATATGGCTCATCATCTACAATCAATACTTGCATTGCTTTCCTCCTTCTTTTTCTCTGGCCGAATGGAAAAATATACCGTCAAGCCTCCCCAGCGACTTCTCTTAAATCCTAGTGCTGCTGATTTTGAATAATAATTAATCAGACGTTGATTTACATTCCATAGACCAACGCTCTCCTCTTCTTTTCGCTCTTTTCGAGAAATACGCTCTTTTAGTGCGGACACCTGCTCTTTTGTCATACCCTCTCCATCATCTGAAATGGCAAATGAGACTGCACCATTTTTTGTCCAATCAATCTCAATCTCAATCTGTTTTGCACTCTCGCAGCCTTCTAATCCATGCTCAATTGCATTTTCAATCAATGGCTCTAGAATCAGTGGAATAATCGGAAGCTCCCCAATTTCCTTTGGCATTTCAATTGTATAGCGAATGCGCTTTCTCATCGCCATGATTTCCAGATAGGATTTCGCATAGGATACCTCTTCCTTTATTGTCGTTATCATCTTTTTCTGTGTACAATATCGATAATATCGAGATAGATGGACAGCCATACTGCGCACAGCATCCGGCTGTTCCGCCACCGTTACAATATAGGAAAGGCTATTATAAAGAAAATGTGGATTGATCTGAAGCTGCAGTTGCTCTAGCTCTGCCTGCATACGAAGCTCTTGCTCCTTCAATGTCTCATCAAACAGCTCGTTCATACGAACAATCATATGATTGAATTGGTCAAACACATAGTAAAATTCGTTGTCTGGAAGTTCTGTGATCTGTGTTGTCAAATCTCCGTCCTCCACTCGTTTTAATTTGTACGTCAACATATTTAACTGCAGAAGAATGTTTCGGTTATACATTCCCAGATATAATGCACCTAAAAGAAGTGCAACCGATAACAATCCACCTGTAATGTAGGTCATATTGTTGACTGGAAGAAGCATCTTACTAAGTGGATAATACGTCACTAATGATATGCCGTTTCTTGCAATTCCAGAGGTTACAATCTGATAATGACCTCTTTTCACATGTATTTCCTGCATACCAGGCTCAACCGTCAATTCCTTCATCTTATTTTGAATTTGCATTCCTTCTGAGTCAACTGGAAACAAACTTTCCTCATCTCCAAACAGACAAAGTGTTCCACCACCTGAAAAACCAGATGCCATATTTTTGATTCTATACAACCAGTCACGCTCCATGCGAATGATTAAGTAGGGTTCATCATCGTCATCATCCCATTTTGTTACATACTGACGGCAAAAATAAACTTCATTTTCACTGATAATCCACTGATTGTCCTGAAGCTGATCCAGTATCTTTTTCCCTTTGATACTTGTTATCGTTGTGCTTGAAACAATTCGCTGTTCTTCTGGCCAGTAAAGATCAAACTCTGCCATTCCAGAATTGGTCTTTTGTTTTTCCTGAAAAATCTCTTGCATCGTTTTTACCTTCATGACATAACTATAAATATCCTCGTTATCCACGATTGCAACCTGCAAAAGCTTTGTCTCTTCTCTTGTCAAAATGGAGCTGGCCTCCAACTCAATTTCCTTAATTTTTTGCTCTAGCTGATCATAGGAGTATTCCATCTGGATCTTCGCCACTCTTCTCAATGAAGTTTTTAGATTGATCGTACTATAACAATATAAAATCAAAAAACTTACGACAATAATTGCCAGAAAAAGAACAAAGATACGATAGATTGAGTTGATTCGCTTCATCTGCCCATTTCCCCCTCTTTGAAAAAATAATTTATACTGAGTATAACGTATTTTTTTTACAAAGTCCACAGAGGACAGGAAAAGTGGCACTGAATATGATGTACCGCATTCTCCTGTCCTTGTGGCATTCTGGCCTGCTATCATTTCTGATTGCTGAAACCTTTTTATTTTTTGTTTTTTCGGTTACTTATTTTGCAAGATTACTTCACGCTCTGATACCACTCATTTACTTCCTCGGTAATCTTGTCACCGCCCTGTGCATACCAGTCTTCTACAAACTTGTCAAATGCATCAATAGACTCGTTTCCATAGATAATGTTGGTGTAAACCTGCTTCTCCATTGTCTGAAGCTGCTCCCAGTACTTGGACATGCTTGCTGTTGGAGCTGCCTTAAACAGACTCGGATTCTGATATTCCTTGTAATCATTTGCAATTGCATAGCCTTCTGCACAATTATAGGAACTCTCAAAGTGAGCTGCTGCACGAATCTCTGCACCTGTCTCTGGCTCTTTGCCATCTCTAACGGCTGCATATGCTTCCATTGCACTAAATCCTGGGGAGTTCTTAAATACTGTTGACTTACCTGGCATGAATGCATCTGCTACCGGCGGATCAAACAGATTAGAATCAAACACAACCTTGTCACCCTGAATCTGATAATCATATCCATCTAAGTATCCATACTTAAATCCATCGGTTCCAAATGCTGGATTATATGCCCAGTCATAGTACTCAAAGAATGCTTCCATGTTATTAAAGTTCTTATTAAACATTAACCAACCATCATTCAGCTCTGCATCCTGATAAGTCATCTCTCCATTTTCCTGAAGAATATTTGGATATGCCTTTACAACTGCATCAGGTGCTACGCTTGTGACATCCTTTACAGAATCAATGCACCACGGACGACCAATAAAGATACCAGCCTTTCCTTCTGTAAACTGAGTCATCGCATCCCATGCACCTGTCGCTGCTGCCTCCTGGAAGGTCCAACCGTTTGCATGCCATTTTGCCAAACGCTCCAATGCCTTCTTATTTCCTTCGTCAAGAGAACCATAGACAAGCTTTCCATCCTCATCCTCCTGCCACTGTCCTGGAAGATTCTTTCCTGTATAAACAGAGAAGATTGTCACAGGATCTGCACACCAACCATTGTTATAGATGGTATCACCCTCATAGGTAAATCCATAGGTATCCTTCTCACCGTTTCCGTCTGGATCATCTTCTGTGAATGCACGGATTACTTCCTCAAACTCATCAATTGTGGTTGGCGCCTCTAAGCCTAAATTATCCAGCCAGTCCTGACGAATAATCATAACTTCACCCTCTGTTAAGTGTGGAGAAACTGCCATACCGTAAATTTTTCCATCTTTTGTTACAGTACTATAAGTATTTGGATACTGGTCATAGATTTCCTTTAAGCGATCTGGCATTAAATTCGTAATGTCATCTGTGATATCCTTCACCATTCCAGATTCAATCATATCAGCTGCTAACTGAGCAGAATAAACAGGGAACACATCTGGCAGATCATCGGAGCTTGTCAGAGCCAGACGAAGCTTTGTCTCATAGTTTGAAGCATCACCACCAAGAAGAGTTGTCTCCATATTGATGCCAAGGCTCTCTCTTGTTAGCTCTGTCATTGGATTCTTGTTGATATCCTCTCCATCACCATAGCGTCCAGTATTTTCATCTAGCTGCTTTCCAATTGTGATCGTAATCTCCGGATCATACTTTCCGTCTGCATTCTTTGTCGCATCTGCTGCAAACACGCTTGTGCTTCCCATCGCCATTGCAGATACCAGTACCAGTGAACCGATTGCTCTCTTTTTCATAGTTTTTGTCTCCTTTTTTTAATTTTTTATTATTTGTAATGCCAAGGTCAAAAAGTCATAAGCTTTCTCATGCTTGCATAATAAGGGTTTTGACTTTGAGACCCGATATTTCCTATTCTTTAACTGCACCCATTACAACGCCCTTTACAAAATATTTTTGAAGGAACGGATAGACAAGTAAAATTGGGAGTGCTCCGATAAATACCTGTGCTGCCTTGATGGTTCTCTCAGACATCGCTGCTGCTGAGGTTGGATCCATCGATAAATCCTGCTGATTGCCTTGAACTACGATGACCTGAAGGAAGGATGCAAGCGGATAATTCTTGGTATCTGACATATAGAGAATACCAGTAAACCACTCATTCCAGTTTCCTACCATGATAAACAAGCCGACAGTAGCAAGTCCTGCCTTTGATAGTGGCAGATAAATCTTTCGAAATACAGTGAAAAAGCTTGCACCGTCAATTCTTGCTGCCTCCTCAAGCGCCTTTGGAATTGTTCGAAAGAAATTCATGATCAAAATCATGTTGTAACAGCTGAATGCGCCTGGAAGAATGTAAACCCAAAAGCTATTTTTAAGTCCCAGTGAAGAGTTTACCAAATAAGAAGGAATTAAGCCACCGCCAAACAGCATTGTGAACACGAAAAACCACATGATTGCTGTTCTTCCCTTAAAATCTCTTGACAGTGCATAACCTGCCATTGTGATCACACCCATGCTCACTGCTGTTCCTACAATGGTACGCGCAAATGAGATCATCAGTGAACGAACAAAGTTATTATTTTGGAAGGTCTTCTGATAGGCCATCACAGTAAAATCAATCGGCCAAAACGTAACTCTTCCACTGTTGGCAGCTGCTTTTCCACTTAGCGAAATTGCAAACAAATTCAAGAGTGGGAGAAAGCACAACAGCGCTAGTGTACATAAAAAGATCGTATTAAAGACAACAAATATTTTTCTACTGACAGATGTCTTTCGCATGATTGTTTCCCCCTTTCCTTAAAAGATTCGATAGCCTGCAAATTTATAAGCTAACTTATAGGCAACTGCTGTCAAAAACAAGCTGACACCAGATTTGAACAAACCCACTGCTGTACCAAAACTGTACTGACCATTGACAAGTGACTGACGATATACATAGGTATCAATAATATCACCTGTGCTGTAGGTAAGCGGAGAATACAGATTAAAAATCTGATCAAATCCAGCATTCAATACATTTCCAAGGCTAAGTGTTGCCATTACAATTACCATTGGAAGAATACAAGGGATTGTCACGTATAAGGTCTGCTTCCAGCGGCCTGCACCATCAATCTGCGCTGCTTCATACAAGCTCTGATCAATATTGGAGATAGCTGCCAGATACACGATCATTCCAAATCCAAAGCCCTTCCATAAATCAGAGATTACAACAATCTGTCGAAACATTCCTGCATTTCCAAGAAAGAAGATCGGATCCATTCCGAATACTTTCTGTAAAAACATATTCACGATACCATCCATGCCCAAGATGTCTCGAAGCATTCCCGCTACTGTTACCCAAGAAAGGAAATGTGGTAAATAAACCAACGTCTGAATTCCTTTCTTAACTCCCATATTATGTACTTCATTTAAAAGAAGCGCCACGATAATTGGGAAAATCAATCCGAGTACCATTTTCGATACTGCGATGATAAATGTGTTTATGATCGCCTGATAGGATTCCTTAAATTCAAAGATCTGTTTAAAATTATCTAGTCCGACAAATTCTGAACCAGTGATGCCAAGCCACGGCTTATAATTTTGAAATGCCATGACCAAACCACCCATCGGTGCATAGCAGAAGATTAAAGCTAGAATAATTGCCGGAAGAAGCATCACATACATTGGCCAACTGCGCTGCACTTCCTTTTTCACTCTTTGAGCAAGTGGTTGCTTTGTTTGTTGCAAGCTTTTGTTTGTATTGTTCCTGCCCATTTTTTCTCCTTTCTTTTTCCTTGTGTTTTGTTACAATTAGTATAGCAATATTTTAGTTTATTTTATGCACCTTTATTTTTTCTTTACGTCCCCCAATTTTACTTTTTTACAGAAATTTCAAAAAAAGAGAGGAATCCTTCTTCGGATTCCTCTCTTTTGCTATTCCTTCGTACCCTATCTTTACTTTTTCACTCTTTTTGTGTACGAAGTGCTGTTATCGTTTTTGTAATCTGTCAAGCAAGACCACTAAGCTTTTTCTCATCCAGTGTCCATACACTTCCATCGTCAAACTCCAATGTAATCGCTGTATCTGCCAGATCTGTTGATGCCTTTACGCCAACAAGACGTTTGCACTGCGCACCTGCCTGATATGGTGCAAGCACTGTTACAATACGAACTGCATTTGCATTTACCTTTGTATCGACACAAGGAACAGCGCGATGCATGCCCTGCTTTGTTCCTGTTGCAATAAAGCCCTGCCACTCTGGTGTTTCCTGTCCTACGATAATTGAAGTCTCTCCATTTGACCATGCAATGTCAGCGTCTGCAAATCTGATATACTTATCTGTCTGCTTTTCCACTTCACTGTCAATATGCCATAAAATATCCCAATCATGAGTTGCAGTGCTGCTCTTTGTATCTGACAGACGATCAACCGTGATTAAAAGCGGCTGATTTTTATCGCGATAAAAATAAATTGCTCTTTCATGAACAGGTACCTTATCCTGATCTTTACCATAGCCCTCATCGTAAGCACTCTTTGCATAGTCCCACTTTTTGGAGAAGTTCCACTCTAAATTGGCCTTCTTTTTAATATCTTCTTCCTTCCATGCATAAGTCTTTCTACGGTTCTGATCCTGTCCATCTACACGTACAGTATTGTGAGATCTGGTTGATAGAACATAGCTTCTCATCTCAGACTCATCATAGGCATAATTTCCACCCTCTGTCAGCAAAAACTTTCCATGTGCATAAAGAAGAACAGACAGCTTATCCTCATGCTGATGAGCTTTTCCAAATGGCGCAGCATCCATTAATGCCCAGGTATCATCCTGTTCCCAACCGGTACGAAGTGCAGCAAAGCCTGACCATGGCATAGCTGCTGATGTATATTCTGGCTTTCCTGTCTCATCACCTTCTGTAATCCATTTTGCTCTCTTATCAGTTGGAATGATTCTCTTTCTTATCTCATAAGAACCCTTTACATCACGTCTGCATCCATCGTTTAGATCTGGTGTTTTGCCATCTGGCATCATCAATTTGATATCAAGCTCACATGCTCTTGACAACTTTTCAAGAAGTGTATCTGGAATTGTTTTTCCAAACTTGTAAGCAACTTCAATAAAACGCTGATAGTTGTTGATAACGACATCATGATAATTTGTCGTCAACTCATACTGGAAACCATCCGGATAAATCTGGCGATCAAGCTCCTCCTCAAGACTTTCAAGTGCCTGCTGTAGCCATTTTTCTGACTTTTTAAACTGCGGATATAAAATACCAATCTGACCAAGACCATTCATCTCCATGATCAGCCAGTTTCCGGTCATATGATTTTTGCTAAGACGCTCACCATGCTCATATACTGACTTATACCAGTTGATCAAAATATCATCAGTAAATGCTGGTGTCTTATAAAAAGTAAATAAAATATATGGCCAGTTTGCACCCATACGAATACCACACTCAATAGTTCTCCAGCACTTTGTTTTATATCCAGCACAGTCTGCATCTGGGCACACTGCCTGCTTCATCCATGAATCCATTAACTCAGCTGCTGCATATGCTAGCTTTTCATTCTTTGTCTTATTATATTCATGCGCCAAAAGCTTGATATCATTATGACGGCTTAACTGCCAGGTCCATTCTTTATAACCATTGTAGGTTGGATTTGCTTCCCAGTCGACTTTATTGTCTTTTCCATACTCGCAAGGAACACCTACAGACACAAGCGTATGATTGCAGATTCGCTCTGCTGCCTTTGCATCACTCTCACCCGGAAGTTTATAGATATTTTCCGGAATCTCATATGGAATCTCAAAGAAACGATCTGCATCTAATGTTTTGCGAATATAAGATGCCATTTCCTTTTTTGCAAGACTATAATCTTTGTCGGCAACAGCCTCCTTCACAGCTTCCATTCCCGGATAATCAAGATTCAAACATTCACCAAAGAATTGTTCGTCACTTAAAAGTGGTCCTAATTTTTTTCATCCATTCCTTTTTCCCTCTTTCTAAAATTCATTAACACATAATTTCGCGCACTTTGTGTTATGTACAGCATACCCGAAATCAGGATATTTTGCAATCAGAAACGGTAGTAGAATGGCGTTCAATCAATCTGTGTCTTCCAGTTTGGCGTGCATGCTGCCTCAAAGCACATATGAATCTGCTCTATGTTATTCTTTTCTTCTGCTAATTTTAATTTAGAAGTTTCCTCTTCAGAAAAATAACGACTCTCGGATGTTTCAATATTTTCCTCAAAAGATCCACCTACAACACTGCAAAGAGCAAATACCTTGCAGACTTTCCACGCATAGACTGGCTGGTTATGCTTTTCTCGATCCTGAATAGCAATTACAGTATCGACAGTGACATCAAGACCAGATTCTTCTTTGACCTCTTTAATAATATTGTCATGCACAGATACATCCACATCAACCCAGCCGCCTGGAAGAGACCATGTACCATTATTTTCTTTTACAAGAAGAATTTTTCCATCTTGAAATACTGCGGCGCGCGTGTCTAACTTTGGTGTCTGGTATCCTGTCTCACTGCAAAAAAGATCGACAACTTTTTCCTTTGAAATGCCTGAATGCAGACTGATCATCTCTGCGGCAATATCACGAATCTGCTCATAACGCTCTCTGTCATAAACATCTTTTCCGTAGGTAAGACCTGCCTGAGCAATGGCCTGTAATTTTACTGCCCAATCAAGCCAAGGGCTTGTCTTTGATTCTTTTAAAGTTTCATTCTTATTGTTCTCGTTCTGCATATTTGTTTCCTTCCTATCGTTTCGCTATAATTTTCATTATCAAATTTGAATCTGACAGTTTTATTTGCAATGAATCTGCTCTATCAGTCTTTTTATTATAATCCAAAAATTTGCTTGCTGCATCCACAAAAATATCATTTTATATTTATTATTTTTCTTGACTCTACAATGGATATATAGTTTATAATAAAGCGAAACATTTTGCAAACCACAAAGGGGGCTTTCTCATGGAAAAAAATCTTACCACAGGCAGCGTCTTAAAAAATATTCTCTTCTTTTCGCTGCCATATTTGTTCTCTTACTTTTTGCAGACGCTCTATGGCATGGCAGATCTTTTCATCATCGGTCAGTTTGAAGGTGTCGCCGCAACCACAGCTGTCTCAATCGGAAGTCAGGTCATGCACATGCTAACCGTCATGATCGTCGGCCTTGCCATGGGCACAACAGTCAGCATTGCACAGGCAATCGGTGCAAATAAAAAGGATGATGCCGCTGCCGCCACCGGAAACACGGTCACTTTATTTTTGATCTTATCTGTCTGCCTGACTGGCGCACTGTTATGCGTAATCCGTCCGATTACCATGATCATGTCCGTACCAGAAGAAGCCGTTTCTGGCACTATCGCTTACCTTACAATCTGCTTTATCGGCATTCCTTTTATCACAGCATACAACATTATCAGTTCCATTTTCCGCGGAATGGGTGACTCAAAAAGTCCAATGTATTTCATCGCTGTTGCCTGTGTGGCAAACATCATTCTTGACTACATTTTCATTGGACTATGCCACTTTGGTCCAGCTGGCGCGGCACTCGGTACAACTGTCTCTCAGGCTATCAGCGTTATCGTTTCTCTTTTTGTAATTGTAAAACGCAAAACTGGAATCTCATTAAAGCCATCCGATTTTCGCCCGAAGCGCAATGTTTGCGGCACAATCTTAAAGATCGGAATCCCAATCGCCTGCCAGGATGGTTTGATTCAGATTGCATTTATTATTATTACCATCATTGCAAACAAGCGTGGTCTGACCGATTCCGCCGCCGTCGGCATTGTTGAGAAGGTAATCAGCTTCTTGTTTTTGGTGCCATCCTCGATGCTCTCTACTGTCTCTGCACTTGGTGCTCAAAACATCGGTGCCGGAAAGCCAGAGCGTGCCAAACTTACACTTCGCTATGCAATCTTTATCACGGCTGGGTTTGGTCTGATTGTGGCTATTATCATCCAATTTATCGCAGAGCCAGTGGTTGGTCTGTTCACTACCGATAATGGTGTAATTCTCGCAGGAGGTCAATATCTTCGCGGCTACATATGGGACTGCATGTTTGCCGGTATTCACTTTAGCTTCAGCGGTTATTTCTGTGCATGCCAGAAGTCGATTCTTTCCTTCATTCACAATATTATCGCCATCTCACTGGTACGTGTTCCTGGTGTATACCTGACGTCAAAGCTGTTCTCGAATACACTATTTCCTATGGGACTCGCAACTGCAACTGGTTCTCTGTTGTCTGTAATCATCTGCGTTATTGCATTTTTGATTCTTACAAGGAAAGAAAAACACATTGCATAACATACAAACAACGATGCAGCAAAATAAAAAATTTAAAGATAAAAAAAATGAGAAAAACGAACAGAGCCATCGAAGACTGCGACATCCTCGATGGCTCTAAATAGTTGCAAAAATTTTATTTTCTATTTTTTAATTTTCTGCTGCATCCTTGATGCTTGCACTTGATTTTTTATTTGCCATTTTCTGATCTGCATAAACATCAAAGAAGCGTTTTGTCTCTTTTACGACAACACCGCTTAATGCAAAAAGTGCAATCATATTCGGAAGTGCCATAAGACCATTGAAAATATCTGCAATCGTCCATACAGCTGCTACTGTCATGTATGGTCCAATAAATACAGCCAAGATGTACAGCCAGCGATAAATTTTAATCTTCTTTTCATCTTTTCCTGTCAGATATTCAAGGCAGCGCTCGCCATAATAATCCCATCCAAGAATCGTTGTAAACGCAAAGAATACAAGACAGATCATCAAAACTGCTGCGCAGAACTGATTGGAAAATGGAAGGCCATTCTGGAATGCATAAGTTGTTACCTGAACACCCTCAAGTCCTTCTACCTGCCATGCGCCTGTGATGACTACTGACAGTCCAGTAAGTGTACAGATCACAATCGTATCAATAAAGGTTCCTGTCATGCTGACAAGACCCTGACGGACTGGCTCCTTTGTCTGTGCTGCCGCTGCTGCAATCGGCGCACTTCCAAGACCTGCCTCATTTGAGAAAATACCTCTGGCAACACCATTTTGCATTGCAACAAGCATACTTCCAACAACACCGCCAGTTACTGCCTTCGGGTTAAATGCACTCTTAACGATCGTAACAATTGCCTGCGGTACTTCCTTAATGTTAAACAAAACAAGTGCCAACGCAAAAATAAAATAAATAATCGCCATAAATGGAACAACAACCTGACTGACGCTTGCGATTCGCTTTACACCTCCGATAATAACAGCAGCAACACAAAATGTCAGAACGAGTGATGCAATGACAACAACCCATGAATATGTACCAAGACCTGGAATTGTTACAGCGAAAGATTTGTCTGGATCAAAAAATCCTACAACTGCACTAGAGATACCATTGACCTGACTGAATGTTCCGATACCAAAAAGTCCAACACATGCACCAAAGAACGCGAAAATCTTAGCAAGCCACTTCCAGTTTTTTCCCATTCCTTTTTCAATATAATAAAATGGTCCTCCAAGACTATGACCACTCTCATCAACGACACGATATTTTACAGCCAGTAAGCCCTCGGAATATTTTGTTGCCATTCCAAGAAAAGCTGCCACAATCATCCAAAAAAGAGCACCTGGACCTCCGGCACATACAGCCGTTGCTACACCTACAATATTTCCAGTTCCAATAGTTGCACTTAGTGCAGTACAAAGTGCAGCGAAACTGCTGATTTCGCCTTCACCTTCTTCCTCATTTTGAACCATCCATTTTAAAGCAAGCCCTAGTTTTCGCACCTGCAAAAGTCCAAGACGGACAGTCAGTAAAAGTCCACCTGACAAAATCAGCACCATTAGCGGCACACCCCAGACAAAATCATCAATTTGCTTCAGAACACTTTGAATTGCACTCCACATGTTTCCTTCTCCCATCTTTTTCTTTTGGCAGTTTTTCTGGAAACACGGGCTAAAAAAGAATACACGTACTCTTTCTCTTTTTCTCTGTCCTTTTGCCTGAGAGATTCCTGCGCTGACGCACAATTGCACCTTCGGCCTCCGATTTTACGGATGTCTCCAGAGATACGATCCATCTGCAGTTTCTCCCTTAAAAGGTACCTGAGAGTGTTACTCCTTCGGTGGGCCGCAGCCTCTTTCCAGCAGACTTCTTCTCGTTATCACTACTGTGCTTTACTATACCGCAGTGAAGTATATTCTGTCAAGTATAAAATTTAGAAACAAAAACCATCAGGACATGTTGATATCAATATCAAGTCTTGATGGTTTTCGCTGTCATTTATGATCTATTTTTATTTGCTGCAGATCTCGTCGATCTTTGCTCTCTCTTCTTCTGTAAATACAGGAGCATTCAGCATTCCGATGTTGTCTAAAATTTGAGCTGGCTTTGATGCACCAATAAGAACGCTTGTGATATCGCCATCGCGAAGAATCCATGCAAGTGCCATCTGTGCAAGGCTTTCACCACGTTTCTTTGCAATCTCATTTAATGCGTTGATCTTTGCCAATGTCTCCTCGGTGATTGCGTTCTCTTTTAAGAATCTTCCATCAGTACGAATACGGCTGTCCTGCGGAATACCATGCAGATAACGATCAGTCAGAAGACCCTGTGCCAATGGGCAGAATGTGATAATTCCGATTCCATTCTTTGATGCATAATCCTTTAAACCATCAGTTTCAATAGTACGATCAAACATAGAGTACTTGCGCTGATTGATAATAAATGGAGTACCCATCTCTTTAAAGAGCTTTGCAATCTCAATAGTCTGCTCTTTATTATAATTGGAAATTCCAACATAAAGAGCTTTTCCGCTTCTTACAATGCCATCAAGGGCTCTTGCTGTCTCTTCAAGTGGTGTCTCTGGATCTGGTCTGTGATGATAATAAATATCCACATAGTCAAGTCCCATTCTCTTTAAGCTCTGATCAAGACTAGCAACTAAATATTTCTTGCTACCCCAGTTTCCGTAAGGGCCCTCCCACATATCATAACCAGCCTTTGTTGAAATAACTAACTCGTCACGGTATGCACCAAGACTCTTCTTTAAAATGCGGCCAAAATTTTCCTCTGCTGCACCCGGAACAGGACCATAATTATTTGCCAGATCAAAATGTGTAATACCATTATCAAATGCAGTCTCACACATAGCCATCATGGTGTCAAAATTTCCATTGGTACCAAAATTGTGCCATAAGCCAAGTGACACTGCCGGAAGCTTTAAACCACTTGCTCCGCAGCGATTATACTTCATGTTTTCATATCTTGTTTTTTCTGCAATATACATACTTCTTCTCCCTTTCTGCATTGATTCTTTTTGAATCTTCTGATACACTTACTTTATCACTTCAAGTTAACTTGAAGTCAAGTGTTTTTATAAATTACTCAGGAGGCATTTTATGACGCATTCATCAAACTCAAATGATATAATAAATGAGGCAAAAAAGACTGACCAGCCAACTTATACAATCCGACAGATTTCAAATCTATACAAGCTGCCTGCTTCGACGCTTCGTTACTACGAAGATCTTGGTCTTCTGACAGATGTTGTCCACACCGCTTCTGGTGCTCGCATTTACAATCAGTCGCATATTGACCGTTTGGGCGGAATTATGTGTTTTAAGCGAACTGGCCTTTCAATTGCTAAAATCCGCCAGTTTTACCTCTATGAAGAGCATATGGAAGAGCATGCACACGACATCAGCCAGATGATGATTGACCACGAGCAAGATATTTTAAATCAAATTGAGGAACTTCAAAATGATCTTGTTCATATCCGTGAAAAAGTGCGCTATTATGCCGCTGTGGAAAATGCCATCAAAAAAAATGAGCCAATTCCTGAATGGCATCAATTTTTTGCCAACGAAGATAATACGGATGAAAATTAATTAAGCCTATTTGATTTCCTCTACTGTCACTCGCTTTTTGTGCCATCCATTTTGCCAAATCAGTAAATAAACATGAAAATCAAGGTCATCCTGCGCCATGGTAAACGGTTCTTCACGAAATACCTCTGCGCGGATGCCTTTTTTATTAAGTTCAATCCTCTCTGCCTCTGCCTTTTTAAGCAGCTGATTCAGATTTTTATCTGCTTCCTTAGAAAAAGTTCGGCGCGGATATTTTTTATTTTCTTCCTTTAGACATTCAGAAATCAGCTGAGTGATTTTTTCATGCTTTTTCTTTTTTAAGAGCTTCGCAATTTGCTTTGCGATCACTGGCTTTGGAAAGCATTCATATAGCCTAAGCAGCTGAATCAATTCGCGATCTTGGGTCTGCACAGCAAAGGCTTCCATCAGCTTTATCGCCTCTGGTGCAACTTCTTTTAGATCTTCTGATCCCACACGATACTGCTTTGGCACTGCCGGATAGCTGCACGCATTCAGCGGTGGAAAATCAGCAAGACTTGCAAGCTGCCTTTCTTTTTCAGTACAGTACTCCTCACCAAGATAATGATATTTATCACGCAGAATTGCAATCTGGTATTCTAATACACGAAGATCCTCATCGCCTTTCATCCAGAAATGACCGATTCCACTATATTCATACAGATGAACTTCTAGTTCAAGCCGTTTAAAAAAGAGCGTGACGACACATTCTCCCTGCCATACGGATAATACATATCCATCACCGTCTTTCTGCAAGGATGCGTCCAATTCACCCTCATAATCACTTTGATAGCTTCCAGTCATTTTAACCTGATGAAAGACAAGAAAACTTTCCACTGCATCATTCATCAGATATACAAGACGAAGCTTATCCATTAATTTTGCTGTTTCAAAAGCTTCTGGCAGGATCAGTTCAAACTGACCCTGTGCCAGAAGCTCCTGCAGCATTTCAAATGCATCCATCATCAATTGTTAACTCCGCCTACAAGCTTTTCCTGATAACGCTTTACCATCTCATCATACTCTTCATCAGTCAGCTTCTTCTCGCCTGGGTTCATAGCAAATACGCCGCCCCACTCGTACTGATCCTTATATTTTGGAACAAGATGGAAATGCAGATGATGACCTGTATCACCGTATGCACCATAATTTACCTTGTCTGGATGGAACAGCTCATGCATTGCCTGTGCCACCTTTGCAATATCTTCCATGTAAGCAGCGCGCTCCTCTGGTGTCAGTTCAACAATCTCGCTCACATGCTTTTTATGTGCCACGATGACTCTTCCTGGATGACTCTGCTCCTTGAACAGATATACCTTTGAAGTCTCTAACTCACAAATTTTAATTCCGAAAGCAGCAACTAGCTCACCCTCCATGCAATATGCGCAATTCTGATCTTTCATGATCTCTTATCCTCCTATTGTTTACTACAGCTTATTATACACATCATTTTTTGCTTTTGCAAATCAATAGTTGAAATTATTTTAACAGCACACTAATTGCTTCCATCTCCTCGGATGGCGTGATGATTAGCTGTCTGCCCTCTACCTTTGCGGTAATAGCGGTTGGTGCATAAACTTCTGCGATCGTGTTTGGGCAGCCCTCTGGCAGATCAATCACAAGCTTTTCTGGAACTTCGCCATGGAAAATATGCGCTGTAACAAATGCACTTTCATGCTTTCCTTCATAGAGCTTTCCTTCCTCACTCTGCACGCGGATCACTGCCTGCCAGCCAGTCAAATGACGATCACTGCTTCCCTTGTGACTTTCAATATAGCTATAGCCGTCACGGATAGCCGGTGCCGCCTTTTTATAAAATGCCATTCCATCTTCGATTGCCTTCCACTGCTTTGCACTCAGCTCTGTCACATCACCAGAGAAGCACATGCGGCCAAGAAACGTACTCGCAACGGTGTAGCCGATACGCTTCACAGAATCAGTCTTTCTGATAACTGCCCAGATCTGACTCTGTCTTGGAAGAATTGTCCTATGAAGTGCTGCTGCAATAACTGGAATTTCCTCGCACTCGTGCGCATCAGAGAAGGATGCCATGCTGCACTCACTCATCATCAATGGCTCTAACTTATGACCGCCAGATGCACAGTTTTCCAGAATAATTCCCGGAATCTCTTCCTTTACTTTACGCACAAAGTTAACAGATGCCTCACGGTCACGGCGAAGACCCTCTCCGAGTGATTCCGCACCATCACAGCCAATGCCAATCGTATCGTTATAGTCCATCTTCATATACTCAAAGTTGTATTTTTTGAGCTGTCCGATTACCTTGTCTGTTAAGTAGGCAATCGCGTCCGGGTTACACATATCAAAGAAACGGCGTTCCTTTGTCGTAAGCACTTTTCCGTCACGGTGAAGCATCAGATCCTCACGCTCAGAATAAACATGAGAATCGCGCCCAACATTATCAATTTCAAACCAGATACCTGGCTTCATGCCTGCCTTGCGAATATCATCGCTGACTGCACCAAGACCTTCTGGGAAAAGACGATCAGATGGTACATAGTCACCCATGCTGCGGCTCCAGTGTACACCTTCCTCAACAAACCAGCCACAGTCAACAACAAAATATTCAAGACCCTTTCCCTTAACAGCTTCAAGGATTCCCTTAATATTTTCGTGGGACGGCAATCCCCATGTGGTACAATATTCATTAAACAGAATCGGAAGATGCTGCTCGCTTTCCGGTGCTGCATTTACATACTTCTGTGCGTACTGAGTCAGTAGCTGGCATGCATAATCGACAGTGCTTCCTGCACGCTCATCACTGCAGCAAACGGTAAGAATCGCCTCTGGTGTGGTGAAAGATTCGCCCGGTTTAATAGTCTTCATCCACTGACCAAACTCACGGTCTGCTAAACCGCCTGAAAATGCCATACCGTCATCTCTGCGGTAAAACTCCATCTGCCAAGAACACTCAATTGCTAACTGCGCTGCCCATACAACGCCTGCCTTTGTGTCTTCGACTGCACCAAATGGGAAATATCCTTTGACTGGCATGGAACCGATCTGGCCGTAGCGTGTAGAGTTTACCTGCCAGTATGCCCATGATGGCTCAAGTTGCAAATCCTCTGCGGACTCGGTAACAAGGCGGCCTTCCTGACTCCACTTGCTGCGGATGCGGTGAATCTTTAAGCACTCAGATGCGTCGGCTTCCTCGAATGGAGAGATAAGTCCAATGGAGAAGCTTGTCAGCAATTCGAGGGTGGTTGGAGCATCGTCATTATTGATTATAGTGGTTGTGCTGCCCAGCGCATACTCGCCCTTTGTCCATGTCAGTATGTGAACAAAGTGATGACCTCTGCCATCCTCAAGCCAAGTCTCGATAATTTCTTTTGTACCTTCGGTTTTATGTACCTGCTTTTCAAAGCGGCATTCGTCTACTGTCCCGCTGTTTCGCATACTTGTACCCGGTCCGTATGCACCCGGATAAATGTCATCTAGCAGCTTTACCTGAATCAGGCTATCTCCGTGTAAGCATTTGCTTTCGAGCATTGCGTCCAGTTTTTCTGTTAATTCTTTTTCTTTTTGAGTTGGAACTAGCAAAAGTTCTACTTGACGTTCTTCCTCCAACATGTAGTATGCCGCCATATCGCCGAGTGTAAAGTGGCTATATACGGTTTGTTTGGTTCCGTTGCCCATTATTTTTTTCCTCCTGCGTTTTCAAAAGATTTTTTGAATGTTTTTAAGTTTTATTTCTTGCTTTGAGTATAGCAAGATCAGACCGTTTTGTCTATCTGAAACAATAAAAAAGCCCCGCTTGCGCGGGGAATACTGATTAACTGTCTGCCTTCAACTTTAGCGGTAAGGATCATCCCCGCTTGCGCGGGGAAATGGTATCTTATCCTAGTGTCATTTTTAATTATAGCATATTTTCCATAAAAAGCACGTCAAATACTTCGACACGATTCGACATCATTGTATAACAATTTATTAAAAATTCTTTATCCATCAGCTTATAGTAACTCACCCTCATTTGCCTGCTCTATCTCAACATTATCAACATCATCCAAATTTTCAGCGTTTTGCATTGATACCGCTACTGCCTCATCCATATCCTCAAACTCAGCATAAATCACTGCCTGCATCCAGTTTAAGCTTACTTTTGCCTGTTTGCCTTTTTCCTTTGCTGCCTCTTCGATACCGATTAGAAGTTCCTTCAAGATTTCTCTTGTCAGATAGCCTCCACGCCAATGAAACAAAAATGGCTTTTTCTTTTTGGCGGCCTGCGCTGCACGCTTTTTTACTTCTTCCTGTTTAGTAAAAGAAAGCTTCTTTTCTAAGTAATAAAAATGACTACCATCGGTGCATGGAACATGTTCTGTCATGATTGGCTCATGATCACGGAAAATGGCATCATCACTTAAGTTAAAATAATCATGGCGCGTTAATGTTTTGCTCAAAGACAAATCGAATGTCGCATCCAGATGATAGTACGTCTTTCCGATCTTTACGATATTCCATGCATGACGATATTTAATCTTCTTTTTGGGGTTGGCCTCGGAAATTACGATGATACACCAAATGCCAAGCGCATCGCACAAAACTTTAACCGACTTTGCAATACCCTCGCAGACACCGACACCGTGACCGAGTGGACCGATGATCTCATGAGAATATGGCTTTTTGAGTTTATCGTAGTGTATATTTTCACAGATAAAATCATGAATGTATAATTCTTTTTCGAGTTCTGTCTTTGTACTTACGGCTCTCGCAAGCTTTTCTACTCGCGCACTCATCGCCTTTTGCTGCTGGCGAATTGTCTTTTTGTCAAATAAATACTCTGGCAAAATTTCAAGATTGTCGGACTGCGGCCACTTACGCAGCTTAACTATCACTGCATAAAAAATCTCCGGACAGTCGAGTCGTACCAGAAAGAAGATCATGCTGATTCGCGCAGGATCAGCATACGGCACGAGGAAATGATCCTCAAGCGCCGTCACTCCAGTTTTAATTGCATGATATATAGTCTGCTCAGACTTTTCTAAATGCTGATAGTAAAATGGTTCCATTATATTCTGCTTTATCCTTACTTAATTTTGTTTTGCCAACACCCACGTAAAATATTCCTTTGCGGCATCGGCTTCTGTTTGATTATATGTTGTTCCCAAATATTCGGCAACTACCTTTGCTGTCTCCTCGAATAAATCAATCATCGTTTCTGTTGCTTGCTTTATTGCCTCGTACTCGCAGGATGGTACTGTTTCCAAATAGCGATTCCAAATTTCAGGTGTCAAGTAACGATTCATATATTTATCTGATTTTCCTACGCTGACAGACCAATCGTTCTCTGCACCAATCTTCCAGCCAAGCATTACACTAAGGCACGGACGCACAACATCATAAAGCATGTCCATCGCATAAGTCAGCTCACCGCGAGCAAGACCTTTTCCGATATTATTTAAGCACCAATAAAACTCATTGCATTCACAGCTATATTTATCTGCGGTTGGCTTTTTTACGTAATGATCAGCATCCGTCTCCTCTGGGATGTCACTATATCGTCCATCCTTATCTAACAGCACACGGCACAACCTGTCAGCACGAATATCCTTATCAGCATAGTCAAATGAACTCACATGAATGTCAAGACGATTTCCATCTGTAAAGATAGCAAGCCAACCGAATGTATCCTGTGGTGTATACTCTTTTTCTAACAGCAAATCCATGTATTCTGGCATTTGCATATAAAGAACAGTTCCAAAATGATTTATCCAATCATGATTTTCATAATATGGCTTCGTATCAGTCACAACATATACAACATCATAATCCTGAAAACAATCCTTCGGTGCATTAGGATTAGTTCGTGAACCATTCAGATAAACAGCACGCACACGCTCATCATCTTTAGCAACCTGCAAAATCAGATGCATCATATCTTCCTCGCTTCTCATTGCTGCTTCCATATTTTAATACCTCTCTTTCTTTTAAACAATACAAATTTTGACAATATTTGTCACTCTTTCACCTTTTACTCATGTTGTCATCATAGCAAATTTTTAAGGTTCTGACAAGGTTCTTGCCAAAGCTTAAGGCGGATGATAAAATAAAAAAGATAAGATAAAAAAATATTTTTAAATCAAGAAAGGACAAAATAATTCAATGGATAATCCAGTATACAAGCTATTAATTGTCGAGGATGATTTAGGTATCGCGCAGGCTATTCAGACTCAAGCATCCATGTGGAATTTTGATGTTCGCATTGTTGAAAATTTTCGTGATATCACTGGTGAAGTGACTTCATTTTCTCCGCATATCATCCTGCTTGATATTACACTTCCATTTTTTAATGGCTACCACTGGTGTAGCGAGATTCGAAAATTTTCACGTGTGCCAATTATTTTTATCTCTTCTGCCGCTGACAACATGAATATCATTATGGCGATGAATCTCGGTGCCGATGATTTTGTTGCAAAGCCATTTGATTTAAATGTTTTACTTGCAAAAATACAGGCACTTCTTCGCAGAAGCTATGATTTTGCACCGACCTCTAATGTGCTTGCACACCGCGGCGCACTGTTAGATTTAAATGATCACACGCTAAGTTTTAACGGCGAAGATATCCCATTAACTAAAAATGAATATCGCATTTTATCCTGTCTGATGGAACAAAAGGGCAAGGTTATCAGCCGTGAAAAATTAATGGAACGACTATGGGAGACAGATCAATTTGTGGATGAAAATACGCTTACAGTTAATATAAATCGTCTTCGAAAAAAGCTAGATAGTGCAGGACTGACACATTTTATCACTACAAAATTTGGTGTCGGATACCTGATTGAAAGTTGAGGAATTTACGATGTCACTATTTTTTTCTTATTTAAAGCAGCAACTTAAATACATTCTGCTATTTTTGCTGTTTTCCATTACCTTTGCCATCACCTTTTTCTTTTATAACTTTCCATTGGAAGCGTTGACTTATCCAACACTTCTGTGTGTCTGTTTTGGGCTTTTCTTTTTCATATGGGATTTTTCAAAGACAAAGGCATTACACACACGGCTGATGGAACTTTCCAATCTAACGGAGCTTTCAGTTGATATGATTCGTGCGCTTCCACAGTCAGACTCGATTGAAAACACAGATTATCAGCTCTTACTGTCTGGTCTTGCCGAGCAAATATTGGATCTGAAAACAGCACAGTCCACTCGCCTTACCGATATGATTGATTATTACACGGTGTGGGTTCATCAGATCAAGACACCAATCTCTTCCATGCGCCTGACGCTTCAAAACGAGGATTCTTTGCTAGCGCGCAAGCTTTCCTGTGACTTGTCGCACATTGAACAATATGTAGAGATGGTGTTAGCATTTCTTCGTCTTGATTCGGATTCAAGTGATTATGTATTTAAGATGCACGAGCTTGATCCACTGCTTCGTCAATCAATTCGACGCTTTTCATCTGAATTTATTAACAGAAAGCTTAGCCTTTCGTACACACCTCCAAGTGATGAAAGCGGAACACTACAAATGATTACTGATGACAAATGGTTTTGCTTTGTCATTGAACAACTTCTTTCAAATGCGCTCAAATACACACGTACAGGAACGATTTCTATTTTCTTTTCGCAGCCAAAGGTGCTGTGCATAAAAGATACTGGTATCGGCATTGCACCTCAGGATCTTCCACGCGTTTTTGAAAAAGGATATACGGGCTGCAATGGACGCACTGACAAAAAGGCAAGTGGTCTGGGACTCTACTTATGCAAACGAATTTGTAAAAATCTTGGTATCGACATTTCAATCACCTCTGAGGTAGACAATGGAACCTGCGTATATCTTTCTCTTGATCAGTATCCACTAAGAGCAGAATAAAGCAAAAATTGTAACTATTCAGAACCCCATTCGCAAAATCGCATCTTCGATGCTTCTATTTTGCTCATGTGGTTACCTCGCCATATAAAATTGCTATTCTGTCTGAATGCAAGCATTCACAGAAAGCAATTTTGCATGGCTCTGAATAGTTACCAAAAATCTTTATTTCTTACACTACTGTAAGTTTTAGGGCGGAAAATGTAAGCCAATTCAATGGCAATGCATTTTCCGTTTTGTTATACTATGCCTTGTAAAAAAGAATTACAGGAGGTACTTAATACCATGACAATACTTGAAGTAAATGGATTGAAAAAAATATATTCCACCCGCTTCGGCGGCAATAAGGTTGAAGCACTGAAGAATGTAAATTTCAGTGTAGAGCAGGGCGAGTATGTTGCTATTATGGGCGAATCTGGTTCAGGCAAAACAACACTTTTAAATATCCTTGCTGCTTTAGATAAACCAACTGAAGGCAATGTAATTTTAGATGGCAATAATCTGTCAAAATTGAAGGAATCTCAAATCTCAGCATTTCGCCGTGACAATCTCGGCTTTGTATTTCAGGATTTTAATCTGCTAGACACCTTCACACTTGAGGACAATATTTATCTTCCACTTGTACTTGCCGGAATGCCTTACAAAAAAATGCATGATCGTTTGGTGCCAATCGCAGAACGTCTTGGTATCAGCGCATTACTTAAAAAATATCCATATGAGGTTTCAGGCGGGCAAAAACAGCGTGCCGCAGCTGCTCGCGCATTAATTACAAATCCGAAGCTTATTTTGGCTGATGAACCAACTGGTGCACTCGATTCAAAGGCATCTGATGAGCTGCTTAGTTTATTTTCAGAGATTAACCGCACAGGACAGACAATTGTAATGGTAACGCATTCTGTCAAGGCAGCCAGCACGGCAGGTCGCGTTTTGTTTATCCGAGACGGTGAGGTTTTCCACCAAATTTATCGCGGAAATGATACTGATGAACAGCTGTATCAAAAAATTTCTGATACACTGACACTTCTTGCAACAGGAGGTGATCGCCGATGAAAACAGGATTTTACCCGAAGCTTGCCTTCGACGGCATAAGGAAAAATCGCAGGATGTATGTTCCATTTATTTGCACCTGTATTGGCATGGTGATGATGTTTTATATCATTTCTTATCTGCACTACAGCGACTCAGTTGCTGCTATGCGCGGTGGTGCTATTGTACAGACGATGCTCAATCTTGGTACGATTACCGTTGGGATTTTTTCATGTATTTTTCTGTTTTACACCAATTCCTTTTTGATCCGTAGGCGCAAAAAAGAATTTGGTCTGTATCACATTTTAGGCATGGGAAAACGAAATATTGCCCGCATTTTGTTTTGGGAGACGATGCTTACTGCTCTAATCTCGCTTGTGATTGGCATTGGTTTTGGCATTCTTTTTTCGAAACTGGCTGAACTTGGCATGCTTCGACTGATGCATGCACAGGCTACCTATTCAATGCAGATCTCACCAGATTCGATTTTATTTACGATTACCGTATTTGGCTGCATTTTTATTCTGTTGTTTTTCAACGCATTAAGACAGATTCATTTTTCAGGTGCAATTTCACTGATTCGAAGTGAGAATGTTGGTGAAAAGCCGCCAAAGGGAAATTGGATTCTTGGTATTTTAGGACTTGGCTGTTTGGTTGTCGCTTACTATCTGGCTGTAACAGTTGCAGATCCTGTATCAGCACTTGGCATGTTTTTTATTGCGGTCATTCTTGTAATCTTTGGAACTTATCTGATTATGATTGCTGGCTCTGTGCTTTTTTGTCGTCTGCTACAGAAAAATAAGCACTATTACTATAAGGCAAATCATTTTGTGTCAATCTCCTCGATGGTCTACCGAATGAAGAGAAATGGTGCCGGACTAGCCTCGATTTGTATTCTTGCTACAATGGTTCTTGTTATGCTGTCCACTACAGTAAGCTTATACTTTGGTATGGATGATGTATTATCAAATCGCTATCCGTATCAATTTAATACAACTGTTTCTTATAATTCCTTCGATACAATGTCTGATGAAAATACAGCATCAATTCTCAAGCTTGCATCTGATGCGATGGATAAATATGAATGTACACAATCCAATGTTTCCGATTATCGGTCTGCCTGTTTTTACGGCTATTTAATTGATAATGACTTTGTATGCGATGCCAAGTTTGACAGCCATTCTGAAACAACAAATTACCTTGAAGGCACAATGTTTTACTTCGTTCCTCTTTCGGATTACAACAAAATGATGGGCACAAATGAAACTCTTGCATCTGATGAAGCGCTGCTTTTTTCAACTCGGTACTCTGATTATAATGAAAGCACTATTTCCTTTGAGCATGGCATGACATACACAATCAAAAAGCAAATTGACAAATTTAGACCTGACGGCAATTCAATGGCAAATATTTCCACTACATTTGTCTTAATCGTTCCAGACATTCATGCGGCAGTTGATGCCATTGCAGCATTGCCTGGTAATGAAAAGTCCGTTTACTTTTATTGGCACTATAACTTTGATACCAACTTAAATCGTGATGATCAGATTTTACTGGCAAATGATCTTTCATCCACTATTTCTGATTTTTTCACACAAAGCTATAAACAAAACACAGGAATTAAAAGCTGCCAATTTGAAAGCCGCGCTGCCAATTATGAGGATTTCTTCGCTGATTTTGGTGGGTTGTTCTATCTGGCAATTGTCCTTAGCATTGTCTTCTTGCTAGCTGCTGTTTTGATTATTTATTACAAGCAGATTTCAGAAGGCTACGAGGACCAGGCACGTTTTGATATTATGCAAAAAGTAGGCATGACAAAGCGCGAAATTAAAAAGAGTATCAACTCCCAGCTTTTGACTGTATTTTTCCTTCCACTTGTCGGTGCCGGCATTCATCTGATTTTTGCCTTCCCGATGATTAGAAAAATCCTGCTGCTGTTTAATTTAACAAATCTGCATCTATATACAATCGTTACGTTAATCAGCTTTGGAGCATTTGCGCTCTTCTACACAATTGTGTACCGCATCACATCAAATGCATATTATCATATTGTAAGTGGTGCCTCTAACAGCAGATAATCTTGACTTTCTCACAAAAAATGTGTATTCTCTTCTTAAATTAGTGTAAGAAAGGAAGGAAAATTTTATGGGTTGCCTTGGAAATATTATATGGATGCTCTGCGGAGGTCTTGTCAGTGCACTAGGATATTTAATTGCCGGATGTATCTGGTGCATCACCATTGTGGGAATCCCGGTTGGCATGCAATGCTTTAAGTTAGCTGGACTGGCACTTTTTCCGTTTGGAAAGGATGTTACATACGGTGGTGGACTTGGAAGCTTTTTACTAAATATCATCTGGGCCATTTTCTTTGGTATCCCGATTGCACTGCACTCTCTGTTATGGGGATGCATCATGTGTATCACCATAATCGGTATTCCATTTGGTCTACAGCATTTTAAAATGGCAAAGCTGGCACTGATGCCTTTTGGAACAGTTGTATATTAATTCAATCATACACAAAAGCTTCGAGAGCTCTTTCGTACAGAGTTCTCGAAGCGTTTTTATGTTTTTGAGGATCCCAAGCTCAAAGCCTTTAGTGCAAGCACGAACGGCTTTTGAAGCTTTTGACCCTGGTATCATTTTATCGAAGAATAATATAAACCGCATAAACTAAATACATTGCTACCATTGCAATTCCTTCTCTTCTGCTGATCTTTTTCTTTGTCGCTGCAAAAATCCATACAACAACTGAGAATACTACTAAAATGATAATATCAATCACATTTTCGCGAATCAGGCTGACTGGATTGATTGCAGATGCAATTCCAAGGACCATTAAAATATTAAATATATTTGATCCGACTGCATTTCCTACTGCCATATCAACCTCGTTTTTGCGCGCTGCTACAACAGATGTAACAAGTTCTGGAAGTGATGTTCCAATAGAAACAATAGTAAGTCCTACAAGCGTCTGACTCATTCCAAGATCAATTGCAATGCGGCTTGCCGTATCTACAGTCAAATCTCCGCCAATTGCAATTGCAATTGCACCGCCAACGATATAAATGATGCTCTTAGGATATGACATTACCTTTAACTCTTCTGCGTCAAATTCGTCATTTGCTTCGACTTCTTTTCCCTCTGCTCTTGCCTTCATCGCACTTTTTATCATCAGTCCAATATAACCTGCAAAAAGGATAAGAAAAAGGATTCCATCAAAACGGCCAAGCGTCATGCCAGATGCATCACCGACTGCAATCATTCCAAGACCAAGCAGCAATAATGCGCAGATAATTGAAAACGGAATATCGCGCGTTACTGTCTCTCTTTGTACATAAATTGTAGAAAGAATAGAACAGACACCGATAACAAACATCAAATTAAAAATATTTGATCCGACTACATTACTGATGGCAAGTGTATTGTTATCTACTAAAGATGCAGTTACACTGACAGCTGTTTCAGGAAGTGATGTTCCCATTGCTACAATTGTTAATCCGATAATAATGGACGGCACTGCCAGCTTCTTTGCTACGCTTGAGCTTCCCTCCACAAAAAAATCCGCTCCTTTTACCAAAAGTGCAAATCCTACTACAAGAAGCAGAATTACAACGAAAAGCGGTGCACTGTTGATGAAATCACCCATCATTTCCTCCTTTTTTATTCCGCTGGATACGTTATTAACAAATAAAAAAGACCCATGTATGCGTACACTAAAAAAACGCATACATGAGTCTCATTCTTTAAGATTTGCCAGGCAAAAGCCGGGGTTGTTGACAAACCACGATTATCGCGAACTACTCCCTCACGGAATATTATTTTGTTTTTTAATTGCTAACTAACTTGTTAACGCAGAATACTATACCATATACACTAAAGGAAAGTCAATCACAAATTTTAATAACCATTCACCTTCGGGCTTTGTTATAAATATTGGCTTATCTGTAAACTATAACGTTAACTCCAGCCATCCGGCAGATACTTCTTTGTGTTTGCAACCATAGTGCGAAGCAGCTTGTCAGCATCATCTTTGCTGCAGGTAACAAGCGGATCACGGCGAAATGCACGAAGCGTGATACTCCCACGCGCGATCTTGCGAACGGGCGGGGCTTCTTGAGACATGGTAGAACGCCTCAAAGGGCCATCACAAGCCCTCTACACCCTGTTACGAGCTTACCTTTAAGCCGTCTTTTTTG
>OGEU01000652.1_pt1 | contig 34473 bp, 25 predicted proteins | sample 1570651 | NCBI WGS metagenome assembly OGEU01 (sample SAMEA2582129, study PRJEB24529) | metagenome | biome: Human gut stool | place: China | collected 2011 | reverse complement strand
GGTAATCTACCTCAAGAGCAGCGCGGCAGTGGTAGGATTGTTGGCTTAGGGCTAGCTATGGTGACTAGAATTTTACTTTTACTTTCATTGTTTTGGATCATGAAGCTTACGAAGCCACTCTTTACTATCGCAGAATTTAGCATAAGCGGCCGAGATTTGGTGCTTATACTGGGCGGTCTATTTTTACTTGTAAAATCAACCCTTGAAATACATTCTAGTGTTTCTGGTGAAAGCGAAGAGCATAAAAATAGTAAATACTTTTAATGCTGAAGCAGGTGATGAGAATATTGAAAAGACTATTGAAAATGTTTTGGCTTTAAAGGGTGATACAGTAAGACCGTTTGTATGGAACTTAGAACAGAAGCCGCTTGCGACAATTGACGGCGTTGTAGTTCAGTGATAGGGAGGAATAGAAAAATGAAAAGAAATATAAAGAAAATCATAGCGTCAATGCTTACATCTGCTATGGCTCTTGGTGGAGCGAATATTGCGTTTGCGGTAAACTTGCCCGCTCCCGATGTCGCAGAGGGTTATACAAGATACGAAGCGGAGGACGCAGAGCTTATAAACGGCGCAAATGTCGCCAATTTCAAGTTGGAAAATCAAGCGGGGCAGTCAAACGACATAAATACAGAGGGGAATGTTGTAGGAGGCTTTAAAAGCTTGAGTTCGGCAGAAAGCTTAAATTATGATTTCAGCAATACAACATCTGTCCGCTTTACGGTAGAAAGACAAGCGGAGGGAATATCACAACGTATTATTACAACGGAAATGTGCTGAGTGGTCTGGTAAGAAAAGCATCCAAGGATGCAGGAACTACAGGAACGGGTACTACGGTACAGTTTGTATATGATACGCAGGGAAAGCCATTTATGTTGCGAATGAATGGAAAGACGGATTACTTCTATCTGTATAATGGACTCGGAGATGTTACTGGTCTAGTTGACAGCAGCAATCAGGTAGTGGTAAGATACCAGTACAACAGCTGGGGTAAGGTAACGTCCACACAGGATACAAGTGGCGTGTCCCTTGCAACGCTGAACCCGTTCCGCTACCGAAAATATGTCTACGATCCAGAGACAGGACTGTATTGTCTGGGAAGCAGATATTATGATCCGGAAGTCGGAAGATTTGTGAATGCGGATGATTTTGAGACACTGACCTACCAGATGGATAGTGTGCAGGGAAAGAATCTGTATCAGTATTGCTTCAATAATCCGATCAACATGCAGGATGAAGACGGTGGATGGCCGAAGTGGGTAACAGAGGTAGCTATAGGAATTGGAGCAATTGTAATAGGTGCAGCAGCAGTAGCAGCAACCGCGGCAACTGGTGGTATAGCAGCAACTTTTGTAGTAGCAGCAACCGCAGGGGTGAAAACAGCAGCAATATCAGGTGCAATAGGTGCAGTAGTAGGAGCATCAACTAGTGTTGTTGGTAATCGTATTTCAACAGGAAGTTGGAAAAATTCAACTCAAATTGCATTAAAAGGAGCAGTTGATGGGTTTGCAAGTGGCTTTATGACAGGAGGAATAATGGCAGGAGCTTCACAAGTTGTAAGTAGCGGTTTTAAAGTAGCGGCTAAAGCCAGTGTAAAAGCAGGGAAAGAAGTAAGTAGTGGAATAAAGGTTACTAAAAATGTTAAGATACTGTCACCAGATAAACTGTATCATAAAACAAATGGAGGAACGTTAGTTAAAATTGGAAAAGTTTTTCGAGTCGATGTTAACTCAAAAACAATGCTTCATGCACACTTTCCAGGTCCATTTGCGAAAAAACATTTTCCACTAGGCGTTATTGCTTCAGGAATATATGGAGGAGTAAGACGATGAAAATTAATGCGTATAATGATAAAGATTTGATATATATTGCTCTTGGAGACGTGAACTGTTCAATGGAAAATATATTAAAGATTCTAGAGAAATTTAAGAGTAATGTGGTGGTTATGCAGATTGGAGATGTAAAAAAGGAGGGGAAACTTTTTGAAATAATTAAAAGAGTTAGTAGAAAATATTGGCTAGTATTACTTGAAGATAAATTATTAGCAGATGTTGTTTTTAAAATTGATAGATATGATCTGGAAGAAGTACTTCGAGAATTTTTTAAAAGTGGAAATAGATCGTTTTCTATACAGATTGTGCCTGATCAAAGTATATGGAAGCCATCTACTTTGGACATTAATACGCGTCAACTTATGAAATCTGGAATGATTACAGTGGAAATTGTAGTGGTTGTAGATGAATCGCAAGTAGATATTTTATGCTGTAAAAATAGTTATGATAAAAAACAACTAGTTACTTATATGAAGGAACAGTTGGAGAGTTAATTTCAATGATTTCAAGTGATACAGGAGAGGGTCAGGAAGCGAGAGAGATCAGTTAAAAGTGGCTTTTTAACTGCACCACAGTGGGGTCAGGAAGTGTGTCCAGCAAAGGGTGTACAATCCGTCAGGTGGAAATCCTTGTGTAGCGTATAATAAAAGTACCCGATATCGGAGACAAAATTCCCCAGTATCAGAGAGGGAATTCCTCAAAATCGGAAAGGGACATGTTGAAGCAAAATAACCTATCAGATATCCTTTGTCTAAGAACCACCAAAGGCAAAGGAGGAAAGGAAATGCTAACTATGTCCCAAATCAATGATATCAGAGATTTGAGCCAAAAGGGATACTCAATTTCAAAAATTTCATCTCTTACTGGTTTAGATCGCAAAACAGTTCGTAAATACCTCAATCAAGACGACTTCTCACCTCAGCCACCTGTAGCAAAGCGAAGAACTTCTATCGTTACGCCATACCTTGACATCATAGAGGAATGGTTGGAAGAAGATCAAAAGCACTGGTCTAAGCAACGACATACAGCCAAGCGAATTCATGAACGTCTTCAGACAGAGTACGGATTTACTGGAAGTTATGATTCTGTCCAAAAGTTTGTTAAAAAGATTCGCACAAATATATAATCCAAAGGTTCTCAGGAACTTATATGGGAACCCGGATGTGCACAGGTTGATTTTGGAGAAGCTGATTTTAATGAAGATACCACTTGTGTACGACGAAAATATCTTGTGTTTTCGTTTCCCTATAGTAATGACAGTTACAGTCAGCTATTCCGTGGTGAAACTGCTGAATGTGTCTGTCAGGGGCTTATGGATATCTTTAATTACATCGGTGGTGTTCCGACTCTATTAGTGTTTGATAACGCAACAGGTGTTGGCCATCGAGTCATGGGTCAGATCCATGAAACTGAACTGTTTGCTCGCTTCCGCGCTCACTATGGCTTTCGGATTCGCTTTTGTAATCCGTATGCTGGTTACGAGAAAGGGAATGTAGAAAATAAAGTGGGAACAACTCGTAGAAACTTATTCGTTCCCATACCAACGTACCATGACATTGAAGCTTACAATCGGACGCTTCTTGATCAACATGTAAAAAAAGCTTCTGAATCTCATTATAAAAAAGGAAACGTAATATCAGAACTCTTTGAGGAAGATCGAAAGCATTTCTTTCTGCTTCCAGCAAAGCCATTTCAGGTATGTCGCTATGAAACTTGCAGAGCTGATGGATATGGAAAGATCTGTCTTGACGGTAAACACTTCTATTCGACAAAGCCTGAAAATCATAACAAGCGAGTTATGGTCGGTATCCGCGCTCACTACATTGATATATTAGAGCCGAATGGAGATTTGCTTGTTCGCCATATGCGTCAGTATGGGAATACTCGAACAGACATCAGTGATTACAGCACTTCTCTTGAAATGCTCTCAAAAAATATCGGAGCATGGGACAACAGTGGATTCCGCAAGGATGCACCAGAGCTAATCCGAGAATATATTGATAATCAGTCCCATAGTGTTCGCAAATCTTGTGTTCGTCTTCTTAGTGATTTAACAAAACAGTACTGATATAAGGCAGCTATTGATGCACTCACCCTGTCGATTAAAAGTAATAGCGTGAGTCTGTCAAATACAGCAGCTCTTGCAGCACGTATCACTGGTTATGGTATTGATACCCCTCCAGAACCGGGTCCCTCATTAGCCATCTATGATCAGGTTTTTCTTCCATCTAAGAGTGACGGAAAGGAGGCGATCCTATCATGACTCCCACATCTACTCGTACAGAGCTTGAAGAAAGTATTCTTACCTGCTGCAAGTCACTGTTTTTGACCTCCGCGATACCAGAGCTGATAAAACAGGATGGTACTCCAAAGCAGATCGAATACCTTGCTGTCGCTCTGCAAAAGGAAATCACTTGCCGTGACGAGAATAAGAGAGCTCGTCTGGTTAAGAGAGCCCGTTTCCCTATTTATAAAACTTTTGAAGGCTATGAATACCGTTGTGTAAAACTACCTCCAGCACTATGCAAAGAAGAACTGGAAAGTGTCTCTTTTATAAAAGAGAAAAACAATCTTGTACTTTATGGACCTGTAGGCATTGGCAAAACTCATATGGCAATCGCCATTGTAGTGAATGCGTGTATGAAAGGCTATAAGGTTCGCTTTTACACAGTAACAGAACTAGTTTTAAAGTTAGCCGAGGCTAGAAAAAACGGTACTTTAGAGCGGCTCCGTAATGATCTAAATGGACTTGATCTGTTGATTCTTGACGAATGGGGATATGTTCCTGTTGATCGTGACGGTTCTCAGCTCTTGTTTCGGGTAATTTCCGACAGCTATGAAAGTAAAAGTCTTCTACTCACTACCAACTTAGAATTCTCTAAATGGGGAGGCATCTTTACGGATGATCAGATGGCAGCAACTATGATTGATCGACTTGTCCATCATGGACACCTGATTCTTTTTGAAGGAAACAGTTATCGTATGGAACATGCTCTAATGAAACAGACTGCACGTCAACCAGGCGCGGGAGCTGAATCAAAGGACAGTACGTTGAACGCAAAGCGTTCAGGCAGCTTTTGACACAAGCGAACACGTATTACCCTATTGGGCAGAAAGCAGTGAATGCTGCTTTCTTTCCTACTAGATAAGTGAAAAAACGAAAACTCTCTACATGTTTCTTTCGGATAATGGGGATTTCCCGATCTGAAAATGGGGAATTTTCCTTCTGATTTTGAGGATTTTCTATTGACAAAACACAGGTTCATGCTAATTAGTGTGAGCCATACTATTAAATAGCCAGAATAGGAGAAAGAAATGATAGCAATGCCGACATTAGCTAAGTTTGGAGGTGGTGCGTGGTCTAGCAAATGGTAAACAATGAGGATACTAGGCGGTGTTCGTTTGCTAGCTTTTCTAATTTCATAATTGTTGGATAGGTGACCATAAAATCCAATGAAAACCTACATTTATAGTATTCAAGTTAAGAAGTGCCGAAATAGGTTGATTGTTTACTCGAAACTTGCATAAATACTGGATTTATGAGGTGATTTCGATAATTAATAATTTAATTTTAAACATTATAGGTGACCATAAAATCCAGTGAAATATTATCTTTGTAAGAGTATTATTATCAAGCTCTTAAAATTATAATATTTGAAATAGGTGACCATGAAATCCAGTGTATTGACTTAGATTTAAAATTGAAAAAAGATCCATGCCAATAACAAAAAGAATCATTTTGAGGAAAATAGTTTCAAAGATCTACAAAATCTGTCATTCTAATTCCTTGATTGATAGCCTGATTATTCTCTTGATTATATTCTTGATTATTCTCTTGATTACGGCATACCTACAAACCGCTTAAAACTTATTTTTTGAGAGATATAGGTGACCATGAAATCCAGCATAGGTGATCTTAAAATCCAACATAAGTGACTATGAAATAATAAATAGGTGGCCTTAAAATCCAATATAAGTGACTATGAAATCCAATTCGAGTGACTTTTAAAAGTTGACAAAAAGTCACCTGAATGTTATAATAACAGAAAAAATAAAGGAGAAAATGGTGACATTTCCATACTTTATGGATGGGAGTGTCACTCAAAATAAATCAGGGAATGGATAAAATAAAGAAATTATCAGGGGTGGACAACTTAGTTGTTCAAAAAAGTCGACCATTATTATCATTATGGCAGTCAGATTTTTCTCTTCAGGAGCTTAAAATATTAGATGTATATCTGGGACGAATAAATAGTCATGATAAAGAACACCGATCTGTTGTGTTTCGGAAGGGGGAACTTGAGAATATTTTTGGCGAGGTACAAATTAAACCCGAAATACTTGACAAACGGCTTGATCATTTAATGAAGACAGTTAAGATACCTGATCCAGATGGTGAAGATGGATTTATGCGGATCGCACTTTTTGAAATAGCTGTTGTTAAAAAAGATAATTATGGCATGTGGCAAGTTGAACTGATGTGTACCGAATCTGCGCAAAAATATATTTTTAATATTGAGGAGCTTGGATATTTAAGGTACAGACTCAAATGTATCATCAACATGAATAGTCGATATACATACATCCTTTTTTTATACTTATGGGACAATAAATATCAGGGAACATGGAAGATTTCTCTGGACGATTTAAGAAGTTTATTACGTTGCAATAAGGATTTTTACAGCGAGTTCAAATACTTTAATCAACGAATTTTAAAACGGGCAAAAGAGGAAATAAAGCAGGCTGCAAACTTTGAGTATGATTATATGCCCATGAAGGAGGGAAAAACAGTTGTAGGTATCCAGTTTACTGTAAAATCGTTTCCTGAATTAGAAAATGTTGAAACTGTTGAAAGCGATATCATTGAGATTGAGAATCTAGCGAATGCAAAAGCAAATGGAACGATAGAAGTCTGGAAAGAAAAACTAAACAGCTTCAAGTTTTCAGATGAGCGAATTGAAGAACTTGAAGCTTTACTTGCAATGGTTCCGAAATCGAAACTTCCAGATGGTGACAGTGAAAAAGATTCTAGAAATCTTTATATGATGCAAAAAATCGCCAAGTTAATAAGGGTTGAAAATGACAAAAGGGCAGAGGGAGGAAGGATAAGAAGTAGATTTTTTTACTTAAAGAGTTTGGTTGAAAAAGATATTGTAAATGCAAGTGCACAACGCCAAACTGTGCCGAGGGGTACACAAGCATTTCGTAATTTTACGGAGCGTACAAACAATAATTATATGGAAAAAGTCATGAGGCAATATCGAGAATGATTGTGAATCTGCTCATGCGTTTTTATGATATCGACAGCGGAAAGATTATGATTAGCAATCAAGATTTTGGTGAGATTGCAAGCGGAACACTCCGAAAAAATGTGGCAATTGTGTTGCAGGATACAGTTTTGTTTTCAGATACCGTACTCAACAATTTGAAATACGCAAATGCACAAGCGACACAAGATGAAAAAAACATCGACATCAGAAGTTTTGCACGCTATAATACAGATAGACAGGAAGTTGCCTAGGGCAGCCGGATGGTTGAATCACAGGAAGGAGAAGCTAAGGGGAATATAGAAATTTTTGAGTTCTTCTTGGCAGATGCGATGAAAAAAGAGTATATCGAGCATTATAGTAACAGTCTGGGAAAACAGATGCATCTATGTATCTATGGTCATGCGGGGGTGCCGCTTCTTGGTTTTCCAACGCAGGATTCAAATTGCCACAATTATGAGGATTTTGGAATCATTTACCATCTGAGTGATTTTATTGAACAGGGGCGCATTCAAATAGTGACAGTGGATTCTGTGGATGAAGAAAGCTGGTCTTGCGAAAATGGTATTCTTTCTTGGCGTTCAGCGAGACAAGAGCAATATCATAATTATATTATTGATGAAGTGTATCCGATTCTGATGCAAAAAAATACATCGAATATGCTGCCAATTGTAACAGGCCCAAGTTTAGGTGCTAATCAGGCCGCTATTACTTTTTTGCGTCGCCCAGAGTTATTTAGCGGACTGATTGCGCTTTCAGGTGTGTACAACAGTGATTACTTTTTTCACGGCTGGTGTGATGAAAATCTTTATAAGAACTCGCCAGAGCGTTTTTTAGAGAATATGCCGGCTGATCACCCGTATATAAGGATTTATAATCAGAAAAAAATAGTTTTCTGTGTGGGTCAGGGTGCTTGGGAATATGACGGTGCACAGACGCTTCGCAATTTAAAACGTATTTTTGATGAAAAGAAAATTAATGCGTGGTGTGATTTCTGGGGAAGCGATGTTTCACACGACTGGTATTGGTGGTTTATACAGCTTCGATATTTTATTCCGATTTTATTGGAAGATCAGGGTTGACTTTTTTAGACGTGGTGTGGTATAGTGACACTATCAGAGTGGGAGAAAGACTGCTTTCATTTTTCTGAACAATTGAATATTGTGAGGGAGTAGTTCGCGGACTGCGTGATTTGTCAACAGACTCGGCATATGCCTGGCAAATCTTAAAGAATGAGACTCATGTGTGCTTTTCTAATAAATAAGGCATACATGGGTCTTTTTGCATAGTTAGCGATAGAAAGCAAAAAATGATTCTGAAATAAAAAAGAAAACTGGCAGAAGGAGGGTTTTGTATGACGTATCATAATAAGGAAAAACAAGAAGTCTTACAGGAACTTAATGTGCAGGAAGCAACAGGACTTTCGTCATCGGAGGTGAAAAAGCGCCGGGAGCAATATGGCGAGAATCGATTGCGTGCAAAGAAATCAAAGAGTAATTGGGAGAGATTTGCAGAGCAATTTAAAGATGTAATGATTCTGATATTACTTGCAGCAGCGGCAATTTCTTTTGTGGTAGCATGTGTGGAAGGTGATCCGGAAGGCTTTTTTGAACCATTGCTGATTTTACTGATAGTGGTTGTAAATGCGATAATGGGTGTTATGCAGGAAAGCCGTGCAGAGAAAGCACTAGAAGCATTAAAAAGTATGTCGGCACCACATGCACGTGTTCTTCGTGACAAGGTAGAGTCAATCATTGATGCATCAGAGTTAGTGCCAGGTGATATCATACGCTTAGAAGCAGGTGATTTTGTTCCGGCAGATGCAAGGCTTTTGCAGAGTGTCAGCTTAAAGAGTGAAGAGTCTGCGCTAACAGGTGAATCAGTACCGGCAGAAAAAGATGCAGGTGCCTGTCCAAAGGCAGACGCACCGATAGGAGATAGAAGCAACATGGTTTTTTCAGGCTGCAGCATCACATATGGAACTGCTGTAGCAGTTGTGACAGCAACTGGAATGGATACTGAGATGGGAAAGATTGCCAATCTTTTGGAAGGAGCCGATGATGGACAGACACCTCTTCAAAAGCGTCTGGCACAGCTCGGAAAATATCTTGGAATTTTGGCATTAGCAGCATGTACAATTATCTTTGTTGTTGGTCTTGCAAACGGACTTGAAGTAATGGAAATCTTTATGACATCTGTATCACTTGCTGTATCTGCAATTCCAGAGGGACTTCCTGTAATTGTTACAATTGTATTGTCAATCGGTGTACAGAGAATGGTTAAGAAAAATGCACTTATTCGTCGTCTGCCAGCAGTTGAGACATTGGGAAGTGCATCCGTCATTTGCTCAGATAAAACGGGAACGCTGACACAGAATCGAATGACCTTGGTAGAAACATATCTTGATGGGGAAACACAGGCTAATAAGCTTGAAACAAAGCCATCTGAGGAAGTAAAGACACTTCTTCGTCTGGGAACACTTTGCTGTGATGGTGCTGTTGTATTTGATGGTGATAAGGAACAGCATATCGGTGATCCGACTGAGACAGCTATTGTGCTTGCTGCACATAAAAATGGAATGCCAAAGGAAAGTTTGGCAAAGCAGTATCCGCGCCTGGCAGAGCTGCCATTTGATTCCGACAGAAAACGCATGACAGTTGTTTGTCGTATGGATGGAAAGCTTATTGCAATTGTAAAGGGTGGATTTGATGTTATGGAACCTCTTTGCACATCAGGAAATTTATCACAGGCACGTCTGGTAATGGAAGAGATGAGTGAGCGTGCACTTCGCGTACTTGCAGTTGCTTATAAGGAAATTGATAAGATCCCAGATGAAAAATCAATGATGACTCTTGAAGGAGATCTCCATTTTTGTGGACTTGTCGGCATGATTGATCCGCCAAGACCAGAGGCGAAGGCAGCAGTTGCGCGATGTCGCAAGGCGGGAATTAAGCCAGTTATGATTACAGGTGATCATGTTGTGACAGCTTCCGCGATTGCAAGAGAGCTTGGCATTATGAGAGAGGGCGACCGCGCTTTAACAGGTGCACAGGTAGATGCAATGACAGATTCAGAATTGGATGAACAGGTGGAAAACATTGCTGTTTATGCTCGCGTGTCACCTGAAAATAAGATCCGTATTGTAAAATCCTGGCAGCGAAAAGGTCAAGTAGTAGCGATGACTGGAGATGGTGTAAACGATGCACCGGCACTGAAGGCTGCTGATATTGGCTGTGCAATGGGAATTACAGGAACAGATGTGGCTAAGGGAGCAGCTGATATGACGCTTACCGATGATAACTTTGCAACAATTGTAGATGCAGTGCGAGAAGGCAGAGGAATTTATGCCAATATTAAAAAAGTAGTTGGCTACCTGCTTGGTACAAATATTGGAGAGGTGATCACCGTCTTTACTGCAATGATGCTGTGGCACAAGACACCGCTTCTTTCTATGCAGCTTTTATGGATTAATCTTGTAACAGACAGTCTGCCGGCAATTGCACTTGGTATGGAAGCAGTAGAGTCTGAGGTTATGACACAAAAACCCAAACCCAAAAGCGAAGGTTTATTCGCTCATGGGTTTGGCGTGAGAATTGTTCTTCAAGGTGTGATGTTTGGATTGCTTGCATTGTTTGCATTTATGATTGGTGAAAAATCAACAGGAACAGTGGCAGGGGGTCAAACAATGGCGTTTGCTGTGTTAGCATTGTCACAGGTAATTCAAGCGTACAACATGCGTTCAGAGCATTCGCTGTTTAAGATTGGTATGTTTACAAATAAAAAGTTAAATCAGGCAGCGCTTCTTTCTATTGTGCTTGTGCTTGCAGTACTGTTTACACCACTTCGCATTCCGTTTGGACTTGAATTGCTTTCCTTAAATATGTATCTGACAGCACTAGGAATGGTTTTAATTCCAATTTTAGTGATGGAGTTTTCTAAGGCATTTGGGTTAATTCGCCATCAGCATTAAATTTGCTTCTTACTGTGCAAACCTACTTTATGATAATAAATAAAGAGAAGCACGCTGCAAAGAATCCAACCTAATGGATATCCTAAGGCAACAGATGTAATGGTGTTAAAACATTTTGAGATGATGAACAGATAAATCTGACGAAAAACAATAAAGCTTCCCATCATAATGACCATTGGCGCGGTGGAGTTTCCTGCACCGCGCAGTGCATTGGCATAAATTTGATTAAAGCAGATTGCAATATAAAATGGCATCATCAGTTGAATGAAGCGAACACCAAATGCAAGTACCTCTTCATCCTGTGTGAAAAGGGATGTCAGGGTAGATGCGAATAAAAGAACTGGAAACATCAAAATTATGGCAGTACCGATTGCGATAATAAGCGCAGTGGTAGTGCCTTTTTTTGCACGGTTCATATTGCCGGCACCAAGATTTTGACCGACAAAGGTAGTGACAGAAAGGCCGACGCTCTGAATTGGAAGCAGACAGAATTTATCGAGCTTTCCGTATGTGGTCCATCCAGCCATGCAGGAAGATCCAAAGTGGTTGATGTATGACTGAACAAATACATTTGAGAAGGATGTAACAGCCATCTGAAGTCCTGCCGGAAAACCAATGCGAAGAATCGACAAAGTGGTTGCTTTATCAATGCGAAGATCTTTCCAGACAAGCTTGTAAGCATTCGTCTCTTTTGTCAAAATGGACAGCACAAGAATTGCAGATATCCACTGGGAAATGATTGTTGCATAGGCAACACCAGATACGCCCATGTGAAAAACAATTACAAAAACGAGGTCGAGAATAATATTTGTGACTGCACAGACAATCAAAATATAAAGTGGGCGTGTAGAGTCACCAACTGCGCGCAAAATTCCAGCCCCCATGTTGTATAGCATAAGACCAGAAACACCAGCAAAATAGATTGTCAGATATCTGGAAGATTCAGGCAAAACATCTTCTGGTGTATCCATTAAACGAAGAAAAAATGGTGACAAAAATAGTCCTGCAATCGTAAAGAAGACAGCAAGCACAAGTGTCAGTGCGATTGTGGTATGTACGGTGCAATGAAGTGCTTTGTCATCGCGGCTTCCAAAATTGTGGGAGATAACAACGCCTGCACCAGTGGATAAACCAGAGAAAAATCCTATTATGGTGTTGATAATGCAGTCAGTAGAGCCAACTGCTGCGAGTGCCGTCTTGCTGACATAATTGCCCACAACAATACTGTCAACAGTGTTGTAAAGCTGCTGAAACAGATTTCCTACAAGGAGTGGAAGCGCAAATAGAATCAGCTGCTTGGCAATGTTTCCTTCGGTCATCAGCCGGGCACCGGAGGAATGCTTCTTTTGTGAGAAGGAAAAACTCATGATAACGCCTTTCTATTGTGATATGAATGATACTAAAATTATATCATAGAAAGAGCAGTGGAGAAATGGAGAAAGTTGGCTTTCTTATCCTTCATAATATGGTTTGGGCATATTATAATTAATTTGGTTTATTATCGACAATTTATTTTCTTCCCTCGCAAAGTATAAAGCAGTCCGAATCCAACTTAATGGACTGTAGATTTCCGTGATTTGAGAAGTATATTTTTCGATAACATAAAGAATGTCCCAGCTATCTAATTTGAGTAATTTACTGATTACGATATCGGTTGACTTTTGCTCTTTTCCAATCATAATCGTAGTGGTATGGCTGTTTAAAAGGTCATATAAAATTGCAAAAATCGAATCAACAGCATCGGAACGAATCCTTTGCTGCGATGCTATTATGTATACACTCTCGAAATCAAAATGTCGATATAAAAAATCCTTTGAATATCGTTCCAATTTCTCATTAGAGTCACTAGATAGTTTCGATATTTGGGCTTGACTTTTTAATTCTGATGATGTATCATCACTTATAGATGAAACATCTATAAAATTTACATTATTTACGGAAAGCGATTCGTCTTTTTCTGATGCGCCAACATCGGAAAAGGACGCTTTCTTTTTATTCGAATCTTTAATCAGAATGTTTTCTCGCGTTGCCTGTTTTTCAACTGTGTATCCAAGAGAATGTATTGTCTCTGCAATGGCTGAAACTTCACTTTGGCTGAAGGTTTCTGGAAGAAGTTTAGAATCTTTGGCTTTCCACAGATCAGGGCTATCATAAATAATATAGGTATTGCTTATCTGTCCTTTGCCTTTTGAAAAACGTGCTTGTTTGATAAGTAATTTTTTTTCGATCAGTTTCTTTAAAGTATACTGAACGCTGCGTTCTGACATGCCCGTTTTTCTTGCTAGTGTTTCAATACTTGGAAATGCAGTACCGTTTTTACGAGCAGCGCCATAGCGCATCAGCAAAATTAGTACAAGCTTTTCTTTTGAACGAAGTCCTTCAAAATCCAAAAAATCATTATAGATAATCGTAAAAGGTCTAACACCTTTTTTTACTACAAAATTTACATTATTCGCGGAAACAAATTCGCCTTTTTCTGATGCGCCAACATCGGAAAAAGAAGTTTCCTTATTAACCGGTTTCATTACCTTGTATCCAGCAAAGTGGAGTAATTCAATTGTCTCTTGAATTGTATCACCAAAAGTATCAATATTGCTTGTATTACTTGAATCAGCTTTCGATGATTTCCAAAGCAAAGGATTATCTTGTATCATATAAAAATTTGCTGCTCGGGCTCGACTGCCATTGCGATAGCGAGCTTGCTTACAAATAAGCTGTTTTTCTTCTAATGCTTTCAATGTGATTTTAACAACTTTTTCTGCAAGACCAGATTTTCTTGCCAGCCCAGCAAAACTAGGGAAAGTTGTTGGTGGATTATTCTTTCCATAGCTATCATAACGCATCAGAATAGCCAGCAAAATTTTTTCATTTGAATTGAGCATTTCACAATCCAAAAAATCGGTATGCAACATGGTAAATGACCGGACATTTTTGCTATACAATATGTCCATATTAAATCGTCACAAAATATTGGTTTGTGATTGTCCTCCCATTTTCTTTTCTATTTTGTTTTAAATTACATTTTAAAAGTCCTTTTTCTTTGAGACTTTTTATTGTTGTAATTGCGGTTGGTTTTGTAACGCCCATTTTTTGGGCTAAATGTTCGTAGCTAATGTTTCCATTATCAGTATCTAAGAGAATTATTAATGCAATTTTTTCTCTGCAATTTAAAGAATCATTATATAAAATTTTTCGCTCTACTAATATGAAATCATTTGCCACAGTTGTATACATCACCTTTCTTCTTTTATTTAAAATATAGTAAAAATATTTTACTGAATGTAGTATAACACGTAATTTTAAGAAAAACAACTGCTTTTTATAAAGAAGATGAATGAAAGAGTATATGTAGAAAGTATATATAAAAATGTATATATAGGGTGCAACATATATCCAATCCCGGTGCAAAATACACCCAACCTCAGTGCAATATATACCTAACCCTGGCGCAAAATACACCCAATATAAACCGCACCACGATGCAATATATACCCAATCTGATGTAAGATAGACTGAATATGGAAGCGTGAAGCGAAATGGAAAATATGTGGTGTGTGCCATAAAATTTGGCATTAATATTTGAAGAAGATGTTGACTTTGAGAGATATGAGGAGTACACTATAAAAAATATTTTGAGAGGAGTTCTTCAGAATTAGTAAGCATGCAACTTTGGTGACATACATGGTAGAAGCTATGCACATTTATTATTATGTGGATGGTTTTGTTTGTGTATGTAAAGATAAGGGCTGCAGAGAAGAAGAATAGAACTGCAGAGTATTGGGTCTATTAATATGCTGACATTAACCGCTTATCTTTATGGTAAGTGGTTTTTTGTTTTTAAAATTATATTGAGAAGGAGACGATGAGAATGAAAGAGCAAAGTAAGCAGATAATTATACGATTTGCAAAAGAGAGCGAATTAGTCCGTGTAAACGAACTGAGAAAACTGGTGAATGACCTTCATGTAGAGGGAAAGCCAGAGATATTTAGAGCAGGCTTTAATGATGAACTGCGGGATTTCATATATAAGATATGGAAAGATCCAGAGCAAAAAATTGTTGTGGCAGAGCTTAATGGAGTAGTATGTGGTTTTGCGGTACTGCATCATATTCATAGACCGGAAAACCCGTTTATGCTAGAGCGCGATTTTATGGATGTCGATGAATTTTGTGTGGACAAAGAATATCGCAGACAGGGTATTGCGACAAAAATGATGTCATTTATCCGCAACTATACGAAGGAAAAAGGAATCAAACGTCTTGAGCTTAATATGTGGGAGTTCAATCAGGACGCATTGGCATTTTATGAGGCAGTTGGATTTAAAACATACCGCAGATACATGGAGATGAAGGTGTAAGATTTTTATTGACAAACTAATGCTAGAGTATTACTATTTGAATAGAAGGTAATATTCTAGTATTGATTAAAAATAAAGGAAGATCAGAAATCAAGAGTTCTCATTGAAAAAAACAGATAAAAAATGAAGAGAAAAACGTAGGCACAACATGAGCGCTTACGTTTTTCTCTTTTATAGGAAATTTAAGGAAGCTAGAATAATTACCCCAGAATCTCCTTCAGGTCAGCTTCTGGTGTTGTAACAGGTGCGATTGAGAAATGTTCAACGAGGTAATTTAACACATTTGGAGAGAGGAAAGCTGGTAGTGTCGGTCCAAGCTTGATGTTTTTGATACCGAGGTGAAGCAGTGTAAGGAGGATGCAGACTGCCTTTTGCTCATACCAGGAGAGTATCATGGAAAGCGGCAGGTCATTCACGCCACATCCAAAGGCATCGGCAAGTGCGACAGCTACCTTGATTGCGCTGTAGGCATCGTTGCACTGTCCCATATCCATCAGGCGTGGGAAGGCTCCTATGGTACCAAGGTCGAGATCGTTGAATCGATATTTGCCGCAGGCGAGTGTCAGCACGATGCTGTCAGACGGTGTCTGCTTTACAAATTCGGTGTAATAGTTGCGGCCTGCGCGAGCACCATCACATCCGGCAACGAGGAAGAAATGGCGGATTGCGCCAGATTTTACGGCATCGACGATTTCGCCAGCAGAGGAAAGTATAGCATTGCGTGCAAAGCCAGTCATCACGCTAGAACCACCATTGATTCCGGTAAAGTGCTGATCCTTAGAGAAGCCACCAAGCTCAAGTGCCTTTTCGATGACTGGAGTGAAGTCTTTGTGACCATCTGTGGATGATGAAATAAATGGTGTATTCGGGAAGACAACGGCGCCGGTAGTGAAAACGCGGTCTTCATAGGAAGCCTTTGGCGGCATTAAGCAGTTTGTTGTAAATAGAATCGGTGCCGGAAGAGAAGCAAATTCCTTCTGCTGATTCTGCCATGCGGTACCGAAATTGCCCTTCAAGTGAGGGTACTTCTTAAGCTCTGGATAAGCGTGAGCCGGAAGCATCTCGCCGTGGGTGTAGATATTGATGCCCTTGTCCTTTGTCTGCTCAAGAAGCTGCTTGATATCTTCAAGATCGTGACCAGTTACAACAATGAATGGGCCTTTTTCAACAGTCAGGGAAACGGATACCGGTACCGGATCTCCGAAGGTCTCTGTGTTTGCACGGTCAAGAAGCTCCATGCAGGTCAGGTTAAAGCGGCCAACCTCCATAACAATCGGAAGCAGCTCGTTCATGCCCCAATCCTTAGACAGAGAATCGAGTGCGGTTAAGAAGAACTGATTTAAAGAAGCATCGGTGTAGCCGAGTGTCATTGCATGGTATGCGTAAGCTGCCATACCGCGCACACCAAACAGAATCAGAGACTTTAAGGAGCGAATGTCCTCGTTTGCATTCCATATATTGTTCATATCATAATCAGAAACGATAGAAACATTGCAAGCGTTAGCTGTTTTTGTAGCAGCTGCGTGAATGCGTGCGGTCAGATTTTTGATAGAAGCATCATCGAAATTTACATTTGTAATGGTAGTAAATAGTCCTTCTAAGATCAGATGATTGATTTCATCCATCAAAACTGCTGTCAGATTGTTATTGGAATTTTTGCTTGAACAGGCAGCAGTGTTTGCAAGGGCGATTAAGGCTCCGGTTAACGTGTCCTGAAGCTTGGCTGTCATTGCGGACTTGCCACAGACACCTGCTCTAGTGCAGCCGGTGCATCCTGCGGTCTGCTCACACTGGAAGCAAAACATGCTGTTTGACGCATTTACGTTTGCTGTATTTGTCATATTCTGGCTCATATTTAAATCCTCCTAAAGTTTGTCGTGTAATTTTTCTTTTCGTGATGGACAAAGTATAGTATAATAATCAAAGATTGTCGGTTGAAATTTCAACGAAAAAAGAAAATTTTATACGGAGGTGGATAGCAAATGAAAGAATATCTTCCTATTATAAAAGCGCGATCAGGGCTGTTTCGCGGCATTGAGGAGAGTGAACTGGAAAAGCTGTTCGGCTGCCTGGAGGCGAGAAAGCAGACCTATCGAAAAGAAGAATATATTTTAAGAGAGGGCGAACAGACAAAAGTGTTGGGGCTTGTGCTGTCTGGAAGTGTTCTTATTGTACAAGAGGATGTCTGGGGTGGGCGAAATGTTCTTAGTGTGCTTGGACCTGGTCAATGCTTTGCGGAGGTGTTTGCCTGTGTGCCGGGTAGCGTGCTAAATGTAAGTGTGGAAGCTAAGGAGGACACAACCATTCTATTTTTAAATGTCGGTCGAATACTTTCAATCTGCCCGGACGGATGTAGTTTTCATGCACAGTTAATTCAAAATCTGCTGATTGATATGGCACAGAAAAATCGAAAGCTCAGTGAGAAAATCACGCATATGGCAAAACGTTCCACAAGGGAAAAGCTGCTGTCATATTTGTCCGAACAGGCTGTAAAAAACAAGTCTTCCGAATTTGAAATTCCCTATAACAGGCAGCAGTTAGCTGATTATCTTGGCGTGGATCGAAGTGGCTTGTCTGTGCAGCTGTGCCGTCTGCGCGATGAGGGGATGCTGACATTTCATAAAAATAAAATACGGCTAATTTACAAAAACAGCACAGATATGATATGATGATACCAGGGTCAAAAGCTCCAAAAGCCGTTCGTGCTTGCACGATTAGGTTTTTGAGCTTGGGACCCGCAAAAACATGAGGATGCAGCGATTTTCAAGGAAAATCAGCGAATCCGAATGTTTTTAGAATTGCGAAAGTTGCATAGCAACGGAGCAATTCGTGGATATCAGTTGGGGGCAAAAAGTCCATGGCGAAAGATAAATAATAATTAATGTTGTGGCTTTGTGGAAGCGAAAGGAGTATAAAATAAATATGAGATTTCCAGAGTTTTTAAAGAAAAATGGTACTATTGGATTTGTTGCACCGTCATTTGGATGTAATATTGAGCCTTATAAAACGTCATTTAATCATGCGCTTGAAAAGTTTCATGATATGGGGTATCAGACAATGCTTGGTCCAAACTGCTTTGAGGGAAGTGGAATAGGAATCAGCAATACGCCAGAAAAATGTGCAGCAGAGTTAAATAAGATGTATTTGTCAGATGAGGCAGATGCGCTGATTTCCTGCGGCGGCGGTGAGCTGATGTGCGAGATCTTGGATGATGTAGATTTTGATGCAATTAAGGCAGCAAAGCCAAAGTGGTATATGGGCTATTCGGATAATACAAACTTTACCTTTTTATTGACTACAATCTGCGATGTGGCATCCATTTATGGACCATGTGCCGGAACATTTGGTATGGAACCGTGGGATGAATCAATTGAAGACAGCTTTTCACTTTTTACAGGAAAGAAACTGACGATGCAGAGTTATCCGCTCTGGGAAAAGGAAGGGCTGCGCGATGAGGAGCATCCGCTTGAGCCATACAATTTGACGGAACAGAGTCTTGTGAGAGGTTTTCTGACACAAAAAGACCGGGCGGGTGAGGTACAGGCAGTTGAGACGGAAGGAACCATCGAATTTAAGGGAAGATTGATCGGCGGCTGCATGGACTGTCTGGTTAATTTAACCGGAACAAAGTTTGATCAGGTGAAGTCATTTAATGAGCGATACAAGGAGGATGGCATCATCTGGTATTTGGAATCGTGTGATTTGAATGTATTTGGTATTCGACGTGCGATCTGGCAGATGATTCATGCCGGATGGTTTGAGCATGTTAAGGGCTTTTTGATTGGACGTCCGCTTCATTTTGGTGAGGAAATGATTGGCTTAGATCAATATCACGCAGTGATTGATTTGCTAAAGGAATATCAGGTGCCAGTACTGATGGATCTGGATATCGGTCATTTAGCACCGATGATGACGCTTATAAATGGAAGCACTGCATCTGTGTGTGCAGAAAATGGGAAAGTAAAGATCAATATGGAGCTTGTCTGAGTCATTGACACAAGGCAGAACGTTATGATAAAATAAACAAAATTGCTGCTTGTGCAGCATTAAAAAGGAGGATGGGCTTTTGAAACGAGAATCTTTTAAATCGCGCCTTGGATTTTTGCTTGTAAGTGCGGGGTGTGCGATAGGAATTGGAAATGTCTGGCGTTTTCCGTATGTGACGGGACAAAATGGCGGCGGAATTTTCGTACTGTTTTACTTGATCTTTCTGGTGATAATGGGATTGCCAGTTCTGACAATGGAGCTGGCAGTTGGTCGTGCCAGCAGAAAGAGTGCGGTGCTTGGTTATAAGGCACTAGAGAAAAAAGGAAGCAAGTGGCATATCCATGGATGGGTGGCAATATTTGGATGCTGTATGTTAATGATGTACTATACCACGGTATCTGGATGGATGGTTACATATTTCTTTAAGTTTTTGACAGGCAGCTTTAAGAGCGGAATGACAACCGAGGATACTGCGCAGGCATTTTCTAATTTGCTTGGAGATCCAAAGCAGATGGCATTTTGGATGATTTTAACGGTTGTAGTTGGTTTTCTTGTCTGCAGCAGAGGATTGCAGAATGGACTGGAGAAGATCAGCAAGTTTATGATGACTGCACTTCTTTTATTGATTGTTGTTCTTGCTGTGCATAGCCTTACATTGTCAAATGCAGCAGAGGGTGTAAAATTCTATCTTGTTCCAAATACAGAGGCTGTTGCAGCTGTAGGATTAAAAAATGTGATTACAGCAGCGATGAATCAGTCATTTTTTACACTAAGTCTTGGCGTAGCAGCAATGGAAATTTTTGGAAGCTATATGGGAAAGGATCACACATTAGCAGGAGAGGGTGTACGAATTTGTGCACTTGATACATTTGTTGCAACTATGGCTGGTTTGATCATTTTCCCGGCATGTTTTAGCTATAACGTGGAAGTAAATGCAGGACCAAGTTTGATTTTCATTACATTGCCAAATGTTTTTATTAATATGTCAGGCGGACGCATTTGGGGAAGTTTGTTCTTTTTATTTATGACATTTGCAAGCTTTTCTACTGTGATTGCTGTATTTGAAAATATTATGTCATTCTGTATGGATATGTTTGGCTGGTCAAGAAATAAGGCTGCACTGATCAATTGCATCGTTATTTTGATTGCAAGTCTTCCGTGCGTGCTTGGCTATAATGTGTGGAGCAATTTGCATCTGATTGGAGGGCGCGATGTGCTTGACAGTGAAGACTTTATTGTCAGCAATTTGCTGCTTCCTATAGGTTCTTTAATTTATCTGCTGTTTTGCGTAACAAAGTGGGGCTGGGGATTTGAAAAATATTGTGAGGAAGCAAATACAGGAGATGGCATCAAAATTTCAAAGAAATTAAAGCCATATTTCCAGTTTATTCTTCCGATTTTGATTGTTTTTATTCTGATTCAGGGATTGATTTAAAGATAGTTGAAATTTATAAAAATAGAAAAACAGGCAACACAAAGAAGCGTATCGGTTAAAGTAATTTGACTGGTACGCTTTTTTATTGAAAAAAATTATATCACTTTAATCACCCATCAGGAATGTGTGGCTGGTTGCCTTTATATAGAGCATTTCGAAGCCAGCTGACAGGATCATAGATGGCACCGTGTTCAGTTTCATTATTGTAGGCATCAATTACACCAATAATGGCATCAAAAGTTAAGCCAAGAAGCTCATTTTTCACAACCGCTTGAGGAATAGAGTCCTGTCCGATTTGAATATAGGCGCTTGGATCATTTAGCATATCATATAAAACAGAGAAAACAGTATCTAACACTTTTTGATCGTGTTCATTTTCAAGGAAATTTAGTCCGCCATACGGATTTTTAAAGCTGCAAATTAAATCATAGTTGAAGTATTGATATAAATAGTCCATGGAATATTCTTCTGCATTTTTAGAAGATATAACTTCCTCAGAGTCAGATGTATCTGAAAGCGATGATTGTTCTTGTGAAGCAGACTGTAAATTAGAAGCAGTCTGTTCTGTTGGACTTTGTATTGTATAACCAGCAGCTCGAAGTAATTCTGCCATTTCTTCAAGTTCCTGTTTTGAAATCTCTTCTGAAAGTTCATCAGATGTTTCTGATTTCCAAATATCAGGATCATCAGTAATAGTATAGGAGTTGCTCATTCGTGCACCGTCAGCTGTGTAACGTGGGTGTCTGGAAATAAAATTTTTTTCCTCTAATGATTTAAGCGCATATCGGACAGTGCGCTCAGACAGACCGATTTTTTTCGATAATTTAGGAATGGATGGAAATGCAGTTCCATCATACCGCATCAATGTGATCATGACCAATTTCTCTTTTGAATTTAATCCTTCATAATCCAAAAAATCATTGTGGATCATCGTGAATGGGCGGCAGTTTTTAATCTGTACTTTGTCGTTCATGGTTAAAGTAGTACATGATACTGGTTAGCCGATCGTCCCCCAGTCATGATCTCTTCTCCTTTCCTAAATTTGTAATTTTTATATTGGCTTGAGTATACCATAATGGTAGGAGAAAAACAATAGCTTATTTAAAGAGACTGCACATTTTGCAGTGACACATGCAAAATGTGCAGTACCCCATGCAAAATACGCAGTACCCCATGCAAAATACGCAGTACTAAACAAAGTTATCCCCAAGTTATCCCCAGAGTTATCCCCAAAAAGGTGCTACCCCCTGCAAAACATGCAGTACCACATGCAAAATACGCAGTGACCCATGCAAAACATGCAGTACCCACTGTAAAATACGCAGTACCCCCTGCAAAATATGCAGTACAAAACAAAGTTATCCCCAAGTTATCCCCAAAGTTATCCCCAAAAAGGTGCTACCCCCTGCAAAACATGTAGTACCCAATGCAAAATACGCAGTACTCCCTGCAAAATACTCAGTACTCCATGAAAAATATGCAGTACCCCCTGCAAAATATGCAGTACCACATGCAAAATACGCAGTACCCCATGCAAAATATGCAGTATCAAACAAAGTTATCCCCAAGTTATCCCCAGAGTTATCCCCAATGGATCTGTCGAAGAAAAATGGACTTGAAAAGTAAAAGTAAATGCTTTATACTCACATGAGTGATAAAATATTTTTTCGAAACAGCGAAGAAAAAGAAGGAAGGAGGAAAGTATGGCGACGCTGAAAGATGTGGCGAAGGCTTCCGGACTGACAGTAGGAACTGTTTCCAGAGTTTTGAATAATAGAGGCTATATAAGTGATAAAACAAGAGAGAAAGTGTATCAGGTGATGAAGGAGTTGAATTACCAGCCAAATGAAATGGCACGCTCACTTTCTAAGCAAAAGAATAATACAATAGGAATTATTTTACCGCAGATTGAGCATCCTTATTTTGCAAAGGTTCTGGGTCGACTGGAAAAAGAGGCTTCTAAGCGTGGATATCGCACAACTGTATTTGTTTCTAAAAATAAAGAAGAACGCGAGGAAGAATGCATTGAAATGTGCAAAAGCGCAAGAGTGGCAGGAGTAGTGCTGTGCAGTGGCTGCTTTGGCACAGAAAAATTTGCAGGACTTGATTTTCCATTGATTACATTAGAGAGATCCATTGATCAGGCAACATCAGGTATTGAATGTGACAACTATCAGGGTGGTGTACTTGCAACGGAGTTATTAATCGAAAAGGGCTGCAAAAAGCTTATGTATATTGGCGGAAGAAGTGCCGGTGAGGGTATTGCTATGCCAGGCGATTATAGAGAAGTGGGCTTTAAAGATACATGTGAGAAGTATCATGTAGAGCATCTTGAGATGGTGACAGATAAAGAACAATTTGATACGTTGGAGTATTATAGCTTTGTGAGAAACAAGCTTGAGAAAAATCCAGATGTAGATGGTGTATTTGCAAGCTCTGATATTATCGGTGCATATGTGCTTCAGGCTTGCCGCGACTTGTCAATTAGTGTTCCTCAGAATATGAAAATTGTGGGATTTGATGATGTTAATATTGCTCAGTTTACGACACCTGGTCTGACAACAATTCATCAGCCGGTAGAGCAGATGGCAGAGCAGGCAATTTTGGACATTGCGATGATAGATGCTGGCAAGGTGGTGCCTTCAAGAACGGTATTTCCGGTAACGCTTGTTGAGCGCGAAACGACTTGATTTAACAGCTGCGAAGCAGTGATTAAACCCTAAGGGGCTGTTTTGCGCATGATGAGGCGCGAGTGAGCTGTTTCTTACTAAATAATCTAATATAGCAATTTTATACAAACATATCGAAAAAGAGTTATTACATAGTGAGTAGAGTCTTGCATGTATAACTCTTTTTTTGTGAATATTAGATATGTACACAGGTTGTCACAAGAAAAAATATCGCAAGCGGTTGCGATAAACAATTTCAAAAGTTTTTTGAAAAAATAGTGTAATTAACGTATTTTATTGAACATTAAATAAAATTCAAACAAAACATGACTAACATAGTGCACAAAATAAAAAGGGGATAATCATATAATTTTAACAAAATATATTCTAATAAAAAGAAAACTATGATAACCGCTTGACATGTTAAAAGTGCAGTGCTAGAATGAAGACACAAACAAAGAAATGCCCATATACGAGATAGGGGCACTAAAATAGGAGGAATAAAAATATGAGAAGAAAATCAACACTTGCAATTACACTTGCGGCAGCAATGGCAGCAACAGCAGTTCCTGCAATGGCAGATGATAAGGTAAGCATTACCATTTTCAATTCCAAGATGGAGGTTCAGAGCCAGTTTGAAGAGATGGCAGAAAAGTATGCTGAGGATAATGGAATCAATATTGAGGTTTACTACTCAAATGATACAGTAGCAGCTCATCTGGCTACCAAGTATTCATCTGGAGATCCATATACATTAGCAATGGTAGATGCAAAGGATGTCTACTCACTTGCAAAAGATCATGCAATTGATATGAGCGATCAGGAGTGGGTAAAGAATACTAACTATGCAATCGGAATTGATGATCAGATCAATGGTTTCCCTATGTGTGTTGAGGCTCGTGGACTGATTTACAATGCAGATGCGATCGAAGCAATTACTGGTGAAACATTTAACCCAGACGATTACAAGACACTTGATTCCTTTAAGGAACTGATTGAGCAGTTAAAGGAAGGCGGTATGGAGACGCCTACTGGTATCATGAAGGAGGATTGGTCTTTAGGAGGTCACTTTCTGTCACAGGTATCAGAGGAGCAGCCGGATGTAGAGGAGTTTATTACAAAGCTTCATGAGGGTGAAGCAGATCTGATTAATGATGAGAAATTCAATTCTCTGATGGATTTCTTTGATGTAATGAAGGAGAACAACTACGCAAAGGATTCTGCAATCGCAGCTGAGCGTGAAGTAACTGAGATGATGTTAGCTGAGGGAGAAATCGCCTTTATGTACGGTGGTAACTGGGATTGGTCCGTAATCAACGCATATGATTACACTGAGAACATGGGTATGATGCCAATTCCGCAGAACACAGATGACGGCACTAACGAGAAGCTTGTAGGTGGCGGTTCTAAGTATTTTATGATTGATTCTTCTGATACTACAACAGATGAGCAGCGTCAGGCAGCACTAGATTTCTTAGAGTGGCTTGCAGATTCTGAAGAAGGTCAGAAGTTCATCACAGAAGACTGTGCACTTGTTCCTGCATTCTCCAATAATGAGAATGAAGTAGCAGATCCTCTTGGAAAATCTGTTAAGAAGTATGCAGATGAGGGTGCTATGATTGATAACTACAACTACATGCCAGATGATCACATCTCTCTGTGTGGTGCAATCTTCCAGAAGTATCTTGCAGGACAGATGGATCGTGCAGAGTTTGCAACTGAGATTGAGGATTACTGGAAGTCAGCAGACGTTGTAGAGCACTGATAATGTCAAACATTTGATAGATGATGCTTCCTTATAATATAATAGGAAGGAAGACATTACCCCTATAGAGGCTGTCCGCCGCTGACAGGCAGCGGACAGTCTCATGATTTTCTTGATGATAAAACGAATACAGGGAAGGGGATCGTGATCATGGATAGAAACACGACAAAATATAAAGTAAAGCAGTACATAATGTTCGCTGGTATCTCCACTGTACTGTTTGCTGCAGTAGTAATTATTCCGTTTATCTACGGTTTATATTTGACCTTTACAAGCTGGGATGGTATTTCAAAGGATAAGCAGTTTGTCGGTTTTGCAAATTATATTGCAACGTTTAAAGATATTGCCTACTGGCAGGCACTTGGAAGAACAGTTATATATTCTGTTATTTCCGTTGTTCTGGTAAATGTGGTTGCATTTTTCCTAGCATATTTGCTGACTAGCGGTATTAAAGGACAGAACTTCTTCCGTGCAGGCTTCTTTATTCCAAACCTGATCGGTGGTATTGTTCTTGGTTATGTATGGAAGTTTGTTTTTAACAGAGCATTTGTATCAATTGGAAAGGCAGTTTCTATTGGTGCGCTTTCAAATTCCTGGCTGGCAACACCGAGCGGTGCAATGGCATGTTTGATTATTGTTTCTGTATGGCAGTATGCCGGTTACATGATGTTAATTTATGTTGCCGGATTTATGAGTGTACCGAAGAGCTTAAAGGAAGCTGCTCAGATTGATGGATGTACTAGTTTTCAGGCAACAGTTAATATTATCATCCCACTTATGAGAGCTTCATTTGTACAGTGCTTGTTCCTTACAATTACCAGATGCTTCATGGTATATGATGTTAACCTGTCTTTGACAAAGGGTGAGCCATTCAATTCTTCTGTAATGGCAGCAATGCATGTATACAATCAGGCATTTACTTACAAGAATTATGGTCTTGGACAGGCTGAGGCACTTGTACTGTTTATCGTCTGCGCAATTGTAGGTGTGACACAGGTTTATATTGGTAAGAAAGGGGAGGTGGCAGCATAATGGAAGAAAATAAAAAAGCGGCACAGAAAAAGAAAATTAGCCATGCCATTATAATGGTTGTTTTAATCCTCCTGTTTCTGATGTTTATCTTTCCGTTTATTCTCGTTATTATTAATGCATTTAAGACAAAGGGTGACATTATGTCTGACCCGATGGCACTAGTTGGTTCTCATGGATTTATTGTAACAAACTTCTCTGATGCGATGAAGAAGATGAATTTTACAACATCTTTTACCAACTCACTGATCATCACAATTTCAGCAACAATTGGAACTATTCTTTTGTCTGCAATGACCGCATTTGTAATTGTAAGAAACAATTGGAAGGCATGTAAGCTTCTGTTTACATTAATGATTGCATCTATGGTAATTCCATTCCAGGTTTTGATGATTCCGTTAGTATCATTATATGGTGGTATCTTTGGAGTTTTAAATAGCCGTGTGACCTTAATCCTTATGCATATCGGATTTTCACTTTCAATGGCAACATTCATGTTCCATGGAGCAATTCATACGAATATTCCGTTAGAGCTTGAGGAAGCGGCATTTTTGGATGGCTGCAGCAACTGGCAGACATACTGGAAAATCGTATTTCCACTGTTAAAGCCAACGATTGCAACTGTAGCAATTATTGATGCAATGGCATTCTGGAACGATTATCTTCTTCCGAGCCTTGTACTTGGTCGTAAGGAGCTTTATACACTTCCAATTGCAACACAGGCGTTTTATGGAACTTACTCTACGGATATGGGCCTGGTAATGGCTGCTCTGCTGTTAGCAATGCTGCCGATTTTGATTTTATATCTGTTCTTGCAGCGCTACATTGTTGAGGGCGTTACCTCCGGTGCAGTAAAGGGATAATTTAGTGTTTATTTATAAGGGGTCCAAAATACAGTTTGTTTTGGACCCCATTTCTTTTAACGATGAGAAAAGGAGATAAGTAAGAGCGCAGGTGCTCGAACTTTAACAAATAATATGGAAACAATATATAAGGAACGCTTTGAGCAAAAGAAGGATGAGCTTCATGATCTTTATATGCAATTATATGGAAATGATGCAATGTTTGCAGAGCTGTGCGACCATTTGTACGCATTTTATAAAGAGAGAAGTGAGAAGTTAAAGACGCTTGATAAAAAGCGTGAAGCTGATCCTAATTGGTACAAAAAAAATGATATGCTTGGCATGATGTTTTATATTGACAATTTTGCCGGCAACATGAAGGGTGTACAGGGAAAGCTGGATTATCTGGAAAAGAATAATGTTAATTATATTCATTTGATGCCATTTCTTGATACACCAAAAGGACGCTCTGATGGAGGTTATGCAGTAGCTGATTTTAGAAAGGTTCAGGAAAATTTAGGTTCCATGGAAGACCTTGAGAATTTGACTAATGCCTGCCATGAGAAGGGAATCAGTGTGTGTATGGATTTTGTTATGAACCACACTTCAGAGGATCATGAATGGGCAAAGAAGGCACGTCAGGGAGATGGAGAATATATGAGCCGCTATTTCTTTTTTGATAATGCGGTTATTCCATCTGAATATGAAAAGACAGTTCCGCAGGTATTCCCGACGACTGCACCTGGCAATTTTACATGGCTTCCAGAAATTGGTCACTATGTAATGACGACATTTTATCCTTATCAGTGGGATCTCAATTACAAAAATCCAAGAGTATTCAATGAAATGATGTATAATTTCCTTTATTTGGCAAACAAGGGAATTGATATCATTCGAATTGATGCAGTTCCATATATATGGAAGGAACTCCATACGACATGCAGAAATCTGCCGCAGGTACATACAATTGTGCGTATGATGAGACTGATCGGAGAACTTGTCTGTCCTGGCATTTTGCTTTTGGGTGAGGTAGTAATGGAGCCGGAAAAGGTTGTTCCATACTTTGGAACTGTAGAAAAGCCAGAGTGTCATATGCTGTATAATGTAACAACAATGGCTACCACATGGCATACTGTAGCAACAAGAGATGTCAGTCTGTTAAAGAAGCAGCTTGATATTGTAAATCGTCTTCCAAAGGACTATGTTTTCTTAAATTATCTGCGCTGCCATGATGATATTGGCTGGGGACTTGATTTTGCAACTTTGCAGCAGGAAGGCATTCAGGAACGTGCGCATAAGCAGTACTTGAATGATTATTTTAGAGGCTATGCTGGTTACAGCAACAGCCGCGGTGTTCTCTATAATGAGGATCCGGTGACTGGTGATGCAAGATTTTGTGGAACGACTGCTTCTATGTGCGGTATTGAAAAGGCAAGCTATCAGCACGATAAAGAGGCACTTGAGAAGGCCATTCGAATGGATGTAATGCTTCATGCATATATGTTTATGCAGTCTGGAATCCCTGTGCTTTACAGTGGAGATGAAATTGGTCAGTTAAATGATTATGCTTATAGGGATGACCCTGATAAGGCACCAGATTCACGTTATGTTCACCGTGGTGCAATGAATTGGGAAGAGGCTGCAAAGAGCAGTGATCAAACGACTATTCCAGGTCAGATTTCTTCAAAGCTTAATCAGCTTGAGAAGCTTCGTAAATCTGAGAAGGCATTTATGAGCAATGCGGATACATGGACTGTTGAAACATGGGATAAGAGCATTCTTTGTATCGGACGCTATTATGACGGCGATAAGATATATGGCTTATTCAACTTTAGTGAATTTGATAAGACAGCATGGATTAATGAGAGAGACGGTCTGTACTGTGATCTTTTAACTGGAACGTTAATGGAGGCAGCTGGAGTTAATATTCCAGCATATGGCTATATGTGGCTGAAGAAGGTTCGATAAGAATAAAAGAGTACAATTGTATATAATGATTCTGAAAAAAGATAAGTAAAATCAAAATCAGATAAGAAAAAGCGTACCTTCCAGAATAAACTGGCGGATACGCTTTTTTGATTGTTTTAAAAACCAATTCCAACGGCAACCAGAATGGTTATGATCGCACCAATCATCAAAATACCGAGGAATTTCCACATGAATTTAATCCAGTTGGACCATTCAATCTTTGCAATTGCCAGAGAACCGATCAAACATCCAGAGGTTGGAACGATCAGGTTGGTGAATGCATCACCAAGCTGGAATGCAAGAACAGAGGTCTGACGGGAAACACCAAGAAGATCAGCAAGTGGTGCCATGATCGGCATGGTGATTGCAGCCTGTCCAGAACCTGATACGACAAAGAAATTAAATACGGACTGGAAAAGATACATAAGTACAGCGGCAAATGCACCGGAAAGTCCTGAGAGTGCCTGAGAAATTCCGTACATGACTGTGTTGATAACGGTTGGTGTGGTTGGGTCGGAGCCGCCAAGAACCTGCATGATACCTTGTGCCATTGCGACAACAAGTGCTGCACCTATAAGATCCTTTGCACCATCTTTAAATGAAGATGCAATATCATTTAGCTTCATGTTATTTAAGTGGAAAATAACGCCGATAACACCAGAAACGATTCCCATGATGAAAAACTGAGTAGCGATTTCTGCCATATAGTAGCCCTTTACCATAACACCCCAGATAACCCAGATGACAGTAGCAGCAAGTGTCAGAAGTACTAAGATGTGGCCGATGCCAAAATCGTGTCCATCGTCAAGTCCTGTTTTTTCGTTCTGATCACGGAAATACTGATCGCTTTCGTAGGCAACAGAGATAGTAGGTGTTTTCTTTACCTTGAATGCGTAGAACATTGTCATTCCACAGCCAAGTGCGGTGAAGACAACCCACATAACCATACGAAAACCGGCGCCAGAGAATACGTCAATTCCAGCAATTCCCTGAGCAACACCGACAGAGAAGGGATTCATCCATGAGGAACCGAAGCCGATCTGTGTAGCAACATAGGTGACAAGTACTGCAATTACGGTGTCGTATCCTACGGCAACAAACAGCGGACAGAGAATCATCGTAAATGGAAGTGCTTCCTCGCCCATTCCAAAGACAGCACCGCCTAATGAAAACAGTACAAACAGCACAGGAATTAACAGCTTTTCGGCTCCCTTTGCCTTTCGAATTAATCCAATTAGGCCGGATTCGAGTGCACCGGTTTTGATCATGATTCCAAATGCGCCGCCGACAACTAACAGGAATGCTATGATATCCATCGCGGAGCTGTTGACGATTCCGTTGTACATGTAATTAAAGAAACCGGTTCCACCGTCACCGCTGAATAATGAGACACCTTCTGTTACGACCTTTCCAGCATCATCTCTTAAATACTGAAAGCTTCCGTCTTTGATGACGGTACGTGTTTTTTCTACACCATTAATCATGTACGAAACGTCCTGTGTTTCGTAGTAGCCCTTTGGAACAAGGAACGTTAAAATTGCAGCCAGAACAACTACAAAAAAGATAATGATGTAAGTGTCTGGTACGGTAAAGCCCTTGTTAAAAGATTTTAAACCTTCTCCTTTTTTGTGGCTCATAGTTGAGTCTCCCTTCTTTTGATGTAAATATGATATAAAAAGCATCATATATAAATGAAATGCGCAAGGGATAGTGTACCATATCAAATGAAATAAAGAAACTAAAAAATAAGAAAAATCAAAAAAGAATTTAATATACTGACTTTCCTCTTGCAATGACTTTGATAAGTTGCAAGTTCTTGTCTAAGATACAAAGATCAGCATCATATCCTTCCTGAACTCTTCCTTTTTTATTTAAATGAAGAATGTCGGCAGGGTTGGAGGTGATTGTGGAGAGAGCGATTTCTAGTGGAATGTTTTCCATGGAGACGCATTCTTTTACTTCTTTTAACAGGCAGCTGGATTGACCGACACCCATTCCCTGAAATTCACCTTTTTTATTGTAGATTGGCAGGCTTCCCTGTCCATCGGAGGAGATTGTGATACGGTTTGGATTGACACCTGCATTTAGCATACGCTTGATTCCTTTGCATACGCGCACCTCATCGCAGATAGTCTCCCAGTAGTCGATATCTTCGTTTCCTGTAAAGTCAACGGCACCGCCCTTTAATGCATATTCGATGGCTTGGCAAAAAAGTGCCTCGTTTCGGTTTACGTGAGTAGGAAGAAACTGTGATGCAGGAATTTCTGTCTCATCAATTACACGGTTGATTAACTCCATGCCGCGTGAGCCGTCGCCGAGATGAACGTTAATGATTCCAGCTTTTCCAGAAAGTACTCCGCCGAGTCTTGTATCGGCTGCAACACGGGTAAATTCTTCAAAGGTTGGCTGGGAGGAACGATGGTCTGAAATGGCGATTTCTCCTGTTCCAATGATTTCCTGAATCATCATAATATCCTTTGGGATGCTGTCGGTCAGCGTGCGAACAGGAACCTGATAACTTCCAGTGTAGCAGTAAGCAGATATTCCCTGCTCGTTTAGTCCCTTTGTTTTGGCGACAAGTGCACACATATCACGTCCTATTCCATCAGTGCCAAGACAGCCAACAACAGTTGTCACGCCAAATTTGGTGAGCCCTTCCATGGTAGCTTCTGGTGTACGATTGGCAAAACCGCCCTCGCCGCCTCCTCCGAGTACATGAACATGACAGTCAATAAAACCAGGTGTGAGGATCAGATTTGTTCCATCAATTTGCTCAGACTCTGGAAAATATGAAGGAATTGACAGACTGCCTGCATCTGCAATTTTTACAATTTTATCGTGAATGATAAGTACATCCTTTTTTCCAAGATGCTCTGGTGCGTAAATGTCAATATTTTGAATTAGTTTGATCATATTATTATAAATACCTTTCTAAAATTATTTTGGCGATCAAATTCGCTACCAATAGTATACCACACAAAACAGGATGAGCAAATGAAAAAGTGGTTATGTTTTTATTGACAAGAAGAGAAAAAAACACTATAATCGTTCAAAATAGAACTACAGAAGGAGGGCATACATGTATTTTTGTGATGAGCATAGAGGAATTACACGTTATTATGAGATTCTGAAGTCATCCGTATGTGAAAAATATCAGCTTAGGCAGATGGAGTATGATATACTGATGTTTCTATATAATAATCCACAGCATAACACGGCAGCAGATATTGTCAGATACAGAAAGTCAACAAAATCTCACGTATCTATGTCACTTAAGGTGCTTGAGGAAAAAGGGCTGATTGAAAGAAGGATAGATAAAGACAATAAAAAACGTGTTGAAATTTATATTTTGGATTCAGCAGATGATATAATAAAAGATGGCATACGCGTACAAAAGCAGTTTGCAAAAGATATGTTTAATGGGCTTACAGACGATGAAATTGCATTGTGTAAGCAGATCTTTAAAAAGATATGTAATAATGCGGAAGCGTGCATAAAAGCTGCAAATAACAAAGTGCCTGCAGAAAAATAAGACTGCGGGCACTTTGTTTTTTTAAGGAAGATATAAATTACTCAACATCCTGTAATGCTGCAAAATTTTCTTCGCCGGTACGAACCTTTACAACGCGGTCTACGTTGTATACGAAGATCTTGCCGTCACCGATATGACCGGTGTAGAGTGTCTTCTTTGCAGCTGCGATTACTGTATCAACTGGGATGCTGCTGACAACTACTTCAACCTTAACTTTTGGAAGAAGAGTAGCATCAAGCTCAACACCACGGTACTTTTCGCCGGCACCCTTCTGAATGCCGCAGCCCATTACCTGAGTAACGGTCATTCCAGTTACACCTATGTCATTCATAGCCTTTCTAAGCTTATCATAACGAGAAAGCTTTGCAATGATGACAACCTTATAGATGCCGCTTGGTGAAACATCTGGAGCTTTAACGACCTTAACAGCGGCAGCCTTCTGTGCAGCAGAAGCGCGGTCATATTCTTCGACACCAAGGTTTGTATTTGCATTTTGCTCCATTGTCATTGTGTTGTCGATATCCATGATTGAGAATCCAGCATAAGCAGATGGAAGACCATGCTCAGTTGCATCAAGACCAATGATTTCTTCTTCCTCGGAAACACGAAGACCAAAGATTGCTTTGATAACAAGGAATGTAATCGTGATAGTAACAGCAGTGAAAGCTGCGGTACAAAGCATACCAAGAAGCTGTAAGCCAAGCTGTGAGAAGCCGCCGCCATAGAAAAGACCAGCTCCAGCGATCTGGTTTGCACCATATGTAACGCCATCACCATATCCTCTTGCAAAGGCCGGAGCACTCTTTGTGGCAAAAAGTCCAACTGCAATTGTACCCCAGATACCATTCATCATATGAACAGCTACGGCACCAACTGGATCATCAACGTGAATCTTATTATCACAGAACCATACACCAAATACAACAAGCAAACCAGAAACAGCACCTATCACGATAGAACCAAATGCATCTACAACGTCACAGCCGGCAGTTACAGCAACAAGGCCAGCTAAAGAAGCATTCAGACACATGGAAACATCAGGTGCTCCATTTCTGATCCATGTAAACAGCATACAGGCAAAAGTTGCTACTGCCGGTGCGATAGTTGTTGTTCCAAGAATCTGTGCTAACTGTGTAGGATCCGATGCTGCTGCACCGTTGAATCCATACCATGCAAACCATAAGATAAAGCATCCAAGTGCGCCAAGTGTAAGGGAATGTCCCGGAAATGCATTTACAACAACTTTTCCATCTTTTCCTTTTGTATATTTACCAATACGAGGTCCAAGCATTGCGGCACCGATAACAGAAGCAATACCACCGACCATATGAATTACAGAAGAACCTGCAAAATCAACATAGCCTAATTTTGCGAGCCATCCTGCACTGTTCCATACCCATCCAGCTTCAATCGGGTATACGATTGCACTGATAACTGCGGAATAAATACAATATGTAGAGAACTTTGTTCTTTCTGCCATTGCTCCGGAAACGATTGTTGCTGCCGTTGCACAAAATACTAACTGGAAGAAGAAATTGGACCAGTCAAAGTTTGCGAAGTCTGTGAACATCTGATATTCCGGTCTTCCGATCAGTCCAAAGAAATAATTTTCACTGTTCATAATACCGTAACCAAGAACAAAGAATACGACTGTTCCAATACAGAAGACAATCAGATTCTTCATAATGATATTTCCGGCATTTTTCGCTCTGGTGAAACCTGTTTCCACCATTGCAAAACCACACTGCATAAAAAATACTAATACTGCACCTAAAAGGTACCAAACACTCATATCCATACTTTTCACTCCTAACTTTTTT
>OGEU01000650.1_pt1 | contig 34530 bp, 30 predicted proteins | sample 1570651 | NCBI WGS metagenome assembly OGEU01 (sample SAMEA2582129, study PRJEB24529) | metagenome | biome: Human gut stool | place: China | collected 2011 | reverse complement strand
CTGCTTGACTGCTCCTCGCTGCTTGACTGCTCCTCGCTGCTTGACTGCTCCTCGCTGCTTGACTGCTCTTCGCTGCTTGGCTGCTGCGGTTTCGTTACAGAGAAATTTGCGATTGCTGTTCCACCTGAAGACACTATAGCAAGCTTATGGCTTCCCTCAGACAGATTGCTGATAACCTCAGGCATGAGTGTTACTATTATACTTCCTTCCTTTACAATGTAGTCCTTGTCCTCAACAAGCTCCTTGCTGTCAAGTTCAACACGTATGAAATCGGCAAATGCCGCATTCGACCTGAATACAGCACTCTTGCCCGAGGAAGCATCTATAGTTGCATCATTTCCCGCTATGATTACAGGTGCCAGCTTAGGTATTATTGTATCAGCCATTTTTATAGTATCAGCTGCATTTTTGTCAAGAAAACACTCTCCACATACTTTACAATAGTAATACTCTATGTTTCCTTCCTGTGCTGCGGTAGCTGCCCGTGCCTCCACATGCTCTAATTCATGCGCAATCATGTCTATGTCTGAGCCAATGCTCACCATTTTATTGCAATCCGTACAATATGTGTCGCCCGTGTATCCAACTTCTGTACAGCTCGGTGCCTTGGCACCCCTAACCATGGTATGTTCGTGTCTACTATCATCAAATTCGCCATATTCCTGATGACAGACTGAGCATCTGGCGCGGCTGACGCAGGTTGCCTGTCCACCACTGTGAATATGCTCCGCAAAATTTCCTTTTATTGTAAAAGTAAGTGTATTGCCATCAATCGCCGTCACCATGATACTAAGGTTATCTGTAATCCACTTTTCCTCATCTACTCCAACCGCCGCATCAACCATCGTAGAATATTGATTGCCCAGCACCTGATAATTCCACTTAGAAGGTGAAGAGTTCATATTGTTCGGAAATTTTGTCCCTGTATCAATAAGGTAGCATACCAGACCTGATTTCATCGGCAGACTGTCAACTCTTTTGCCATTTGTTTTATACAGCTCCTTGTACTGGGAATCATACTTGTTTCCATTTGACGCAAAATTCCTGTATTCCAGATAAAGCGTCTTTCCCTTCTCCGGAATATCAAGCTTATATCCTGCAATTCCATGTCCTGCAGTTCCAAGTGCCCTTAGACTATACTCACCTGAGGCTGTAATTGTCTGAACGTCTCCGTCCTCAACCCAGCCGAGAACCTCCTTCTCCTTTACCGAAGGAAACTGCGGAATCGGCGACATATGCTTTGCCATCACAGACATGTAATACACCGGAGAACTCTGTGAGGAATTGTATAGATCCTTCAACCCCATTATATGCCCCATCTCATGGATAGCCGCTGCCTGTGACACTATGACATTCCCCTGTGAATCCTTATAAAGATAACCCAGCGTATCTCCATCCGGCTTTGTATACGAGTTGGTCAGCTGGACATACATTCTGCTCTTTACGCTTCCCTTATCCGTATTAATCACTAAATAATCAGCATAATCCTTATAATTCCACAAGGGTGATCCCCAGCCTACCGCTATGTTGCTCTGCGTTGCATTTTTATAAATTATCGTTATGGAATCTATGCAGCCATCCCCATCCTTGTCAAGCTCATCATAACCATAATTGACAGTCCCATCATAATTGGATATCCTGTTGCCCGCCTCAACTGCCTTTGTCACCGCAGCCGACCACTCAAGCTTCAGCTCATACATACGGACTCCCGCCTCACCGCTGTCCTTATAACCGATTGGATTTGTCTCACTGTACTCCGCATAATAGCCCCTCTCATGCGACAGCTTAATCGACCCACCGTTATCTAACAGATATACGCTCCTTATGCGGCATTTGTTATCCGAAACATTCCTATAATAGCCGCTGACGTTGTACATTGCCGTATTGTAGGAGTTATCCGTTATTTTTCTTACCGGCGTATTCTCATATACATCATCAATAAACTCATCCTCGCCCGCAAATCTCATAAAAATAATCAGGTTTGTAAAATTACTGTCATCCGCGTCTGCAGATGTTTTCTCATAAAAGCTTCCTGCCACGCCTAAAATCACACCAAGCGTGAGCGCAAAACTCATTACTATTTTTATTATTTTATTATGTATTTTATTCATAAAACTCCTTATATTGGTCTTTTATTTTTCTGTGTAATTATAATCCCGGCTGTGAAGCATGCCCAGTACATTCATAGATTAAAACGGCACATTTTGCATCCGGAGCTAAATAATAAAAAATTCCGCTTTTTACAGAATAATTTTGTACTAAAATATATAATATCCGGAGTCGTCATCTTCACGCAACACCCAGAAGCTGTATATTTTTAGAAGGTAATCGTATACGCATACTCCCTGCTGTCCCCGGCTGCAAGCCTCTGCATTCCTGCCTTATTTTCAATATTTCCGTCACAGCCTGCAACATCGGCAACGCTATACCATGGCTCAAGACAGATAAATTCATCAACCTTCTTCGACCATATTCCAAAATAAGGAAAGCCCTGACAATCCATGGTCACATAAGCCTTTCCCAGCGCATCAAGAAGCTCAATGTGGTTCACCTGATTATCCAGAGCAATAAGCGCATCCTTATCGAACATATTCTCCGTTATCCTCGCGCAGCTCTCTGGCATATCAAGCACATACTCCTGTGACATATCAATACAGCCCGCCGTATCCAGAAGGCGATATCTCAATGCCCTGCAGATAGCCACGTTATCACTTATATTATTCCCATTAACAGCCGCCGTTCCACCGTATATTCTCAGCGAACAGTCAACCGGCTTCACCTCCCTCGGAAATGTAAACGCAGGATGCCCGCCAATTCCGTACAGCATATCCTCTCCGCCCTCAACAGCTTCATTGACAACCCTCCATTCCACCTTCACAGAACGCGAATCCGCATTTTCAAGGCTGTGCTTCACATACAGTGCAAATTCAAACGGATACACCGTAAGACTCTCCTCATTCCACCTAAGCACATGTGTCACAGACCCTCCATCCTCACTGACAAGCTCAAACTGCCTGTCGCGCGCAAAGCCATGCGATGTCATCTTATACTCTCTTCCCCTGTAGCTGTACTTTCCGCCGGCAACCTTTCCGACAAACGGAAAAAGAATCGGTGCATGTCTTCCCCATACCGCCGAATCACCCCTCCATATACGCTCGGCATTACGGCTCTTATCCCATACACTGATAAGCTCGGCACCTGCGTCGCTTATTGTTACCTTTAAATTATTGTTTTCTAATACTCTGTTCATCTATATTCTCCATTTCTTTTACACGTATTAAATTATTCTTACTACAATACCTGTACTCCAATTTTTATTATATCTCAAAAATTAACACTGTACATTAGCTTTTCAAACTACATACATATTTTAGACCGCTTGTTATTCACCCGGCTTTTAACCGGTAAAGCTGACATCAATACTTTTTTATCCAAGTAAAAAATAAATTCATTTTACTCCTTGCTATCAAAATGTCAACGGCATTCCATTCGCTTACTAAACATCAAAGAGTACATGTGCTAATTCCTGATAACTCCGTTATTAAACATGACCAGAGTAAATCCGTTTAACCGCCTGCTCATGAGCTATGCCTACACCACTATGAAAAATGACTGCAAAGTCAAATATGTTTTTCAACTCTGCAGTCATTTTAACTCACATGTTAATACTCAATTATTAGTAAAGCGCAACACCATTACCCTGCATATAGCATGGTCTGTTCATCCAATCATATGTAGCTGTGTTTGTAAGGAGTGTACAATCTATCTGCCCATATCCTATACCTCCGGCAATTCCATCGCAAGGGGTCCCATCTGCCCACTTTACTGTATCAGAAAATACAAACCATCCTGCGCACTCAAGACGACCATATGGATTAGCATATAACAGCTTCTCACCCTTCTTGTCAAATGTCAGGACGTCAACATACATATATCCAAATACATCAAAGAAACAGTTGTCATCTACTGCTTCGCCGGAAATCGACTTTGAAACATGTGCAAAGTCGCTAAATACCTCATGTCCATACTTATCAAAATAGATTACATGAACCCCATCCGGATGATATGTAAGACGATCTCTCATGCATGTTCCATCTGCCTGAAAATAATATGTGTATATTCCATCACACTTAAATTCGTTAATAACTCTATTTCCCTCACCGTCAACACATGTAACTGTTCCATCATCCGCTCTGTTGAATGTATACCCCTGATACGAAACCGGCCATGTTCTCGTATCTGATACGTCAATATTCCCACTATTATCTGTATTTCCTGAATTTCCACCGCTTCCCGATGATGCATAAACATAATCACTGGATATATCTGTTGAGACTATTCCGTTATATCCTACAGTAACATGAGCCTCCAGCTGCGAATCCGTGTTGCCCGCAACCCTTGCTGTGCAATACATTTCAAAATTGCCATTATATGGAGGATACCACCGAATCCATTCCCCATTTAATTTCCAACCCTGAACCTCTGTGCGCACACCTGTCTGATAATCATATACTGCCCATCTGTACTCAATATCAATCTGGTTCTTAGTCGGCTCTGTGTTCATTCCAATAAAGATACTTCCCGCTGTCTGTTCACTTCCCGGAAGATAAAGATTTCCCTTAACAAGCGCATCACTTGTCTTAGGGACCTGATAAAGAATATCATCACTCCATGAAGATATAGTTCTTCCAGTATATCCGCTTAACTTCTGTAAATAAGGGTTCGTATAAGCTGCTGCCTCATTTGTATTCATATACTTGAACACATTATATGAAGGTTTTTTATTGCCATTAATATCTACAATACCCATATCGTAGAAATCATGACCTTCCGAATTGGTATCATTATACGTTGTAAATATGACCTCATCAACCATATCATTTCTTGTTGCCGCATAATATGTATATGCCATCATCGCAGCCTGTTCTTCCATTCCATAAGCGGAATCAAATCCCTGCTCTGACATAATAATACGATGATTTGTTCCAAAATTGTTCTTAATATAATTCAATAAAACCTCAAGATTAACAGCACATATTGATACTGTATCTTCATCATGCCTTAAATATGCTGAGCTTGCCTTAGTCCATACCTGCTCATGCATCTGTGGTGGATATGCGTGCAAATCAAGGTTCCAATCCTTATCCTTCTCAGCATCTGCAAAAGCATGGATGAATTCACGTGTTGAAACGCCCTTACCCTCATTGGTATTATTCCAGTCATGTGTTACAGAAACATAAGCAAGAGCATTAGGATTGTTTTTCATAAGTGAATTGTAAAGTAAATCATAGCTCTTAACCGCAAGGTCAACTACAACATTGGCATCAAGACTATCCATCGTATAAATCTTGTCATTCAATACATTAACCTCATTATTAATCCACCAGTTCTGCACGAACGTATCCTGATAGCTGTAGCGCTCTGTCAGATAATCTACAATAGCAGTTAGTGCCGCATTAGCCTCAGTATCAGTCACATTCCATGTGTAATAGTAATGTCCCGGCTGAGGATTGTACATAAGCTTCTCCATACCAACATCATGATTTCCATTAATATCAGTCCAGCCCATCATAAGGCATAGATTCCATGTAACTCCCTGCTCACGATACTGCTTGATGCGGTAATCTATAACCATAAGCATACCGCCCTGTGTCTTATCATCGACATAATAGCTGGTTCCATCACTCATGGTATAAACCTTGGTACCAACACCCTTCGTGTTAACGAACCATGATATGTCGCAGTTTAAAAACATAGCATCCATATTCAGATTCGATACTGTATCACCAAACTCATCTGAGAAATTCGTGCCCTGCACACCCTTAAGTGCACCCGCCGCTACATTCGCCGAAGTACGTACATCCGCCGCCGTAGCCTTGACATGCGATACATTTCCGGCATTTACATTCATCGGTGTCTTCAATGAGAAAATCATAGTAAATACCATGACAAAACCTAATACTGTTGCCAGTCTTCTCTTGTTTTTCATCTTAATCCTCCTCATAAAATCATTTTATTCATCGTACCTTTTCACTAATTACAAGGTCAATCATATCAATATTATACTACTTTTTTCCTATTTTTCAACCTTTATTGTCTTATGAATTACATTTTTATGAGCTATCCATAAAGACAGCTTTCTTATAAATTGACACAATTTTACATCTATATTCATATCACTGTTTTAGCTGTTAAATATAAATACGTAACTATTTATCTATAAATATTGATTTAATCTGTCAGTTTGCTGTATAATGTCTTTAACATACTCAAACCAACTCGTTTTCAACTGAATATTGAAATTAAATAAACAGAATAATCCAAAGCCCCTTAGAGCCAAAGCTCTGCCTACGTTTTCCTGCATAACAAATTAAAACCTAAGGAGATATTATAATTTTGAAAAAAGAACGTTTGTTATACCTCGACCTTATCAAGTTAGTCGCCGTGATAATGGTATTCACAATACACTTCACACGAACGCTTGAATACGCACAGATCAATTTTACAACCCATGTGCTGCCTGATACCTTATTCGGAATGTATCTTGGCTCATACGGTGTGACACTGTTTTTTATTGTAAGCGGTGCCGTGCTCATGTACATCTACGGTGACAAAGAAATCGATCTGGCAAGCTACTATAAAAAAAGATTTCTCGGAATATACCCTATGTTCTGGCTCGCCTTTGCAATATTCTTCATAGCCAAGGAAATCGTATATCCGGGCTTTGCCAAAGGTATCAATCATGGCACATTTCTTTTTACACTGCTTGGCATTGACGGTCAGGTCGGAGTATATACCGGCACATATTATCTTCTCGGCGAATGGTTTCTCACCGTTATTATTATAATGTACTTAATATTTCCATTTTTGAAAAAGCTTGTATTATCACATCCTGTATGGACATTTATAATATTTACGCTTGCAACAATCGCAAGTGCATTCAACTGGTTTGACTGCTATCTTGCCGTAGATGCATATTTTTTCCATCGTATTCCAGAGATACTTTTTGGTATGATATTCATACAATACTTTAAAAAAACGCGTTGGTATATGCTGATTCCTTCGTTGGCTGTGCTTGCCGTACTTGGAATCTTCGACTTTCCGAATATGAATAAGATAGTTCAGATATGGCTTGTGGGATACTCCAGCTTCATTGTACTGGCATTTGTTTTTTCCTTCCTAAAAGGAAAGATTGTGGAATTCATAAGCCATTTTATAGATAGGTTCTGCTATCCTATATTTTTAACACACCACATTATCATGCTCACCTTTATCACCAAGTTCGCACTCGGACGCACCTTCGGAGTAAAGGAAGTATGGCTGGCTTATATTCTGTGCTGGGCAGCGACACTTCTGTCATCAGCATTCCTTGTGTGGGCTACACCGAAGTTGATTAAGCTATTTTCGTTTTTGTGGAAAAGGCTAGGGAAGCGCTGATTAATTAACCTTATTCTTATCATTATCCCATTTTATCAGGTTTTTGTAAAATGTTCTCTTTAAAATGGTTTTGTGGTACATTAGACATGGCATAAATCCTCCGTGGTATGTTGGTTTTTCGTCAATTCCATTATACCAAGCGGAACAGATTTATGCCTCCTTATTGGCTGAAATATTGAATTTTTAAGGTTCAGCACACCGTATAGGTATAGCAAATTTTGTAAATAATATAAACGCAATACCACTTAAAAATTTTATTACTAAACCTATTATTTTATCTGTACACATATTCATTTTCTATTTTATGACCCCAATAATGTGATTCATAATACAGCATATTTCCATAAACATCGTACCTATATTCATATTGGATTTGTCCCTCTACCACTTCTCCATTTCCACGGTCTCTATAGCGCGTACAACATAACAAATCACCCAGAGTATTATAATCATATTGATATGTATCGCAATAATTTAAATTTCCACTTTCATCATATTCCGCATCCTTTATAACCTTTCCATTAATATCGCTTCCATCTATCGAAGATAGTACCCCATTGTTATATTGAAAGATGTCCATATATTGTCCAGTCGAATAATATGTATAAATACTATTTACCACCCAATTAAAGTCCTCAATCTTATATAATTTACCATCTTGTGAGTATTCTGTTTTATCAGAACGATAAATTTCCTTTCTTATTTTTTTTGACTCTTTTCCACTAGAATAATACTCATAATCAGTATATTGCTTTACTCCATCAAAATCACTATCAGTAATTTCCAACAACCTACCCTGTGTATCATAATCGTAGATACTCCAACTTTTTATATTTCCTGCTTCATAATATACCTTTTTAATCAAATTATAACTATCATCATACTCATAAATATAGCCATTCATTCCATTCCAACCGGATTTAAACTCCTTTAAAGGTAAAGCTACAATCTGCTTCCCATTCTCCCCGAAAGCATAATTCGTACCATCCACCTTGACAACGGTATTCTTTTCCATAACACTTGTGTCCGGACGGTTTGTTTACTATGCCCTTTATTTTTAGGCTGTCTTCTACTTATTTGTTTCAAACTTTCCTCCTTCATAACATCCCCACTATTGCAGGTTGCACCGCCATTGAACCAGAACCTGCAATCCATATTCACGTTTCATTTACCTTAATTATTATATACCACAAAAAAAGACATACACAACTCAATTCATCTTGAATTTCCCATAAACGTATTTATGTTGATATCCTGTGAGTCACTCTGATTTTTACTTGGTCTTACATTGCCTGAACACGATAGATATGCTCTAAATAAAAAAGCTGTGACACAGAACGCCCTGCATCACAGCATCTTTATTATTTATATTTTTTTACATAACATGTACAGGAAAACCTCTTGGGACGCAGATCCCTGCCTCCTCTGTCCCATACTGTTACTGTGCCATATGTCCGTCGCCCTGCATATACACTTTGGTTCCATCTGTAAATCTGCGTGTCTCGTTAACTGAAAGACTGCAGTCTGAGTTAGCATAGCCATATCCGCCTGCCTTACCGGAGAAGCCAAGACCTGCTTCGAACTCATGACCTGAGAACTGGAACCAGCCATTTCTCTCAAGAACACCATATGGATTTACATAGTAAAGCTTGGTTCCTGTCTTGTCATAGGTTAGTGTGTCAACATACATATAACCATACACATTGAAGAAGCACATATCGTCCACAGCTGTTCCGGCAATACTCTTAGAAATATGGGCAAAATCACTGAATACCTCGTGACCATCCTTATCAAAGTATATTACATGTACTCCATCCGGATGATATGTAAGTCTGTCCTTCATAGCAGTTCCATCAGCCTGGAAATAATATGTATATTCACCATCACACTTGAATTCATTGATTACCTGTGTGCCATCTTCTCTATAGCAGAATACTGTACCATTGCTTGACTTGAAGAACAGGCAGCCATCGTACTTGGAATAATAACCTGTCTTCGCCGGAATATTTACATTGGCATCATACTCTACACCTGTTGCTGAACCAGTTATATTTACATAGTATGTTCCAGAAGTATAGAATATAGGGTCAGTTTCGTATGCATCCTTGACAATATTCTCCCTGAACACCTCTTTCATGTTCTTGTCATACACTATGACATCCCAGCCGTTACCCATCTTGGTTGTATCAGCACCTGCTCTTGGTGCGAGACTGACAGTAAATACACCTGAATTGCTCACAATGAACTTATAATAATCATTATCATTATCGCTCTGTCTCATACCCCAGCGCCCTACACCAGGAACTATATCATTTGCACCGGCAGAATCATTGTTAGACTCCTGCTCAACAAGGCTGTCATCAAAATCGTTTACAAGAAGATAGTACGCTGATCTTGGTATTACAGAATTAGAGTATTTACTAGTTGGAGAAATCTTTATATAATATATACCTGCAGGATACGGGATCATTGTCTCGAAATCTGATTTAATATGATTGTATGATACAATATTTTGCATATTCTTATCATATATATCCATTCTCCAGCCGTCAGTCTGACCTACAGGCTCCTCGCCATCAGCAAGACCAAGCTGAACTGTAAAATATCCCTGCTTGGATGTAGTTACCTTATAATAATCAACAGAATCATTGACACTTGATATAACGCCCTTGTACATCCTGCCAGTAGCGATAACATCCGCATTGCTTGCGGTATTGTTATCCTCTGATTACCAGCTGTCATCATTGACCTTGTTGTACTTTATCGTATAAGGAACTCCTGTAGGACACAAAGAATCATTCCAACTTCTCGCAGCTCCCTCTACTGTGACATAGAAGGTTCCCTCTGCATAAAATAATTTTTCTGTCTCACCAGTTGTCTCGGTAACAAAGTATGTAATTACCTCCATGCTTGAGTTACACAGCTTAACCATCCAATCTTTACCGCTGTCATAATTCGGATCGCCGCTAAAGCTTATTGTAAAATAACCATTACCATTCACGGTAAATTTGTAATAGTTTACATCATCACCGTTTAAAAGTGAATCCGTAACTCCTTCACCTGATGATAAATCAGTCGCATCCTTAGTAGAACTTCCTGCAGCCTTAACATTCACACTAAACGCACCTATTATCAAAAGGAACGCAAATATAGGAGTGAATGTCTTTAATAATACTTTCTTCATTTGCCTATACCTCCATAGTATAATTTAGATAGATTTATCATACCCCCCCCCCACGACTAATTTTGTCAATACTTTTTTTATAAATTATATGTCTTAATTTCCGACACAAAAAATCGCCTCTGCCATACATACAGAAGCGATGTGTGGGACACAGGGGTCAGGTACATGTGTCCCATTTTGTTACTGTTCCATTATCAATACTTTCTTCCCATCAAATGCAAATCCATAATGCCTTATTCTGTCCGTGCTGATTCCTCGTGCAAGCAGTTCCGCATCATAGTTCTTGTCTGCTATCTGCTTAAGGGCGGACTCTACTGTGTCAGTAAGGCTTTTTTCTCTTCCTGCATTGTGTACCTTGAATTCTATCACGATAGCAGGAAGCTGTGTTCTCTTAGGTATAAGCATGATATCGTACCTTCCAAATCCACTCTCACGATTGGAACGAATCTCATAATTTACCACCTGCTCTGCCATAAGACCCAGCACAAATCCATGGTAAAATTTTTCCGGCTCACAGTTCTGTGAATCCCCTCCAACATCAAAAAAACTGAATGTCTCCATGGCAATCCTGTTCATATAATGGTTCATAGCCTCAACGTCACCCAGAATAGTTGCTTCCACGAACCTATTATAGTTAGCTGTTGACACACTGAACCATCCCTTGAACATGTTATAAAACATGCTCTTGGTCTCTATGTTGGTAATGGACACATGATACCACGGCTCAAGGGTCTCACCGCGGTACTCGACATCATCAACCTTAAGATACCCTCCCGCAACAAGAAGGCTCCACACGGCACTCTCATTAGTGTCAAGCTGGTTAAACACTATCTGCTCATCGAAATTTACCACTATAGAGCTGCCGCCCAGCAGCTCCTCCATGCTCATCTTCATATCCGATGAAGCTGTCTGTAGAAGCTTGCTCACAAGACCGTTGGAGCTTGTCGATGCCCAGTATGGTCTCAGCTGTTTCTTGTCAAGATAATTTATGATAGACCACGGATTATAAATATCCCGGTGTGAACCGAAGGTAAATCCATCATACCACCTTTTCACCTCTGCCTTCCTGTCAGCCAGTCCGAAGCTGTCAAGCGATGCAAACACCTCATCCTCAGTAAATCCGAAGCATGTGCTGTACTCATCAGATGTCGTGGTGACAACATTCAGATTGTTAAGGTCAGAGAACATCGACTCCTTGGATACCCTCGTAATGCCGGTCATGACAGCCCTTTCAAGGTACGGGTTCGTCTTGAATGTGCTGTTGAACAGACCCCGCAGAAATGCTGTAAATTCTCCCCAGTACCCATGTACATACGCCTCCTGCATAGGCGTGTCGTATTCATCAAGTATAACGATAGCCTTCCTGCCATAATACAAGCTAAGGAAGTTGCACAAATCATGTATTGCACTCTGTGCTGTCACATCATCCATTTCAGGCGTCACATTGTTAAACTGTGCTCTATCCATTTCTGTAAACTTATCACAATCCATTATATCTGCATACTGCCTAAAGAGTGCCGCAATTATTCTCTTAATCTTCTGCACCGCTGACCCATAATCCGTCTGCTTTATTTCCGCAAAGCTGAGAAAAATCACCGGATATGTCCCCTGTATTTTCCTGTACTCCTCATCCTCCCAGATTGACAGACCCTCGAACAAATCCCCTCTGTTAGCATATTTATTGGAGAAAAAGCAGTTGAGCATGCTCATGTTGAGCGTCTTGCCGAAGCGGCGGGGGCGGGTTATAAGTGTCACATCATCCCCAGAGTCCCACCATTCCTTTATAAAATCCGTCTTATCCACATAATAGAAATTATTCTCTATCAATGAAGCAAAATCCTGTTTACCTATACTAACCCTTTTTCCGGCATTAGTCCTCTTATTCATTTCCATTACTAACTCTCCTCCTTCATAACATCCCCACTATTGTATGTCGCACCGCCATTGAACCGGAACCTGAACTCCATATTCACGTTTCATTTACTTTAATTATTATATACCACAAAAAAGACGTACACAACTCAATTCATCTTGAATTTCCCACAAATGTATAAACAATGCCATCCTGTTAGTCACTCTGATTTTTACTTGGTCTTGCATTGTTGCCTGAACACGATAGATATGCTCTAAATAAAAAAGCTGTGACACAGAACGCCCTGCATCACAGCATCTTTATTATTTATATTTTTTACATAACATGTACATGAAAACCTCTTGAGACGCAGGTACCTGCCCCCCTGTCCCAGACTGTTACTGTGCCATATGTCCGTCGCCCTGCATATACACAAGATTTCCATTCCAGTCATAGGTATTCGTGTTCACCATGAGACTGCAATCCCAGTTAGCATAGCCATAGCCGCCTGCCTTGCCTGAGAAGCCGAGACCTGCCTCGAACTCATGACCTGAGAACTGGAACCAGCCATTTCTCTCAAGTACACCATACGGATTTACATAGTAGAGCTTAGTTCCTGTCATATCATAAGTAAGCGTATCGACATACATATATCCATTCATATCAAAAAAACACATGTCGTCCACATTAGCACCGGAAATACTTCTGGATATATGTGAAAAATTACTAAACACTTCATGTCCGTTCGTATCGAAGTAGATAATATGTACTCCATCCGGATGGTATGTAAGTCTGTCCTTCATAGGGGTTCCGTCCGCCTGAAGGTAGTAGGTATAAGGTCCATCACTGAAAAATGAATTCCTTACCATCTGACCGCTTGTAAGGTAGTAATGCGTTCCGTCCCAGGTTCCTCCGTTGGTATTTAAATTGTAGTATTTGGAAGTATCAGCATCCATGTCTATCTCCGGTGCCTTGTCTGGTGCCGGTGTCTCTGGCTCCGTCGGTACAGGAGCAAGCTTATCTATGCTCTCCGTCTGCATAACATATCCGCATACCTTACACTCCTTGTGGCGGCTTCCCTCGGCATCAACAGTGGCTTCCCTGTCTGTAATCCAGTCACCAGCTGTGTGTGCTGCCTTATCACCCACTGCTACTGTTCCGTCCGCACTGTTTTCAGCACAGCCCTCTGCGACACAGCTATGCCAATGATTTACTGAATCATTCGACCATTTATCGGAATATATATGATTGTGTCCTGGCTCAAATTTTATGCCCTTGCAATAATAATCAATATATTCACGAACCGTACCTGCACCGCTATAACCATTTTTAACCATCTGAAGCTTATTATCTGCATCAATATATGCTATTACAGGCATTGTTATACTGCCACCCGTGTACCCCGGCATATCCCATGTATATGCCCACATTGCTGTATTGTTCCAGCTGGTATATGCACAGAAATCAATGCTGCTGCCGCTAGCATAGCTGTCACGAAAACTTTTCGTTGCCACAGTATCTCCCGAAGACAGAATGTTTATGCACACAACATCAACATCGCTGAAATCCGAAGCTGCAACAGACTTTATTGTTGCACTGCTGTAGCTACAACCACTACTAAAAAATATCAGAACTTTCGGTTTCCCTGACGCTGAGGTGTCTATGGCTGTGCCATCTATTGTATCGAATGTATAATCATAATTTTCCCTATTCAATGGTGCATTTCTTGAGCTGTAATCCACATAGGATTTTTCTGACATTGGGAATTCCGCATTAAATTCCGCTGTCGTGAACTCATCATTTCTCTCATGGTCAGAAAAATCAAGCATATTATTCAAAAAATAATCATGCCTTGTACTGCTGTCCTGTCCATCCCATGTCACATCAACATTATAATAATATCCATTAATCTCAACTATATTCCATGCATGCAGTCCACCATTCGCTGTACCACTTATAACTCTGGCAGAAATTCCGGCATCCATACACATCCTGTAAAACAATGTCGCATATCCTTCGCACACTGCCTTCCCATTGATAAGTGCACTGTAAGCCGTGTATTTTATAATATTACTGCTGTCCGCAAGACCATCATAATCATAATCTACATGGTCGCAAATATAGTCATATATGCTCTTTATTTTCTCATAGGTTGTCTTATTTTCAAGGTCAAGCCCAGCCAACGCATTATTCACTGCTTCAGTAAGCTGTGCCTCCTGCTGTGCCGTAGTTAGATAGTTGACATTATAGCTTATCATATAAGAAACAGAGTCAAGACTGCTATTGCATCCCCAGCCATTTCTTACACTCTTAAGTGCATCCCCTGCTCTCCCGGAATCTCCTCGCTTGTATTCAACAGCCTTATCCATAAGTTCGTATATCACATTATACAAGTCATCGACTGCTGTCCTGCTTATACGAACCGTTATGTTCTCCTCCATCGCAAGCAGCTGCTCACGCAGATACTCTGCTGCCTCATCAACAGTACTGTACACTCTGTCTGTTGCCGCCTGTACCTGCACTTCATCTGCACTTACCGGCAAAATCTGTACCGGAATCAATGTGACAGTAATAACAAACACCATCAAAACACTAAGCTTTCTTAATAGTTTCTTCATTTTAGAACCTCCTCATATATTTCCTTATGGTAAATATTAAAAAACACAGCTTATGGTAGTCTTACTCTAGTCCATAATCAGCACTTTCTTTCCTTCAAAGACAAAACCATAAATACCTAGAACATATTATATATCAGAAAATAAATGTGCACAACTAAAAAAGCACCAACGTGCACTCTGTTTTGGTACACGTTGGTGCTTTTGAATTTTAATTTGTGTGGGACACAGGCACCTGACCCCTCTGTCCCACGCACATTGTCAGCGTGTATGATATGTGCTATACTTCATATATTAAGATATAAGGAGGTACAACATTGAAAAAATTAAAACTTATCATCATGCAGCTCGCCATTGTAGCTGCGGCTGCCGTTGGTTTCTTTTCACAGGAAATGACCTGCAAGGCGGCATTTGACGCACCGTATTACAACATCACCACCAATGGTGGTACATTTGACGGTGAACACTATTATCTGGCAGATGGCACTATGGTAAAGAATGCTTTCTTCTGTGATGGAACCTACACCTACTTTCTGCAGGCGGACGGAACACCTATGAAGGACAGACTCACATATCACCCTGACGGTGTACAGATAATCTATTTTGACTCACAGGGACATGAATGCTTCGACACCTTCGCGAATGTCAAGAGAAGCATAGCCGGCGATGAGGTTGATGACCTGTGCTATTTTGGAACAACCGGAAATATGTATGTCAACGTGCTCACATACAATGTGGAGGGAACCAAGATTTACTATGCGAATCCATACGGGGTAATGGAAAGATACGGGGTATTTAAGCTTGATACCAATGCCGTCAATTACGAAGCTCTTGCCAGTGGCAAGCTGTACGGATACGCTCTCTCCGACGGCACTGTTACCGGATTTTACGATTCAGAGGTAGAAGCAGCTTACTCATCCTTCTCAGCTGCCAACACCACTATCCAGCTATCTGTAATTGCAGCAGGTAAATATATCAACTGGGATGGTACAACCAATGTGTCACAGTTTCGTGATAACACCGGTAATTTCTGCTTTGCCTATGATTCCGGCAGTTCAGTTGTTGTTGTGAAGCCATATGACGGCAACAGAAATATAACTCTCACCAAGGTGTCAGATATATTCGGAGCAGTCACCTGTGACTCCGACGGATATTACTATGTTGTTACGGGAAAGAACAATGAAACAGATGACACTGCACAGAATACAATCTTTATAACCAAGTATGACTCCAACGGAAATATGATTGCATCAAGAGGGGATAACGGAAGTTCAAGTCTTGCCTACTACTACAGCGAATCATTTTATACAAAATACCCTTTCAATGCCGGTAACTGTGATATCGCTGTTAACGGAGATTATGTTGCCGTCAACTACGCAAGGGAAATGTATTCTGGGCATCAGAGCAATTCCATGTTCGTGGTAAACAGAAAAACAATGGAAACTGTAAATATCCAGTCATATTATAACTCCCATTCGTTTGCACAAAGAGTTGTCCCTTACAATGACAAATTCATTCTCGCAAGCGAAGGTGACTGCTACGACCGTGCCTTCACAGTATCTGTTGCCGACCCTTCTAAGACATTAGAAAGCAACTGGGATTCTAACTGCACTGACTGGAATATTTTCAACTTCTGGGTAGCAGAGGGAACATATGATAAATACGATATGTGGACACTCAACAATAATTTTGCACACATGGGCGGTCTTGCGGCAGGCAGCAATAACCGCGTTGCATTTGTATCAACCTCCGTCAAATCTATGAACTCCAATGCCCTCAATGAGAATGAGCAGCTTTTTATCCAGATTTTCGTTCCAAACGAAGATGGTACAATAAGCTTCATCACGCAGGGCACCCGCGAAGGTCTTTCCGGTCCTAATGGAACCACACCAAAGACTGATGAAGGTGTAAAATGGCTTACAGATTACTCCTCCGAGTATACAATTCAGAATTCCCAGATTGTATATGACGGCTCAGGAAAATATTATGTTCTTTTTGAACTCAGCCAGAACGGCAAATACCTCGGCGTATACTACACAGTCCTCGACGAGAACGGCACAACATTGAGCGGGATTAACCTTCTTTCATCGGTGGCATATCTGAATCCTGCCGAGATGCCTGTGTATGCCAACGGAAGCATTTACTGGGTTGAGAACAATGCTTCTGACTCTAGTCTTTATGAGAACAACCTGTATATATACAGATTTCAATGCTCAAAATAAATTCAATTAATTTAAAAAACACACCATGTATTCCATATACGGAAAACATGGTGTGTTTTTATGTCTCTTTAATTATATACAATTTTATGATAACTTCCGTATAAGGTAAATAACTCGCAAATGGCACAGCCTGCCAAAAGTTGAGATAATGTAAAAAGTTAAAAACGTTTTACACTTTTTCAACCTAAGGAGGATTTTGCCATGCCCGATGTTCTCCCCATAAAATTTCTTTGAATTTAAATTATATAATATTACAGAGTAAATCTATATTTATTCCACAATCTTTCCACTTTATACTATACCACATATCTGAATACCTGCAACCTGCCAGAGTTGTCATATTTCAATATTATGCATATGATTCTCACACACCCCATCAAATTTCAAAGAATCACAACATGCTTGCCAAATTAGCCTTTTATAAACAAATATAGCCCTTTATTACATTTAATAATATTTGCAGCCTAATAAACACACCCCAGATTTATACGCATATAACATTAGATAAGTGGCCAATATATTAAATAAAACATATAGAAAAAAAATTGAAGATTGAACAATAAAAATAATGGATAATTTTTAGTTATCGATTGATTATATGAATAAAAACTATGCATTTTGCAATAGTCAACATAGGAGTAACATAACATGAAAAAGAAAAATTTTGACAAAAAACAGTTGTTTATACTAATTGCAAGTCCGGTATTATCACTAATATCGTTTGTTTTAGCTTATTACTTGGATCCATTGAATTATCAAGAACATGTATCATTGGCGGCAATACCTGCCTTTTTACTTTCAATAATAATACTTGTTATAGGGCAAATAATTACAATACATAACGAAGTGGAAAAAGTTTCTGTGGATTCTGAACGAATTTATGAAACAGTTAAAAACTATTTGCATGTAACTAAAATGGGAACGCCTCAAAGCGCATGGAGATATATAATCGAGAGATTACCTATTCTAGAATATGTTCAGAATACATCATTTAACTTTGAAGATGAAAAAGAAGACTCGAACGAACGTTTATATGATAACGATGTATATCAGCAGTCTTTAAAAATGATAGCAAAGTATGTGAACAAGGGTTTGAAATGGAATGATATAGGCGATGCTTCAGCAATTGAGAGGTTCCGACAAATAGCTAGTGCAATTTCAAACAATTCAAAAGGACGCTATAATTATAAGTTAATAACTCAATCGGAACCTCAAATAGGTTTTATTTTGTTGACATATAAAGACGGAACAATGGAAGTCCTTTTTAACTGGGATTTCAGAGATATACCTCAAGATCCAACAGTTCTATTATCAAGGGATTTAGAAATTTATACCATGTTTGCTGCTCAATATAAAAGTCTGTGGAGAATCGCTGTTAATGATTATGATAATAGCGCCACCAGATCAACTTCATAAAAATATTTGTTTAGCAAATGAACATCGTTGTTCATCCAGTTACTAAGAAATTCGGCTGAAGTATCAGATATATGCTGACACGTCCAAATTAAAGTTCCTTCATAATAAGGAATAAAATTTTGGTCAAATGGACTAATACGTTCAAATAATTCAAAATTATATTCAAAATTAGTATATGCCGAATTTCGTAGAGCCACAAACGTCCTATCAAGATCATAGTGTCTAAATTTTTCACTATTACCTGTTGCAATTTGCAAATCCTGTTCAATTTTTTGTCTCATTGTGGTTGACATAGGGCCAAATCGAATTGATGCACCATCGTATTGGCGTACAGCAAGTGTGCCTTGAGGTGTTCTTGTTGCCAAAACATTTATAAATTTGTCAATGTCTTTTATGTATGGAAAAATATTAAACGCTAAGGTTAAATCAGCAGAAGGAATTGATGTGGCGTCTTTTTCTATATCCAATTGCATAAAAGATATTTTTCGAGACCATGTTTTGCTTCTAGAAATCGCTATTTCTAATGATTCGATATCGCTATCTATACCAATAAATTCACACTCTACAGGAAGTATTTCATTGAGAAGTTCCAGCCATAGTCCTGTTGCACACCCTAAATCAACAATTTTCTTTGGTTGCAGCTTTGCTAATCTCATTGCAAATGCTGTTCTTTCAGGTATCTTTGCTCGATGATGATTCTCTAACCAACTTGAATTAGCCAATGGTTTTCCTGACGAGTTTTCTTCTGAATACATGTTCATACCTCCTAACATTGCTTAACTGACTGATAACTAAAAATTATCCACTACTTTTTACAGTCCAGAAGCATATTGTCCTTATGCTTATATTTAATAATATCACATATTACGGTTCCTGTAACCTGCCAGAGTTGTCATATTTTCAAATTACATTGCCAATTTTCATTTTCTCGCTCTCTCCGAGCCCTATTTATTATTTTATATGTAAAGTGCAAACGGTGCATCCCATCGGTCAGTTTTGCGGAGCAAAATGGTCGCAATGCGTAGCAGAGCGGTCGGACGTAGTCCGCTTTTAATTACCTGAATTATCCATCATAATGGCAGTAGCTGCTATCTTGCAGTGAATACATTATGAAGGAGGATAATGGTATGCTTGATTACAAAGACATCATTATCAAAAGCTATGCCCTGAACATGTCCGGTGCAGAGATTGCAAGACAGTTGGGATGTAGCAAATCAGGAGTCAATGACTTCCTTAACGCATTTAAAAAATGCGAGGCGCTAAGTTTTCCTCTTCCGGGGGGAATCACAAACTATGGGATTGCTGAATTGGTTTATGGCAAAGCCCCCATATCCGGAAATCGTGATGAGAGTTTTGAACTCCCTGATTATTCAGTAGTTCATTCCCAGCTTACCACAAGAAAGAACATGACACTGATTTATCAGTGGAACCGCTACAAGAAAAAGTGTGAAACTTATGACCTGAAATATTATTCTTATCGACAGTTTTGTGAGCGGTACAGCATGTGGTGTGATGAAAATGAGGAAACTGCCCATTTTACACCAATCATTGCCCAGACAATGGAGGTGGATTTCGCAGGAAAAACCTTTGAAATGACAGACCGGCTGACAGGTGAAGTGTCTGTAATTGTTGTGTTTGTTGCAGTCCTTCCCTACTCCCAGATGATTTATGCTGAAGGAATGATTTCTACAAAAGAACCCCAGTGGATACAGGTCAATAACAATGCCCTGGTCTTTTATGGCGGCTTCCTGCTTTAGTAGTATGTGATAACTGCAAGCAGGCAATGATTACCAACGAGGACTTGATCCAGCCGGAGTTCAACAAGGATTACGCTGAGTGGGCAGAACATAATCATACGGCTATCGTACCGGTCAAAGTTCGTAAGCCCAAATATAAAAGTTCTGTTGAGAATTCCGTGGGAATTCTGGAAAAAGGACTCTTCCATGATCTCGAAGAAAGTCAGTACTTTAGCCTTGAACAGTTTAACTCTGATTTATAGAAAAAACTGGATGAACTGAATTATGAAAATTTCAAAAATAAGGAACACAGCAGATGCTATTACTGGGAAGAAGAAAAATCTGAATTAATGTCTCTCCCCTCTGTACCTTACGAGTACATGGAGAGAAAAGAGGCTAAGGTATCAAGTGACTTCCACGTACGCTTTGACAATGCTTATTATAGCGTAGATAAGGCTTATAAGCATCAGAAAGTTTCTATCAAAGCATCAACTGCTGTAGTAAAAATTTATTCTCAGAAAGGCGTTTTAATTGGTGAACATCAACGTGCTACACATAAGGGACAGTGGTGTACCAACACGGAGCATCTGCCCAAAGATTATAATGACTACCGGGAGTGGAATGCCGAGTACTTTATCCGCAGGGCTACGACTGTTGGAAACAGTACAGTATGCACTAGTAGATGAACTCAATGATCTGGGACTTCCCAACATGGCAGCCACCCTGGATGCACTCTACCGTTCAGAAAGATTCCTGAAACTTGACCATCTTTCGCATATTGCGGAACTGATTGAACCGGAATATCAGGATAATGTCAGTAAACGTGTGAATAACCGGCTCAGGCATGCCAAATTGACTGGATACCCGCAAAGCCTTGAAGATTGTGTTGATTCCGGGAGCAGAGAGTATTTACCATGCGGAATTACATCGGTTCTGTCTTCGTTGGTATTTGTACGGGATGGATTAAATATCTGTATTCTTGATCCGTCTGATAGCGGCAAGACACATCTTGCAAAGGCAATCGGCATTGCAGCCTGTAAGGAGCATAAAGTAGAGTATCATCATTGTAAATCTTTTTTAGAGGATATGGTTGCACTTAAAAATGTCAGCTATGAGAAATACGAAAGAAAACTAAAGCTTCTTGAACGTCTTGATTTGCTGATACTGGATGATTTTCTGCTCCATACAATTACAGATGAGCGGGAGGTAAAAGTCCTGTTCATGATTCTGGAAAAACATTGTGAAGCTCAAAAAAGTACCATTGTGTGTTCACAAAGGGAACCTACGAGTTGGGCATCCATGATACTGAATGATGAAGTTTCTGCAAATGCTATCACGAAGCGTGTGACCAAGCACTATACAGTGGTGATTAACACCAAAAACAACAAATAAACAATCGACCGTTTATAGCACCGAGCGACCGCTGGTCAACGCATCACCGACCAGCGGTCGGCGCAAATTGCATTACGTCCCATGATCTCCAATATCTTTTACTTTACAACAAGCAAATGTTATTACAGAATTGTTTGTACGTCAGATGCAAACTACTTAAACAACATGATAATCATTAACATTTAATATCCTGTAACATTGTCTAAATTTATATTACATGCAAATGCATAATTTTCAATTTCTCTTAGTAGATCATCTCTGCCAAAATATTCAAATGGCAACCCATATGCTGCATTCCATGCTTTTTTCAATGTTCTAGATTTTGCATTCAAATCATAATACTCTTTCGCATTGGCTAGTAATTCCTTTGCATAATAATATGTACTATCCCATACCATATGAATATCCTCACTTTCATACTATATAAGCTTTTTTCTCTTTTAAGACCATATTTAACCTATAACATCTATTTGTAGTAAGCAAAATATATATTCACTATCCCTCTAAATATTGAAAGCAAAATATTTAAAATCATAAAAATAAACACAAACAGAAATATTACCTGAAGAGTTCCAATATTGGTTATTGTAATTAAAAAATAATAAACTAATATAATTAACAAAAGTAAAATTTCACTAATCAATGAAAAAGCAAATTGTATATGAAGTTTTTGAAATAGGCTTATTTCCTTATTATGTATTTTTATATCAGATTTTCTTTTTTTAAGCTCGTCTACTCCGTTACCACTACTTGTTAAGAGAAGAGTGACCAACATTACAGAAAAACCAATAAGAATTGATATAAGACTAATTAATACATCAGCCAGCCCCTTCGTGGCAAATTCAACTTTTCCACAAAACATACAAGTTGTTGAAATTATAATACCACTACCAAGAGGTACAAAAACATCAAAGACTCTCTCCTTCAATTCTATTGATTTGAAATAGTCTATAATCAATATTAACCATTCAAAGTATAATATTCCCCCAATTGATTTTTGGTTTTTTTTCATATAGCTTCCTCTAAAAGTTCTTCCATTTTATTAAAAATGGAATCCGAGTTCACTGTTTTATATGATATTTGTATACTAAAAAATACACCCTCCTCCACATATGGAAAATGGTGTATTTTGAAATTACATATTTAATTCTGTGGCAATGGTGCCTGCCCCCCTATGTCCCACCACTGCTATACATTCATTTTCTTGTTAAGACGTTCCAATACCTCTTCTCTTTCATCTCCTGTAATGTCCAGCGTATCAAGTGCCTGCTCCATGGTAAGCTTCATATTCTGCATAAGTTTTATTACAGCCTTGACAGTACTCCTGACTTCTCCATCAGCGGCTCCTGACTCATACCCACTGTCATATCCCTTGTCATATCCTGCCTGCCGTTCCGCAGCCCTGAGCTTTCTCTCTTCCTCTTCCTGATTATATTCAAATATGCTCGTCATCTCTACCTCCGCACGATTCTTTCTCAGAAAATCCGCCAGCACATCGTTTTTTATGCACTCGTCAATGGCTCGTCTGACCGCCGCCTCAAGTGAGCCCATCTCCGACTTGTACTTTCTCACCAGAGCAACATACTGTGCATAATCAGCAAGTGTGCGGCACTGTTCCATGAGTACCGGGTTCCTGCCATAGTTGACATTGAGCACAGTCACTATAAGCTCCAGTGCCGGATTATCAACCTTCGGCTCAAACGCACCCGAAAGCCTGTACTCACACCTGTCCTCCATCGCTTCCTCACCGTTATAAAACACAACGAAGTTCGGTGCAGGAAGCTTCTGCACAGTCGATGTATATAGTGACTTCATATCCACAAATCCATTATACTCGGATGAGATATAAAATAAATCCCTTAATGGCATGTTGGGATTGATTGTTGACTGATGCTCATACAGGTAAATCCCTGTGTCAAGCAGAAACGCCATGTCATTCTTCATTCCCATATATACCGCGTTTTCAAGTGTCACAATCTGCAATTCGTCTGGATTTACATAATGCCTGCCAGACACGGCATTGTAGAGTTCAAGCAGCCTATACTTGTCAGAAAACAGCATCCTGAATACCGTGTCCTTGTACTTACGGTTAGCGGTCAGGCTTACTGTATTTCCAACCGGACTGTTGTTTTCCACTGGGCTGATACTCTCTACTGAACTGCTATTTTCCACCGGGTTGATGTTTTCCACTGAACTGCCATTCTCTACCGTACTACCATTCACACCTGCACTGCTGTTTCTCGCCAGACCGCTTCTCTCAACTGCTACATTTCCTTTTCCATTTCTTCTTCTCTCTGTTTTTACGACTTTTGTCATAAAGCACCTCCTGTAATGTGTTGCAGGAGATATGCCTGACTGCCGTGCGTGATATTCACTGTAAATGAACTCATTGCCATCTTGTAGCCCCTACATCTATATGGAGAGATAGATAAATGCATTCATCTACACGCTTTCCCTACGGCATCTTCAATTGTCCCCTGCTAGGTTAATGGATTCTCAAGCATAGAACTTTGAATATCTGCCGTGATATGAAAACTCACACGCAATCCAGAAATAAGAAATATAGATTTTTCAAGAAATATGCTTTGTATAAAGGTTAACATAATAACTGCGATATGTCAATATCCTCTTTGATACAAAGGTTGCATAAATTTACTTTCGGAAATACTGGTGTAGAGTCCACCTGCGATTACTGATAAAGTATCAGACAAAAACTTATGGATTGATAATACACCTTTTACGCATGTCAAGCAAGCACAATTTTTCTGTGTTTTTTCTCTTATCATGTGCTGGCACCGAATGCCTTCTGCTTTTATTTTACAATCCCCATATCTGAGAATTAAAATACACTATCTTCCTGTTTTGTAATGACATACTGTGGCTTATACTGTCCACATATTTTCCAAGTTTCCCATGCCTGTTCTGCTCAGACATTTGTATCTGCGTGCTGCTCAGTACATCATACTCGGCTCTTGAAGCTTTAGGCAGTTCTTTTTTCTGGTACCTGACGAGTTCCAGCATATCACCGCCGTTAAGCTAGTATGCCCTTAATTTTGCCATCTGCGTTGCCCCATGCATGCTCCAGCCCATTGGTCTCGAACTCATTCTTGCAGAGAGCACATGGCTTACATGTCCTTCAGTACTGCTTCCTTTTACACCATCTTTTTGCATCAGTCTTAACTTCGCTGCATCCTGTTTGACAGAATGTATTCCCTCGCTTCGGCAATCCGTTTCCTTCCTGTTTCATCTTCAAGGCAGCCTTCCAGTCTCCGTGTGATTTCTTCAAAATCTTTCTTTGTCCGGCTCCGTATCGCTGTTCTCAGCTCATCCAGTGCGTCCGCCCTGCTGTCTTTCATGCGGCTTGTCACCTTTGTCAGATACTTTTCAAGGTGGAATTCGTCAAGCACATACTCTATGTCCGCTATTCTTTTCATTCCTGCCTTGATCCATTCTCCTCAGTCTTATATGCTAACAAACTAACCATTAGCGTAGAACTTATAATTTATAGACTTTTGTTCATAGGCTCGCTCTGAGAAAACAACGTTTTCCTTGAAATCAATTTTATAAGTGTAGAACAAGTTTTCTATTCATCTAGCCACATTAAATATTCAATCGTTTTTTCTTTATTAGCTTCCATTTCAAGTCTTGAATTCGATGCAATATATACGCTTTGACTGTATAACATTTTTTGAAATGAAAATTTGCTTAAATTCAAATTCATAAGTTCTTTATACACTTCTTTTATTTCATCAATCGAATTTCCATTATAAAAAAATAAATTTCCGATAGAAAATAAAGGAAAATATTCAACAAAATTATTGTATTCTCTTTTTCTAAAGTATTTAATTAAATCAATAAATTGATTCTTCAATTCATCATGATTGTTTTCATCTTTAATATCAAACAATCCAATATAGAAGAATGCTACTAAACTATTCATGGAATTAAAATATTTATCATATTTATTAGACTTTCTCAATGGAACTGCAACAATCAAAAAATTATGTTTATCTTTATCTTTAATAATATCATAGCCACTTGTAGCACAATATAATTTAAATATTGTATCATCAAGAAAATGGCATATTTCCGAGCACATGCCTATCATTAGAATTGTAAACATAAAATTAACTAAAATAAAATAATATTTCCCTCCTGCAACTAAACAAACAAAAACACTAATTATAAACAATACGAAAATTAATTTTATATTAATTAATTTTGCATATTTAATATATATATTTTTATATTCGCCATTTATATATACATATTCAATTTGTGTTATTTCTTTTATTTTTTTATTTTTAGAAAAAATCAAATACCTATCTACTAAATGCTCAACATTGATTTCTGTATCTTGTTTTCTCCAATTTTCTTTCATATTACTTATATCAATATCTTTCTGCCAAAATCTCGTATATAATTCTTTGAGTAATTTTAACTCATTTTTTTTATCAGAAAAAATAATCATTATTAAAATAAAAAGCAAATAGAAAGTGCAAATTATAAAAATAAAAAAGGCATACTCCAAAATTATGAATCTAATGTAATCAAATAACGTGATTAGTTTGCAATCTAATAAAGTACATGTAGCCAAACAAATAATAAGGCAACTAACTATTTCTAATATTAAAAAATATGAAAATTTGTATTTAGATAATACTTCTTTTATAGAGAAAACAATGTAATATTTTTTATCAAATACTACCGCAAATACTGCTAATGTTATTACAAAAGAAGTTAATCCTATACACATGCTGCTTATCACTTCTATTTTATTCATCATTCCATCTATATATGACATAAATTTATCATTAAACAAACATATGAATGGAAACATAAAAATAAATATAATTAACATTAAAATACTGATATAACTATTTTTTTCACTCGGAAACAAATTTTTATCGTGATAACTATAATTATTCTCTTCATCCAATAATTGAATATTTTTATTGCCTATTATTTTATTTAATATAGTTGACACTAAAAGTACAATGACAAAATATGTAGGCCACAATCCAAAACCTATAATCCAATCTAAGTTATTAAGGTATTTTCCCATGTGTTGTCCTCACGTTATTATTTAAACCTGAATTATTCATAAACATTTTATATACACATGAATAATCAGGGATAGTGTAAAATATTTTGTGTAAATAAAATTTGTTGTAGAAAAAGGAACAAATTTCTTTTAAGATTTAAGTGACCAAACAAAAATCATAAAGGAGTTAAATTCGTTCCCATGACTAATATTAGCACAAATTTAATGTCAGCGCTACTTAATAATCAATCCATTGATGAATTTTTTCGTTCTGAACTCGAAAATGCTGTGAATGAGCTGCTATCTAATGAACTTACGGCTTTTCTTGATTACGAGAAATATGAGTATGCTGGTCGCAACGTAAACGCAAAATATCCCCACGCCGTGACATATCATTAACCTGGCTTCATAATGTAAATAGAAAATGCGAGCGTTTTACTCTGCTTAAAATTGCTAGAAATTCTGAATGCAAGCATTTTACTTTATTTTGGGAGGCTGGATTATGAGAGCAGCACGTATTTCCGCAGATGAGCAGTTCAGACTGATTATGGAATGCCGTGCCAGTGGTCTTACAGACCATGAATGGTGCATGCAGAATGGCATACGTCCCGGGACTTTTTACAACTGGGTAAAGCGTCTTCGAAAGAATGGATGTACTGACATTGACAGAACCCCGTAATGTCATATCCTCCGCAGCAGATACTGCGATGCAGCTTTCCATTTCCGGAGCTGTTCTTCAGATTCCTAATGGAACTGATCCAATACTGTTAAGACAGACAATCCATATCCTGAGGGAATTGTCATGTTAGGCGATATATCAGTCGCGGATGAAATATATATTGTCTGCGGCTACACCGATATGAGACGTTCAATTGACGGACTCTGTGCAATAGTGCAGGACCGCCTGCATATGGATCCGAGACAGCGCTGCCTGTATCTGTTCTGCGGCAAACGCTGTGACAGACTTAAGGCACTGCTCTGGGAAGGAGACGGTTTCCTGCTCTTGTACAAAAGGATGGAAGCACAGGGTCGCTTCCGCTGGTCAAGGAACTGTGAGGAGGTAAGAACACTCACATGGCAGCAATTCGACCGACTTATGTCCGGACTTGAAATTGAACAGCCAAAGGCTTTCAGAATACCTTAAAATTTATGTCAGCGTAGGATTACTTTGCACTTACCGTAAACACCTCATATATAATATAGTTTTGTCAATATTTGACTTTCATGTCAGAAAAATTTGTATCAAAGAAGATATTGGCATATCTCGGCGATTATGCTAATCTTTATACAAAGCATATTTCTTGGAAAATCTATATTTCTTATTTCTGGATTGCGTATGAGTTATCATTTCACGGCATATATTCAAAGTTCTATACTTGAGAATCCATTAACCTAGCAGGGGACAATTGAAGATGCCGTAGGGAAAGCGTGTAGAAGAATGCATTTATCTATTTCTCTATATTGTAGATGTAAGAGCGATATGATGAGATTAATGAGCTTATTTACAGTGGATATCACACACGGCAATCCAGCAATCTCCTGCAACAACATTACATGAGGTGCTTTATGACAAAAGCCGTAAAAACAGAGAGAAGAAGTGAGAGGGAAGGAAATGCAGCAATTGAGAATGGCAGTCAGGTGGGAAACAGCAATATAGCGGAAAACAGCAGCAAGGCGAATAACACAGTAAGCCTGACCGCTAACCGCAAGTACAAGGACACGGTATTCAGGATGCTTTTTTCTGATAAGGAGAGACTGCTTGAACTCTACAATGCCGTGTCGGGCAGGCATTATGTAAATCCTGACGAACTGCAGATTGTGACACTTGAAAACGCGGTTTATATGGGAATGAAGAATGACCTTGCGTTCTTGCTTGACACAGGGATTTACCTGTATGAGCACCAGTCGACAATCAATCCAAATATGCCGTTAAGGGATTTATTTTATATTTCATCCGAGTATAATGGACTTGTAGACATGAAGTCGCTGTACACATCGACAGTGCAGAAGCTTCCTGCACCGAATTTTGTTGTATTTTATAACGGTGATGAAGCGATGGCGGACAGATGCGAATACAGGCTTTCGGATGCGTTTGAGCCGAAGGTTGATAATCCGGCATTAGAGCTTATAGTCATGGTACTCAATGTGAACTATGGCAGGAACCCGGCACTCATGGAGCAGTGCCGCACACTTGCTGATTATGCACAGTATGTTGCACTGGTGAGAAAGTACAAGTCGGAGCTGGGCTCACTTGAGGCAGCTATCAGACGAGCCATCGATGAGTGCATAGCGAATGATGTGCTGGCGGATTTTCTGAGAAAGAATCGTGCGCGATGTCAGTCAGAAAGAATTATATTCTTTCTGACTAGAAATTTGTGCTATGCACAAATTTCCATATAATTTAATGCCGCTGTAGCGGCAGAAAAGAGGAAGGATGACTAGCATATTTGAATATAACCAGGAAGAGGAAGAGAGAAAACTCAGGGCTGCGGAACGGCAGGCAGGGTATGACGTTGGATATGAGCGAGGAGCCGCTGATGGAGAAGTCAGGAGTACTGTCAATGCTGTAATAAAACTTATGCAGAATATGAAGCTTACCATGGAGCAGGAGTGGGACACAGGGGGGCGGGTGCCTGTGTCCAAAAATTATGTATATTATTTCAAAATGCATAATTTCTTGCACAGCTGCTCCCTAAGACTGCCTATAGAAGGTATCTTATTGAGATTGCGAGTGGATTGTAAAAATATTATGATTACTATATATGCCATTTACCATATGAGGTGGGAGGATGGCATTTTTTTGCTTATGTATGTATCATATAAAATATGTGAAACAGCAAATATAAGATAAAATGAAAAGAGCTGCCGTTCCGTATTCATATACCCTAGGGAAGCGCTGATTAATTAACCTTATTCTCGGCATTATCACAGTTTGTCAGGTTTTTATAAAAAACAGGAGGATTTTTATCTCAGATGCCTACTATATCCTCTTGCCATTTATCCTTTTTTGAGGATATTCCCTAAAAATGGGCGCAATTATACTGTACACCCTATAACGTCTTTTGTTCTGCCAGCCCTGCTGCACATGATAAGATTTGCACCGGCAAACAACATATGGAATCGATGCATGTTCTTTGCGATTCCACGATATACAACTTTTGAGTATCCGTCTGCTTCTTTACAATGAGAAATGGGTGCTCAACCTTACAGCGGACGGCGGACTTTTCATGTTCCATTTTTTATCCCAGTTAAGATTATATCAAAAATCATACGGAAATGCATGAATTAATCAGCGTTTCCCTAGAAATGCAAGCATTTCGCTCTACATTGCACCGCAAACGATACAATTGCATTTTCACTGAGGTCATTCAAAAAATATATCTTTCTTTAAAACATCTCCTCGTATAAATAGTATAGTGTGATTTTCTAAAACTTACGGAAAGATTTCAATGTGCTTACTATGAGGAGGTTACAATATATCAAAGAGGCTCAACTGCGTTTCCTTCAATGACTCAACCTTTCTGATTGTAATGTTATCACCCCCCTGTACCTGACCACATAAAATCGGTGATAATGGGTCGTACTTGGCGACATTTATTTCAACACTTTTTGAACTATAGTTTGCATAACAGTATGCACATCCATTTTTACAGGTATTATAGGTGCCTACCTCAACGCTTTCGACACATCCACATTCAATGCGCTGATTTTTATCTTTGCTAACCTTTAATTTGCAGCCAATAAGCTTTTCAATCAATTCTCTATCTATACACGAATTATGAACTATACCACATTCGTCTAAATCTATTTTCTCTGCACAACTCCCAACTTTTATATTATTATCAGATGCCACCTTGCTCAATTCTTTTGCAAATTCTTTCAGTTCATTATCGTTTAATTTATAGCTTAATAAACTTTCCATATTTTTTTTATTTTTCGGATATATATCGACAAAACTAATCACACATTTTTCTGTATATCCATTTAATGACTCTGCAATACTTTTAAATGCCTTTAAATGATATTCCTTCGTATATCTCTTTGAAAAAAATATAGGGTCATATCTCCAAATAACTCTTTGCTTGCCAATCCTTTTAGACAGTTCTTGGAATATAGGGATTATTTCCTTTTTTTTATCAGGTAAATTAGCTTCCACATCTTTTCCATATCCGGTCAAAGTAAACTGAAAATAATAGCTATACTCTTTTAACATATCTAATTTTTCCATCATTGGCAAAGGGTTCTTTGTCCAAAATACAATACAGTCTACAACATCCGGAGTAATTTTTATCTCACTTATCTGATGAGCATTCATCGGATTACGAACATACAGAAATCCTTCTTTTACTCTATTATAAAACCATTCCGAATAATAATTTGGAATGTCAGTTCTTCTACTCACACTTAATATCATCTAATTCATCCTCTCAAACTTAATTACCTGATATCTGATATGGTTTGTTTTTAAAATAGGGCTTCTACTCAAATAATTATAACAATCTAATTTACATTTTTTGCCTTTAACCTTATAATTTACACATTCATTATACAAATTTTTCACAAAATTTAATGCATCTGAAGGATAATGAAAATAATTATCTTCTAATGCAATACCTTTTCCGTTATCAAAACTCACATTTTCATCATATTTAAAGTTTGTTTTAAATCCATTATTGCTCACCGCCTCAATTATGCATTTTGTTTTTATCACATCCCTATTTTTACTTCCTGGATCATCTCTAAGAGATATGCAAACAAAAAACTTATCTTTATGTTTGTTTTTGGATGAAAAACTATCTGCCATTGTATTCAGTTCACTTTCTGAAAACTCACTGATTGACTTTGGGAAAAAAATTATATCCGAAGTAAATTGACTATTATTTCCAAAAAAATTTACCGCATTTTCAATTGTATAATGCACTTCATCCACTTGTCTTCCCGGTATCCTATAGTTCCAATTAATTCTATCTATTCCATCATATCTGATACTACAATCTACCCCTTCCTTATTCAATGCATATACCAATGACCAATAATCTATCATTGACCCACATCCTATTGATGTTACTGATATATTATCAAAATCCCCCATCTCAGTCAGTACATCCAAGTACATTCTACTATATTCAAACGAATAAGCAAACGCATATCTCAATAAGTATAGTTGCTGAATATTTTTATCTTCATAATCCGGAAGTGCTCCTGCCTCAAAATTTAATTTTCTTAACTTACACAAACACACATCATTGTCAACATAATCTTGTAAATCCTTATATATACCGTTCAAATATTCTGACATAGCAATCATATAAATTTTCCTTATCTCCATATAAATTATTATTTTACAGTTTAGCTTTCAAAAGTTATTTATAATTTAACCTCTAATCGACTTCATACCTCACCCTTTACTTTTTTATATTCATTAGTGTTTCTTATATTACTAAACTTCCAATTATCCCACCACGAATACCCGAAACAATCTGTTAAATTTATTCTTAGTATTTACAGCCACTGCATTAATTTCTTTAACACAGTCTTCTATGACATCCGACTTAATATCTTTACATAAAATATAAATTATCAGCTTTCTAGAGTTAGGGCTAGCTATATGCACAAAGGTATAATTAAGCATAGTAATATTGGCATTCCAGGCAATCTTGCATTTCTTAAAATCAGTAATAATTCCCCCTCTTAGAATGGAATCAACCTGTCTTTATCCAGGCTTTCTAGTGAAAGATAAATCATCAAAACATGGTAAATACCTCCTTTGAAGATTGCAGAATTATCATTATAAAAATTATAAATTCTTATAACGAGCTGATGGTTGTTAAAATACTTTGGAATACACAGTATATATTAATAACCTCTGCTTACTAAACTCTTTAACCTATCATATTATTAATTATATTTATAGCATATTTTTCCCCCCTGTAACCTGCCAGAGTTGTCAAATTATCATATAGTGCACTATTTTTTATTATTTTATACTATATTTACCGCTTGATATATTGTAAGCACAAAATATCCCCACGCCGTGACATATTGTCCTATGGAACGCTCCGGCACTTCGCGTCGCAGCTGTATGGCCTCGCTTACAAGCTCATCGAAGTTGTCAGACAGCTTCTGCGACCGTCTTTTTTCACGTGATGCCGGTTTAAGCCCTGTAAACTGACCCTCGCGGTATGCTTTTTCATATCTGTAAAGTGACCGCACCGATATGCCGTTACTTTCGGCAATCTGTTTTCTCATTGCAATGCGTCCGGCATCATCAAGCCCTTCTGAAAGAAGCGGTGAGATGAGTGTGAAGCGCTTAAGTCCTGTAATATACATTCTACAACCTATATCAGCTTATATTCTCTGAATACGATTTATTATACTGTATTTTATCATACATTGAATTGCATGTAACCTGCCAGAGTTGTCATATTTTCAAATCACCCAAAAAATATTCATTTTCTTTCCCTCCTTGCGCTCCATATATTATTTTATATGATACTGCATTCCCCAAAATAATACCACCCTTCCATCAAAGAAAGGGTGGTATCAATCTAACAACTATGTTTCTTAACTTCCAGAAGTTTTACCAATCAAAATACCTTCGTCGTGGTTCACACTCGCATGTGAAACTCCGGCGTTAATTATTTTACACCTGTATTCGTTTCAAAAATATCTATTAGAACCGGGAGCATTGCTTCCTGCTCTCTAACATAAGTCTGATAGCTGAATATAGTTCCAGGAGCATCCAGGTCATTTGCATTTCCTACACAGACAAATCCATTTCCCTCGATTCCTATATATGTTGTAATTTGATGCAGCTTGCCGTTTTCGTTCTTGTTTATTACATTCATAAGAGTCAGACCATTTCCAATGTCATACATATCAATTCTTTTTTGTGCGTATTTTTTCATACCCCATCTTACCCCCTTTTATGAATGCCAAGATTTCCTCATAGGAAAGTGCATTCTTGATCACAGCCTCCATCTTTTTGTAAAGTAGCAGGAATCCGTCACCCTCCCAGAGCGGTGCCTTAAGCCGGTCACACCATTTGCTGTAGAACAGATTAAGAACACTCTGCCGCGACTCCATATGAAGCCGGTAGAGTTAACTCAATCTTGACAACTCCTGCCTGCAGTGTGCCTGTCCTCTCACGGCTTTCGGAATTTGCGTACATCCATTCTTACGAAGACGCTTTACCCAGTTATAAAAAGTATCCGGGCGGATGTTGTTCTATATACACTACTCGTTGTCCGTAAATCCACTGACACGGCATTCCATAATCAGCCTGAACTGTTCATCAGCGGAAATGCGTGCTGCTCTCATAATCTAACCTCCAGAATTGAAATAAAATGCTTGCATTTGGTATTTCCGGTAAACTTAAGCAGAGTAAAATGCTTGCATTTTCTATTAGTATTATGAAGCCAAATTAATGATATGTCACGGCGTAGGGATATTTTGCGCTTACCTCTTATTTATTCTTCCTTGCCTCTACATACTCTGCAAGTGTCCCCCACTTGGTATCCTTATCGGAGAATATGAGCTCCATTCCCTCAGGTATAGGCCACTTGACTCCTACCTGTGGGTCATTCCATATAATACCGCCCTCGTCATTCGGGTGATAGAAGTCCGTACACT
>OGEU01000647.1_pt1 | contig 34552 bp, 28 predicted proteins | sample 1570651 | NCBI WGS metagenome assembly OGEU01 (sample SAMEA2582129, study PRJEB24529) | metagenome | biome: Human gut stool | place: China | collected 2011 | reverse complement strand
CCTACCTTTTCAGGTAGGAGCCGAATTTTTATGAATCAAAACGAAGTTGTCCAATAATTAAATTATTTGCCTTCCTTCATTTCCTTCAGACCCATCAGACCGTCTGCAAACAGTTTTGCATTAAATTTGGACTAGCAGTAGAAAATGTGTGTGATGTGAAGGGATATATCACTGAAAAAATTTTCGATTGTTTTCAAATGGGGATTGTGCCAATCTATAAAGGTGCAAGTGATATTGATAAATATGTGCCAAGACGATGTTATATTAATTATTCTGATTTTGAAAATCTTGATGATCTCGCGAATTTTCTTTTTAGTATGGAAGAATTGGAATACCAGAAATATCTGGATGCTATAGATGAATTGCTGCAGTCAGATATTTTTATTCCGTTTAGCCATGTTACCTTTTATGAACAGATCAGAAAAGTATATGAAAAAGGGAAAATTAAAGATTTCAAATTAAGCCATGAGGTTATATTAAAGCTAAGAAAACAAGCAGTCAGACAATATATTGGTAATAAAAGATTGCATTATATTCTTCTAATTAAGAAAATTTTGAAATTAAATAGAAAGTGAGACGATATGCGTATTATCTTTGCTGTACACACATATTACCCGGCTCATAATGGAGTACAGGCTATCACACAATATATGGCAGAGGGATTAGCCAAACTGCATCATGAGATTATGGTGATTTCAGAAAAAAAGAATGGATTTGTGGAACAGGAAGAGCATAATGGGATATCAATATACAGAATAAGTGTGAAACAAAAGGGGTTTAAGTTTTATGGAGATAAAGATAAATTCCATGAACTTATCAGAGCTTATGCTCCGGACGCTTTTGTAGCTGTTTGTACGCAGTCATGGCCTTTCGACTGGATGGTGTCTGAACTTGATAATATAAAATGTGTTAAAGTATTATATACGCATGGATTTACAGCATATATGCAACATTATCCAATTTGGTCAGATCTTGTCCATCTACATTTCAGGGCATTTAAGTATCACTGGTATTGGAAGAAATATTATCATAGGGCATTTCGATACATGAAAAAATATGATGTTGTTGTGCACCTGTCGGCCGGAAATTCTTCTGTAACATATGCAGATAAATATGGTCTCAGCAATGGAGTTATTATAGAAAATGCAGTAGAAGACAGTTTTTTTGAAAACAGTGTATTACTGGATAGCGGGCATTTTAAATGCGATAAAAATATTAGATTTATTTATGTTGCTAATTATGATAGTAATAAAAATCAAAAAGAATTGTTGTGGGCATTCTATTCATCTGCAATATCTGGGAGTACAATAACTTTTATTGGAGGAACAGACAATCAGTATTACAAGGAATTAGTAGAAGAAAACGAAAATTTGAAGAAGTCTGGTCAGCAAATATGTGTAAATATTTTATATGGGATTCCGAGGGAAGAAATTAGTAGTTATTTAAGTGAGTCAGATATATTTGTATGTACAAGTAAACATGAGGAATATCCGGTAATGCTTTGCGAAGCGGCTGCAAAGGGACTGGCTGTTATTTCATCGAATGTAGGACATGCAAAAGAAATGGATGGGTGTATAGTCGCAGAAACCATAGGGGAATTCATAGATGCTATGCGTTATTTAGCCCAAAATCCAGATGTAAGATATAATAATGGAAAAAAACTACGTCAATATGCAGAACTGCATTGCAGGAGGCAGGATAAAATCAGGCAATTTAATGATGTGATAGAAAATACAGTCTACAAGAGGATTAAAGAATGCTAAATAAATTGAATTATATATTTTCCCAAAAACAGAAAATGAAATTGGTTTTCATATTGATATTGATTATAATTGGCAGCTTCATGGAATTAATGGGGGTTACCGTATTTTTGCCATTTGTTGATATTATTATGGATCCAACAGTTATAGAGACTAATGAAACATTGGCTTTTTTCTATTCACTGTTCAAATTTAGTGAAATAAAACAATTTATAGTCTTTCTTGCTATTATGATAGCACTTGTATACATCGTTAAGGCAATATATCTGTCATTAATGCAAAATACTATTTTGAAGTTTTCCTATAATATGAGAATGAATATGGCAACACGTTTGTTAACAACATATATAAGTGAACCATATACATTTCATCTAAATAAGAATTCTGCGGAGATTCAGAGAAGTCTTCAGATTGATACAAATCAGTTTATGTTATTAGTTAATGCAGCTTTACAATTACTGGCAGAGGTTGCGGTGTGTATCGTGCTGGGAGCTTATTTGTTCCACACGAGTCATTCAATGACTGTTGTGGTTGTAGGACTTTTAGCAATATGTGTAGGGGGATATTTTGTTCTTTCTAAAAAAGTTTCTCTCAAGCTGGGACAGCAAAATCAGGAGTATAATGGAAAACTAATTCAGTGGATTAATCAGTCTTTTGGTGGAATTAAAGAAGTAAAAATTTTAGAAAGAGAAAATTATTTTGTTTCGAAATATAAAGAAAACTATGTAAAGTTGATAAAAGGGGCCAGAATTAATGAATTACTGGTTGCTATACCCAAATATATAATTGAGACAGTATGTATTAGTGGCTTGCTGATTGCTATCATTATTAAGCTGTATTTTGGACAGAGAGATGATACGGCTTTTTTCATTACACAGTTGACGGCTTTTGCGGTTGCTTCTATTCGCCTGCTTCCTTCTGTTGGAAAAATTAATGCTTATGTTAATAATATTTTATATTGTAAGCCATCATTGGATTTAATTTATAATGATTTTAGAGAGATAGAGGGGCATGAATTTGATAACGTCTCTGATGAGGAAAGAGGAGAATTTTCGTTTGAAGAATCGATTAAAATTAAAGACATAACGTATCGGTATCCTAATACGGATAAGGATGTACTTCATAATGTGAGTCTGGTTGTACCAAAAGGAAAAACAGTTGCATTTATAGGAAGCTCGGGTGCTGGAAAAACAACGTTGGCTGATATTGTTTTAGGGTTGCTTCAACCACAACAGGGAGAAGTGCTTGTTGATAATTGGAGTATTTATGCGCATATGTCAGCCTGGCATAAAAAGATGGGGTATATACCGCAAACAATTTATTTATCAGATGATAATATTAGAAATAATATAGCATTCGGAATTGAAGAAGAGAAGATAGATGACAAAGCGGTAGAGCAGGCCCTTAAAAAGGCACAGTTATATGATTTCGTTCAGTCGTTACCAGATAAATTGAATACATTTGTTGGAGACAGGGGAATCCGGCTGTCGGGAGGACAAAGGCAGAGGATCGGAATTGCAAGGGCATTGTATCATGATCCGGATGTGCTGGTTTTGGATGAAGCGACTTCGGCGTTGGATAATGAAACAGAACAGGCAGTCATGGAGGCAATTGAGAGCTTACAGGGATTGAAAACAATGATAATCATTGCACATCGACTGACAACGATTAGAAATGCAGATTTGATATATGAAGTTGAAAATGGAAAAGTTTCGCTTAGAGAAAAAGAAGAAGTTTTTAAATTGGAGTAGGAGATTTCTTGATGAATGAGGTGGAAGTAACTATTCTTTGTACAATATATAATCAGGAATTATATATCCGGCAGTGCTTAGATAGCTTGCTGGAGCAGAAGACAGAGTTCCAGTATGAAATATTAATTCATGATGATGCTTCAACGGATTCGTCACTGGAAATCATTCGAGAATATGAGAAGCGGTATCCACATATCATTCGTGTAATGACAGAAAAGAAGAATCAGTATACTTCTGGAATGAGAAGTATTATGGTTTCGCTTATGCTTCCTTTGGCACGCGGAAATTATATAGCAATATGTCAGGGAGATGATTATTGGACAGATACCAGAAAACTCCAGAAGCAATATGAAATTATGATTCATAATTGGGGGTGTAGTGTGTGTGCACATCAAACCCGGATTATTTCAGAAGATGGAACGCTGACTTCTCAAATGGTTCAACAAAGAAATATTAGTGAGGGAATCATCGCAGGACAGGATTTGTTACGGTGGATTGGAACGGAAGATACGCATTTGGTTCATACATCAAGTTTATTTGTTCGATATGAGGCAATACATGAAATTATAGGAAAAATCCCTGAGTTTATGACAGTATCCTGTCTGGATGATCGAACATTATTAATGTTTTTGGCTACGAAAGGAGATTTATATTATATAGACGAAATTATGTCAAACTATCGGATTATGAGTCAGCAGAGCTGGTCCCGAAAGGTTACTGGGGATAAGTATAAATATTATTTAAACGATTTAGATATCATAAGAGTAATTGATAAATTTGAGGAATATTCCCAGGGAAAATATAATGTTTTCTTTGAAGAATATCGTAAAAGGGTAGAGTTTCGAATTAAGCAGTATGAATTAAGCGCAAAGGATTTAATTTCAGAGAGATATAGGAAGTATTTTTCACAATTAAATGCCAGGCAAAAGTTTTATTATTATATATGTGCATATATTCCGGCAGCAGGAAGAATATGGAGAAAAATGAAAAGGATTATGAAAAAAAGATGATTGTTATAAAAGTTATGGGTGGTTTAGGCAATCAATTATTTCAGTTGGCTTTCGGAATGAGCATTGCTAAAAAATATAACTATAAAGTAAAGTACGATATCACATATTATGATAATATTCCGGAAAATGATACAAAAAGAGAGCTGTGTATAAAAAAATATTTGAATTGGGGAAATATTGCAACCAAGGAAGAAATTGAATCCTATCAGTTCTATCATGAAAATAAAATATATCGCGTGTTGCGTAAACTACACATACAAAGAGAAAAAGTACAATATGAACGATTGGAGAATGGAATATCAGATCTGTGTCAGGTTAGTGATGATAGATATTTAATTGGATTCTGGCAAAGCGAACGATATATTTCTACAGTAAGAGATGAAATTGTTGAAATGCTGCAAAATGTTCCGGCAACATTAGATAATCAAGTGAAAGAAATAATTCACAAAGTACAGACATGTGAAAGCGTTTCCATACATGTGAGAGCTGGGGATTATTTAGCTCGGGAAAATGAGAAAGTTTTTGGTGGAATATGCACTTCCGAGTATTATAAAAGATGTTATGCACTTGCTAAACAGGCAAAACCGCAGTCGAAGTTTTATTTATTTACGAATGATGTTGAGTGGACGAAAGAACATATAGATCTCCCTTACAGCAACATAGAGATTGTCTCAGATATAATAAAAAATGATGATCCATGGGGGGAGTTAATGATTATGAGCAGATGCCATGCCAATATAATTGCAAATAGCAGCTATAGTTGGTGGGCAGCCTGGATAAATACAAATAGTGACCAAACAGTGTATTGTCCAACGAAATGGACGAACAATGATTCAAAACTAAATGAGGGAATACTGTGTTCTTCTTGGATTAGAGTATAATAAATTGTGTGATTGGAGTACTGTTATGAGCAGAACTGGGATAATTAAAAAAATACTATTCATTATAGCAGCTATTTTGCTTATGACTATCTGGTGGTCAATTCGTATGCAGGATGCTTCAGCACGAGAAGAAATTATCTTAGATAGCAGTTATCCACTGGAATTCACCGCACAATTCTCAGAAGTTCATGGATTTGCTTTTTGCAGTGATGCATTAGGAAATTCTGTGGATAATCCAGGAGAAGAAGTTCGGCTTCAATTGCAAATTACGGATAATGAAAATAATGTTGTTTGGAAACAGCAGGCAGATAATGTACAAATTGGAAGTTCCGAATTCGTTGAAAGCAAACAATATGAGAGTTTACCCATTATTCTGGAAGTTGGAAAGAATTATAAAATTACATATGAAAGTGAGAATTTGGAGCCGAATTCTTTAACAATAGCAATTCTTGGAAGAGAAAGAGGATTTTTTATATATTATTTGATATTCTGTACATTTCTTTTCATTGTTATAGTGAGTTCTCTGTTTTTTTTATTAGAAGATGATGGAGAGATAAAGGTTTCGAAGTTTATTATTGTTTATTTATTAATTGGAATAACCTATATGTTTGTATTAATTCCCTTTTCTGTTCAGGATGAACCGACACATTTTGCACAGGCGTATGCTATTTCCAGTGAGTGGCTTGGGCAGGATAGTATTGATGAATATAGTCGGGTATAAGTTTATCAAAATGGACTAAGGAGAATTAACTGGTGCGGAAACGCACATACACAATATCGCTTTTGGAGTGACTGGTCATATGGAAATATATCCTGTAAAGAAATCAGTATAAAATATGTGTATTCTTCAGTCCTTCAAAGATATGTATATTATGCGCCGGCATTGGGGATTACAATTGCACGTATTATGGCATTGCCTTATCAATTTGTACTGTTGTTTGGGAGACTCACTAATTTCATGCTATTTGTATTGATATGTTGGTTAGCACTGAGAATTAACAGAAAAATGCAAAGAAGCATCATGGCAATTATGCTGTTACCACAGGTGATCTGGCTTGGAATATCTATGAGTTATGATGCCTGGAATATGGCATTTAGTATATTGTTGTTTTCTTATTGCATGTATTGCCGTGAAAAGGAAACTTTGGTAAGTTGGAAAGATATGCTGATTCTGGCAAGTATAGGCATTTTACTTGCACCGGTTAAATTTATTTATTTTGTGATGGCATTTGCAGTTCTGCTTATTCCTTATAAAGCTTTTAAAAATCATTGGTATCAGTTTATGTGTTATGGAAGTACAATTATCAGTGCCTTGCTTGCGGCACTGATTGCGCGGGGGAGCAGTGCTGTTAATTATGCAACGACGGAAACTGTGGATGTCCGTAGCGTAGATATTGTTAATTTGGATCGGCAGAGATATACCATTCAATGGGTATTATATAATCCAATACGAACAATTAAGGTGTATCTGAACACCATGTTTGAACAGACTGAAAATTATATATATAAAGGAATTAATGGAGAGATTATAGAAGCAGCACCTAAGATTATAATTTTTAGTATATTAGCCATTATGATTTTGATTATGATGGATGAGGTCAATGCAATGAATAATTATCATAATAAGGATAGAATTATCTCTATAGGTATTATTGCCACAGGATGTGGACTGGTACTTACGACATTTCTGTTTGTATACTCTTTTGTATACGAGTATAGTATTGGAATCATAGAAGGAGTACATGGAAGATATTTTTTGCCATTTATCTGTTTTTTACCGTTCGCAATAAGAAATTCCATGTTCAGTATACCAAGAGAAAAAAAGAATTATTTGATAATAGGGATGATTATATTAAGTCTGGTTGTTTTAATATGTGATTTTGAAGCTATAGTCAGAGGATAATTATGCAGAATTTAGAACCTAAAGTATCTATTATCATACCTGTATATAATGGGGCAGAATATGTATCAAAAGCAATTAAGTCAGTAATGGCTCAAATATATTCAAATATAGAGCTAATTATCATTAATGATGGCTCAAAAGATGATTCGGAGCGTGTGATAAGAAAGCTATGTGAAAAAAATTTTTCCAATATAGCAATTCGTTACATATCGCAAACAAACATGGGAGTAGCGCAGGCAAGAAACACAGGAATTGATATAGCTACGGGGAAATTTCTTATGTTTTTAGACCAGGATGACTGGTTGGATCCGATGTGTGTGCAAAATCTGATGAAAAAGGCACAGGATTCATGCGCGGATGAGGTGATAGGAGGATATCGCCTTGTGGATCAAGAGGGGAAAGTCATTACAAGCTGGAAAATGCAAAGCAAGTATGAATGGAGTAAATTCAGAATAGTAGCACCATGGGGAAAAGTTTTTAAAAGAGAATTGATAGATCAGCATCAGATTCGCTTTCTTAACACGAAAATTAGTGAAGATCTGTACTTTAATATTTTATTTATGAGCTATACGGATCAGATAGAAGTGATTTCGGATATTGGATATAATTGGTTGAATAATAATCAGTCAGAGTCACATACTAACTGGAATAGGATATCGGAAGACAGAAATCCCATAATTGTATTAGAACATTTACAAGGAAAAATTGCAGGATCGGTATATTTGAATAAAGAACTATTGGCATATTTTTTTACAAAATACATAATATGGTACTTATTATATAATGTCCGAAAAAATAAAAAAGAAGATATTATTTCAATGTATAGAATGTGTTTTGGGTGGCTTGAGGGAAATTACCCTTCATATCGGAAATGGTCGGTAACAGGTATTCATGTTCCAAAAGGAGAATTAATAAGGAACAGGGTATGTGTTACAATGAGCATTCTGCTTCATAAAATGCATATACTGTGTCCTTTATTGATAGCCGTGGGAAAAATCATAGGAGAATAGCAAAGTGAAAAAACTACTATTTATAACAACATGGGATTTTTCGGATGGTCCTTCTGTTGGAATAACTAAAAAAATCAGAGCACAAATTAAGGCATTTGAAAATAACGGTTTTGATACCGCATACACGTATATAAGTAATAATATTTTTTATGTATGTGAGAATAACCAGCCTATGGTGCTGGGAAAGGTTGGAAAACTTAGAAAATTAGTTGCCAATTATTACTTATATCAGTATATCAATAATAAGAAATATCCATTTGTTTATAGTAGATACGGATTGGCAGATTTATTTTATTTTAAAGCATTAAAGCAATTACATAGAAATGGAAGCATTAATATCATTGAAATTCCAACGTATCCATATGACGCAGAAAGACCGAAGGGAATTTTGTGGTGGGGATTGTATATGCTGGATAAGATATATCGAAGAAGGTTAAAAGCCAGTACAGATTATATAGCAACCTATTCTGAACATACTAGCATATTTAACATTCCGGCAATTCAAATTATAAATGGAATTGATTTTGACACAATAACCGTCAGACACCCGAAGAATGATACTGGAGAGATTCACTTGATTGCAGTTGCAGCTTTGGCAAAGTGGCATGGATATGATAGATTAATTCAAGGATTAATGAATTATTATACGAACTTGGATTCGAAACAGGAAAAGAGAAAAATTGTTTTTCATATTGTTGGTGATGGTCCGGTACGGGTGGAATATGAGCAGATGGTGAAAGATTATAATATACAGGAGTATGTGATTTTTCATGGAATGCTATATGGTAGTGATCTGGATGAAGTCTATGATCTTTGCGATATCGGAGTTGAAAACTTGGGATTTCACCGTTGCGGAGTTTATCGTTCAAGCACCTTAAAATCCCGTGAATATGCTGCGAAAGGGTTGCCATTTGTCACGTCATGTACAGTGGATATTTTTGATGGAATGGAATTTGTATTAAAGGTTCCCTCTACCAATGAGTGGATAAACTGTGATGACATTGTAAAGTTCTATGATATGATGTATAATAAAACAGATAAGAATCATGTTTCCCAATATATCAGAGAAACGGCAAAAGACCGATGTAGTATGAATAAAGTCATAGCTCCAGTAATAGAAAAATTTAAAGTATAAGAGGTGCAAAATGAGATATGCATTAATCGGATGTGGAAGAATATCCCCTAATCATGTGGTTGCAGCGAAAAATAATGAATTGGATATGGTGGCATTATGTGATATTGATTCTAAGCAGATGGATGACAAAATTCTTAAGTTTGATCTGGATAGCCATATTGCCAAATATACAGATTATAAGCTTATGTTAAAAGAACAACAACCAGAATTGGTTGCTATTGCGACAGAGAGTGGTAAACATGCACAGATTGCATTAGATTGTATAGAAGCTGGCTGTAATATAATTATTGAAAAACCAATTGCATTGTCTTTGGAGGATGCAGATCAAATTATTGAGAAGGCAAAAGAAAAAGGTGTGAAGGTGTGTGCATGTCACCAGAACAGATTTAATAAATCAATTCAGAAAATTCGTGATGCTGTTGAGAAGAACAGGTTTGGAAAATTATTATATGGTACTGCACATATACGTTGGACCAGAGATTATGAATATTATTCACGGGCAAAATGGCGTGGAACATGGGAACAGGATGGTGGAGCACTTATGAATCAATGTATCCATGATATTGATTTGTTAAGATGGATGATGGGGGACGATATTCAGGAAGTTGTTGGAATGACTGATCGCCTTAAACATGACTACATTGAAGCAGAAGATTTAGGAATTGCACTTATTAAATTCAGGAATGGAAGTTACGGAATTGTTGAAGGAACAACGGATGTCTATCCTAAAAATCTGGAAGAGACTCTTTATATTTTTGGAGATAAGGGAACTGTAAAGGCTGGAGGAGAAGCAGTTAATATTATTGAGGAATGGAGATTCTCGGATTATCTCGATGATCCGGAAGAAGTTAAAAAGGAATGCCATGAACTGCCACCTAATGTATATGGTTTTGGACATAGTAAATTATATGCAGATATGATTGATGCCATTAAAAATAACCGCGCACCATATGTGGATGGTGAAGCTGGTCGAAGGGCATTAGAGCTTGTACTGGCTATTTATTTGTCAGCAGCAACAGGAAAAAGCGCACAATTACCACTAAAACATTGCAAAACGTTAGATTTTAAGGGACGTTTTGCAGAGTAAGGAATTATATGGATAGAGATTTCTATATTCATGATACAAGTTTGATTGGTTCAAATACGGTAGTAGGGCGAAACACAAGGATATGGCAATTTTGCAATATTATGGATGATGTGCATATTGGATGTGACTGCAATATCGGACAGAATGTCTTCATTGAAAAAGGTGTGGAGATAGGCAATCATGTTAAAATAAAAAACAATATTTCTATCTATGAGGGAGTAATTTGTGAAGATGGCGTTTTCCTTGGACCCAACTGTGTATTTACAAACGTAATTAATCCAAGAGCTTTTATAGAAAAGAAAGATCAGTTAAAACAGACATTGATTAAATATGGAGCAACAGTAGGAGCAAATGCAACAGTTGTATGTGGAAACTGCATTGGAAAATATGCAATGGTAGGAGCTGGAAGTGTAATAACACATTCCGTTAAAGACTATGAATTAGTTGTAGGAAATCCAGCAAGGCATATTGGCTATGTATGTAAATGTGGTGAGACATTAATGAAAAGGGAAGATCATTATTGGTGCTCGGCATGTAAGACTTCTTATTGGTTGGAAAATGGTAATTTAATTTGTGAGGAAGATAAAGATGGAATTTATTGATTTAAAAGCTCAATATGCAGCATTAAAGGAAGAGATTGATGCGAGTATTGCTAGGGTTTTGAATAGTACACATTTTATTCTTGGCGAAGAAGAAGTGGAGTTTGAACAGCGTCTGGCAGAGTATGTAGGTGTGAAGCATGTAGTAGGATGCTCGGATGGAACGGCAGCATTACAACTTATTTACATGGCCTATGGTATTGGAAAAGGGGATGCGGTTTTTTGCCCGGATATGACATTTGTAGCATCGGTAGAACCAGCTTGTATGCTGGGAGCAACTCCTATATTTTGTGATATTAATGCGAGAACATATAATATCGATGTGAATAGCTTGGAACGTCAAATTCACGCCGTGCTTAAAGAGGGGGAATATAAGCCTAAAGCAGTGGTTACAGTTGATTTTATAGGAAATCCGGCAGATTATGATGCAATCAGAGAAATTACCAGAAAGTATAATTTATTATTAATTGAAGATGCTGCTCAGGGAATTGGAGCTTCGGTTAATGGAGTGCGGTGCGGAGCCTTGGGAGATATTGCGGCAACATCATTTTTTCCGTCAAAACCTTTAGGGTGTTATGGGGACGGTGGGGCAGTATTTACGAATGATGATGTGATGGATCAGAAACTGCGTTCTATCAGAGTACATGGGAAAGGGATCAGTAAATATGATAACCAGAGAATTGGAATAAATGCTCGTTTGGATACAATACAGGCAGCTATTATGCTTCCCAAATTAAAAATATTGGATAAGGAAATTGAGGAAAGACAGCGTATTGCGCAGACATATAATGAAGCATTTAAAGACAAATTCCAGATACCATATATTCAAGATGGTATGATATCAGCGTATGCACAATATGCCCTTTTAGCGCAGGATCGGGAAGAAAGAGATAAAACTGTTCAACGTTTAAAACAAAACGGTGTTCCGTCGCTGATTTATTATCCGGTTCCGATGCATAAAATGAAAGTGTTTGAAGGGTGTTTTGTGGGAAGTGAAACATTTGTTAATACGGTTTCTTATGCAGAAAGAACTTTTTCACTGCCGTTTTCGGCATATTTAAAAGCGGAAGATCAACAACGAGTTATTGATTTGGTGCTTTCAGCATAAATAAGTTTATAATTAGGATTGAAAATAACCATAGATTTAGCAGTTCGGTTGGACAAAGCAAATCTATGGTTATTTTTGTTGTTTGGGTATTAGTTTGGTTCAAAAGCAGATTTTGGTCTTAACGCTATAGGCAATAGGAAGGGAAGCGTGCAAAACAAGGAATATGCATATCTGAATTCTGCAAAAACTGGTGTGGCAATCAGTAATGAAAGAATTGTTGCCAGGGTAGGTATGCACAGAGTTACTCCAATCCTATCTCTTTTGAGCAGACTAATAAATAAACAGATAAGGAGCAGCCAGACATGCAATCCAATAGAAACAAAAAGTTGTAAAATACTGGAAGTGCTGAAAAGGGATAAATAACGGTTGCAGATGTTATTAAAAGATATTAAATGCGAACTTCGAATTATTCCATAATCATTTTCGCGGACTTCATCAGTCCATACCCAATAAGAATAGCCGGAATTCCAATATCCCTTTGTCTGATCAATCCATGCTTTCAGATAAGTAAATGGATGACGAAGTCCCAAGGAAATATATAACTTCAAATAGGCGGATTTATTTTGTGATAATAAATCTTCATTCCCTTTTCCACGTAATAAAATTTTCATTGGATCAGAAATATAAGAGAGATAGTAATCGGGAATCTGCTGAACTTCAATAACATCATTCAGCAGGGCCGACTCATCCTCGGAAAGATCATTGTGGTCAACAACCACCCGACAAATCTGCTGTAAAGGGATGGATAAGGATTCGGCAATGTCTGGTTGGCTGACATTTATCCTATTTAATAAGGAATGCTTCATGAAGAAGCTGATCAGTATGATAGAAAACATCAGTAAAAGCAATGATTTTTCTTGAAATTTCCATGTAAAGAGGAAAATCAGACAAGTAAACAGAAAAACAAAAAATCCATTGCTTCGAAACAGGCAAAGACCGATTCCGGAAATAAAGAAACCTAAACAATTAAAGAATGTACGATGAAAATATAAACAACGGAACAAGAAGATAATTAGTAAAAGAGAAAAGCCTGAAAAAGGGACGTCTTTCCACATAGTAAAACTATACATGATATGAAAGGGCATGAGGCTGAAATAGATAATCAGAGCAATAAGTATTCGCCTTGACATCTGCAGCTTTTCGAGGGTGTCTATGGCAAAAGAAAAGCATGCAGACATAAACAATATCTGAAAAACACTATACATACATACTCCAACATTAATGTCATCAAATAAAGACATACCAAGCCAAATAAAAAATTTAATAGTGATAGTGTGATAAAAAGGATGATGATTGGTATAAGTATTGGTTATTATCTGTGAGATTTGTGCAATGCTATCGTAAGATAAATTGCCGGGATATTTGCATAAAAATAGTATCAGCATATGTATGCTGGAAATAATGATAAAAGAAAGTACGCCAATTGGTAAAGAGGATATACGATAATCTTTGGCTGCTAAATACAAGCTATTGATATGGCTGCTGATGCCATAAAAAATATTAAAAAAGCTAATCCAGCTTCCAAATAAAATAATGCCTAATTTGAAGAAACGAATACCTTCTGATTCGGCCCAGAGTGAATAATTAGATAAGACGATCAGCATAGAAAATAAGGATGAAAAAATAAGGATACATTGTCTTGTAAAAGCTTGCGAAGCAATAAAAGAATAACAGTTTTCACTGTTAATATATATAAATAGCAGCGAGACTCCAAAACATATCAGATAGGGCGTATAGTATGCATCTGTTTCAGAAAGCATAGAGAAACAACAGAAGCTGAAAAGTGCTTGGAGAATAAACAATAATTTATTTTTAGTATTCATTATACAGGCTCCTCCGGAATGTGGATTCAGATATTCTGAAAATTTATAGAACAACTTATCTTTAATAATATAATAAAATTATTATGTAAAAATAACAAGTAAAAATGTTGCTGAAGAGGAGCGGACTGGACCATCTTATTTTGTTGTAGAAATTTATGAAGTGTGTTATAAATAATATAGGCAGACAGCAAAATTAATGATGGTATGGTATTTAGGGAAAAGTATGAAAATTGGAATCTTAATAAAGAGTTCAGGCATAGAAAAAACAACGGCCTTTTTAGAAGTTATAAAGATACTAATAGAAGAAAACGCTCAGGTTCATATTGTTATTGCCAACAGAGCCGTAAATGATAGAGAAGAGCAGTTTTACTGTGATAATGAAAATGTGTCTGTAGAAGTGCTTAATGAATATGAAGATAAGTCAGCGAAAATAGAGAAAGTAAAAAACCTTATAAGAAAATCCAGCATACTGGAAGCAATATCCGGAACGGTAGTTTCTGCTATTCAGGGTTTAAATTTTGAAAGAAAACGGAAACTGCAAGGCAATGATGCGGACTATGCTTATGAGACCTTTCTGACGAAAGAAATGAGAGAGTATGTTGTTGATCAAAGTTTTGATTGCTTATGGGTTACAGATGAGTATGGGTTGCTGTGGAGCAAATGGATTAATGAACACGATGTTCAAAAGCATAAAGTGATTTATCATTGTCTGGAGTTATATTGGGAGCATTATTCTTTGCAGAGCAGGAAAAAATGGCGATATTCTAGAGAGTATCTACTATTTGAAGAGGCAAGGAAACAATTAGTTCAGGCATGGAAAATCATAATTCAAGATGAAGCCAGATGGAAAGTGTTATGTAAGTATACTGCTCTGGATGAGCACAGAGATAAGATTATTATACCGGTTTCCATTGGAGATTATCAGACTTATTCGAAGAATGTCCTGTTAAAAAGATTGAATATTTCTGCAGGTAAACGTATTATCTTCTATCCGACATTGCTTGCACCTAAGCGGGGATGCTTGGAACTGGTACGTATTACGAAGGAACTACCCGAAGAATACGTTACTGTAATACATGGCTTTGCTGCAGTTTCGGGATTTGTTGATAGGCTGCAACGAAAAGTAGGCGAAGATGACAATATAATGATATCAAATGCGGCTTTTGAATATCAGGAGTTAATTGATATGCATCAGGATGTGTGGTGCGTATTTTTATACTATGGAGAAGCTGATAATAATGACAGATATATAGCGAATTCCTCCAATAAACTTGCAATGAGTCTTCAAGCCGGCAAACCAATTATTACGATTGGTAACCATATGTTGAATCAGTTATGCGAAGAATGGCATTGTGGAGTTGTACTGAAAGGATGGACCACTGAGGATATGAAAACTGCAGTCGCAGAACTTGCAGAGAACTATGATGTTTACTGTAAAGCTGCAAGAAAATGTTACGAAGAGAGATACGATATACGAAAATATTCAGAAGAATTGTATAAAGACATGTATATGAAGGAGTTTTAGAAGTGATTGAACGCATTGTACATAATGGAAAAGAACTTGCAATTATTATTAGAAATGATTTTTATAAAGAGGGAATCGAGTTTCTGACAGAAGAGCATTATTCACAACAATTAGCTTATATGCATCATCCTAAAGGCAAAAAAATTGATGCACATATACACAATCATGAAGAAAGAAGTATTGTGCTTACACAGGAAGTATTGGTAATAAAAAAGGGAATTCTACGCGTTGATTTTTATGAGAATGATCGTTCTTATTTAAAAAGTACTTTATTATATTCCGGTGATATTATTCTCTTGGCATCGGGAGGGCATGGCTTTGAGGTACTTGAAGAAGTGGAAATGATTGAAATTAAACAGGGACCATATTTAGGGGAGCGTGACAAAGTCAGATTTAAGGGCATAGACGCTGATCAGGTTATTTTATAAAACAGATGAGGGAAAGAAAATGGAGTTTATACCAGTAAATACACCACTTTTAGATGGAAATGAGAAGAAATATTTATGTGAATGCATTGACACGGGATGGATATCTTCGGAAGGTCCATTTGTGAAACAATTGGAAACGGGAATGGCTGCTTATGTAGGACGTAAATATGGGATTGCAGTATGCAATGGATCAGTTGCATTGGACTTGGCGGTAGAAGCATTACAATTGGAAAAGGGTGACGAAGTAATCATGCCAACGTTTACTATTATATCCTGTGCAGCAGCGTTAGTGAGGAAGGGTATAAAACCGGTACTGGTGGATTCTGACCCAGATACATGGAATATGGATGTATCTCAAATTGAAGATAAAATAACTTCTAAAACAAAGGCAATTATGGTAGTACATTTGTATGGACTGCCGGTGGATATGGACGTGGTATTGGACATTTCCAGACGACACAACTTATATATTATTGAAGATGGAGCAGAGGCACATGGATTGGAATATAAGGGGCGAAAGTGTGGAAGCTTTGGAACAATAAGTGCAATGAGTTTTTACCCTAATAAGCATATAACGACAGGTGAAGGCGGTATGGTACTGATGGATGATGAGGAACTTCGTGAACGAAGTGATCTTTTTAGAAATCTTTGTCATTCGCGGGGAAAGAGATTTTATCATGAAGAGCTTGGATATAATTTCAGAATGTCTAATATTCAGGCAGCAGTGGGAGTGGCACAGTTGGAAAAGATAGACCAGCACCTGAAGCTGAAGCGCGAATTGGGAGCAAGTTATCAACAAAAGCTAAAAGGAATAGAACAACTTCAACTGCCGTTAGAAAAAACAGATTATGCAGATAATGTATATTGGGTATTTGGGATGGTATTACAGCCAGAAGTTTCAATGAATGCAAAAGAAATGATGGACAAGCTGGCAAAACGAAATGTAGGATGCAGACCGTTCTTTTATCCTATGCATCAACAACCGGTATTCCACAAGATGGGGTTATTCAGTGGTGAACATTATCCGGTGGCAGAACGACTTGGAGAAAGAGGGTTTTATGTTCCCAGCGGTTTAACTGTAACGGAAGAACAGAGGAAGTATATTGCTGATCAGGTAAAAGAAGTTCTTGGGATTTGAGTTGGTTCACTTGGATTTAAAGTGAGGGAGATTATACAATGGCAAAATTTTTTCGGGATTTAAAGAATAGGGTGAAAAAATTGCCTTATATGATACAATTATATGAATGGATGGTTATTAAACTCAGAACACCCAGAGTTAAATTAACAGTCAAGACACATTATAGTTATGGAACTGAGAATGCAGATAGGAAGTTTTATCTGATCAGATGCAACAATATACATAATGGTTTGTTTAGTACGGTTTTTTATATATTGCCTTATATTAGGTATGCATTGAAGAAACATTATATTCCGGTAATAGACCTTAAGAACACATATTTACCATTGTTGCAGGATGGTGATAAGAAAGGATATGAAAATGCCTGGGAGTATTATTATGAACAGCCTATAGAGGGATATTCCTTGGATGATGTCTTTCAAAGCAAACAGGTTATCCATATGACAGAGGATAAGGAACGAATAGTTCCTTATGTGCATTGGGATTCAATGTTCCCAACAAGTAATAAACAGCTACACTACTGGCATACAATCATTAATTGTTATTTGAGATTAAACAAGACGCTTGAAAGCAAGATAAATGACTGCATGAACAATATATTTCCTCATAACGCTAGGATTATGGGGGTGAGTATACGGGCAGGATTTTATGCCGGAATGTTATTGGATGACAGTTTATTTAAAGGACATCCGAAAGCAACCAATTGTGAAGAATATATTGAGATTACAGAAGCAAAAATGAAAGAATGGAATTGTTCTTACATTTTTTTGGCTGTGGATGATCGGGAATATCTAGAAAAGTTTAAAGACTATTTTAAAGATAGATGTTTGTATGTGGAAAGAGAACTGATTCATTACTTTGAGAATGATGTACCGGTAACTGATCCGAGAAGAAGATTGATGGAATTTGAGGATGTAAGTATATATAAAAGAAATGAAGATTACATTATTGAAACTTATTTATTAGCTAAATGTACAAGCTTATATAGCTGTATTAGTGGACAAGGCAAACTTGCATATTTCGTTAATGGAGGAAGGTATGCGAAACTGCAGGTTTATGATGAAGGTATAATTATTTAAGAGATAAAATGAATGTTTAGAGCGGAATAACCAAGAGAAGAAAATTGCAAGAATGAAACGAGTAAAAAAGCAGGCAATTAATGCGATGCTTAGCTTTGTTACAGTTCGGGAGGTACATATAGCATATGAAAAAAATAGAATTATTAGATTGTACATTACGGGATGGGGCTTATATCGTAAATGGAAAATTTGGAGAATCGTCAATTAAAGGCATTATGACCATGCTTCAGAATGCAGGAATTGATATTATCGAGTGTGGATGGCTTAAGAATAATGGACACGAGATTGGAACTACGTACTTTCATAAGCCGGATGATTTGTTAAGATATACTGGTAGAAAGAACGGCGATACCGCGTATGTGATGATGATAGACTGGGATCGTTATGATTTAAATAATCTACCAGACTATGATGGAAAGACGGTTGATGCGATTCGAGTGGTATTTCCTTACAATAAATATAAAGAGGGAATTGAAGTTGGAAAAGCGATTAAGAGAAAGGGATATAAGGTTTTCTTTCAAGCAGCTAATACTTTGGCGTATTCAAATGAAGACCTAAAAAAATTGGCAGCTGAAATTAATCAGGCAAAACCTGAGAGTATATCAGTTGTTGATACATTTGGAGCAATGTATGAAAATGATTTGGAACGTATTCTAAAGGTGTTAGAGGGCGAAGTTGCACCGGAGATAAAAATAGGTTTTCATTCGCATAATAATCAGCAGATGGCATTTGCTAATTCAATGAGATTTGTAGATATTTTAAGCAAGACAAATCGAGATTTGATTGTAGATGCTTCCTTGTGTGGAATGGGAAGAGGAGCAGGGAATGCAACAACAGAGTTAATGGTTAATTTTCTGAATAATAAATATCGACATAATTATGACTTTGACGCAGTTATGGATGCAATAGATATTTATATGACAGGACTTCAGGAAAAATATAGTTGGGGTTATTCAACGGCTTATTGCATTGCTGGAATGTATTGTTGTCATGTAAACAATATTGCATATTTGCAAAATCATCATAGAACCAACGCATGTGATATGCGAAATATTATTGAGGCATTGCACCCGGATGAAAGAAAGAAATATGATTATGATCTTTTAGAGCGAAAGTATATAGAGAATCAGGATAGAAAAATCAATGATGAAAAAGCAATTGAACGATTAAAACTAGAAATGAGAGTATATACAGAGAATCCCAAGAAAGTATTGCTGATTGCTCCAGGGAAATCCTCACTAATCTATCAAGAGGAAATTAAAAAATTCATTGACGAAAATGAGCCTTATGTAGTCGCGGTTAATGCGTTGCTCACGGAATATGAGTATGACTGTATGTTTGTGACTAATACAGCCAGATATGAGTATGCGAAGATGGCATATCCTGACAAATTTGAAAGGACATTTAAGATATTGCTATCCAATATTAAAGCCAAGACAGATGATAGCGAAGAGGTTATAGTAAATTATAATCGTGCAATTAAACGGGGCTGGTTACATTTTGATAATGCTGTTATTTGTGCATTGCGCCTTATGGACAGGCTACATGTTAAAAATATTTATCTTGCAGGCTTTGATGGATTTAAGGAACGTTATAATGAAAGTTATGCTGATGAATCATTACCGACGTTAAATCCAGGAGGAGACTGGGAAAAGCTAAATGATGAGATTAAAGATATGTTCCAAGATGTTCAGGAGACGACCAAACTTAATATAACATTTTTAACTGAGAGTATATATGGAGCATTCCTGTAATTCAGAAATAATGTCAATTGAATAAAAAAGAACCTCAAGGTATGATTGAGTTGCATCTTGGCGGATGTAAACAAAACAATCAAAACACCGGAGGTTCAAAATGAATTTAACACAGAATGACAGACTAAAGCAAGTAACAAGTGACACTTTAATTGTTGGAGTGGATGTTGGATCACAGACTCACTTCTGCAGAGCATTTGACTAGAGAGGTTTTGAGCTTTCCAGAAGAGTATTTAAGTTTAGCAATACCGGAATGGGTTTCCTTACTTTTCTTCGATGGACAGAGGAAATCATGAATAAAACCGAAATGAAAAAGGTGACTGTTGGCTGTGAGCCTACCGGCTGCTACTGGCTTGCTTTTCAGAAGTTCTTGCAAGACCATGATGTTCAGCTTGTAACTGTTAATCCGTTTACAGTAAACAGAAGTATGGAACTGGATGATAACAGCCCTGAAAAGAGTGACTTAAAGGATCCAAAGACAATAGCGTTGCTTGTGAAAGATGGAAGATTTTCAACTTCTTATCTTCCAAGCGGTGTATATGCAGAAATCAGAGAGGCCTCTGTTTGCAGAGATCAGATCATGAAGGAGCATGTACGTCTGTCAAATCAGATACAGGGATGGCTTCAGAAGTTCTTTCCAGAGTATTTTGAGTGTTATGCCGATTGGGATTCAACCAGTGGACTGATGCTTCTTAGAGAAGCTCCACTTCCACAAGATATCCTTAAAATCGGTGCAGGTGGAATCAATCAGATATGGCGTGATGCAAAGGTGCGTGCGGCAGGAATAAAGAGGGCTCAGACCCTGGTAGAAGCTGCACAGAATAGTGTGGGATTGGAAGCAGGTGAAGCTGCAAGACTCGAGATATGGGTTCTTGTAAATGACTACATCCTTAAAGAAGAACAGCTAAAAAGATTAGATGAATATCTGGAAGAAAAAGTAAAAGAAGTACCAAATGTGGAGAAACTGCTCGCCATTAAAGGAGTAGGGATGAGTACTGTGATTGGCTTTATAGCAGAGGTTGGTGATATCGGACGTTTTACCGATCCTAAACAGATACAGAAGCTTGCTGGACTAGAGATAGTCAAGAAGAGCTCTGGTAAAAAGAAAGGTCAGCCAAGAATCAGTAAGAGGGGCAGACGAAAACTACGAAGAACAATGTACGAATCAGCAAAAGCACTGATGCTGTGGAATCCGACATTTCAGGATGTATTCCTTTATTACAGGAACCGAACCAAGAATCCACTTGGTGGAATGCAGGCCAAGATAGCAGTTGCATGTAAAGCAATCAGAGTATTCTACGTAGTATTACAAACAGGCTGTGACTTTGATGAGGAGAAGTTCCGAAAAGACATTATCAGACCGTAAGCAGCCTAATAAATAAAAGCACATACTGTAACAGATAACGTCCGCCAAGGATTCAATTGGCGCTGGATTACAGGAGTGCTCTCTGGCAATGAAAAAGCAGAGCGAAGCCGCCAGGACATTTTTAATAGGGCATGACCCTGGAATGGAGCAGAGGCGGCACCCCGCTATGGGTAGGCTGGACGAAGGAATTTAGGACCCTCTTTAAGGGAGGATGATCCTGTTAGACATGAGAGGTTAGCAGCCATAGGGAAGAAAGGGACACAGATTCGCCTTCATAAAAAAGGATGACGTTTTATTTCGTGTACCTTTCTGACAGGAAAACGAAGTGCATTGAAACAGAAATGACACAGTTTTCGCCCATTAAAGAATGCTTATCATTGTTTGCAGCTTTATTAACCATTGCGCAAAGGGCTGAAACACAAGCTTTTTTGTGCAAAATAAATAAGAAAGTATAGAGAGATTGAAAATGAAGCATATAAAAATAAAATCAAACTTATATGATTATAGTGTTTTATTTGTGGATGATGTGAAGAAACAAATAGAGCAGTTAAAGGACGAAGGGAAAGTCACATATGTTATTGACAGGAATGTATACAGATTATATCCAGAATATTTCAGTACGATTGAAAAGGATAATATATATTTGGTAGATGCCGTTGAACATAAGAAAAATATTGAAACCTGCATTGACTTAATTACTTTTTGGCAGTCAATAAAGTTAAAGAAAAACTGGAAAGTGCTTTGCTTTGGTGGGGGAATTACACAGGACATTACTACATTTGCCAGTAATATATATCTGAGAAATGTTGAGTGGTACTTTTTTCCTACAACATTGCTGGCGATGTCTGACTCCTGTATTGGTGGAAAATGCGGAATCAATATGGGAGAGTTGAAGAATCAGTTGGGCGTATTTTATCCACCCAGAAGAATTTATATATGTGAAAGGTTCTTACAGACTTTGCCGGATACAGATTATATTAATGGATGGGGAGAAATATTGAAATTCTCATTGACAGAAAAGAAAGAATTTTATGAAGCAGTAGAGAATGAAAAGCAATTAATTCCGTGTCCTCGCATTAATGATTATCTGTATGAAGGACTTCTTGTAAAGAAAAAGATTATAGAGGAAGATGAGTTTGAAGGTGATTTGAGAAGAATATTGAATTACGGACATACATTTGGACATGCTTTGGAGGCATATTCACATAATGCAATTCCACATGGGAAAGGCGTTATTTGGGGAATTGACGTGGTAAATTTTATTTCGGTTAATATGGGGATTTTAGATCAGAACATTTATATGGAAATCAAGCAATTGATTAAAATGTCTTTCATACAGGAAGAAATTGTTGTAGAAGACACAACAAAATTTATGGAGATCTTGTCCACTGATAAAAAGGTAAAAAATAATACTATTTATTTGATTCTTTTAAAAGAACTAAGTCAGTTAATAATTAAACCGGTTGAAATTGATCAAAGGCTGGAAGCTTTGTTTAAGCGTTATTTGGAGGATACGCATGAATATTATTGCAATTGACTGTGGAGCTAGTTTTATTAAGGCAACTAAGTTTAAGGAAGGGCAGATTGTTAATACTATTGTAATGAAAACACCGGTTGATTCAGATAATGAAAAGCTTGAGAAATCAGTAAAGATTATATGGGAGATTATTGAACAGTTAAGTATTGGTCTGGATGAGGTACATATAGGATTCTCTAATGAAATGCATGGTTTTGTACTTACTAATCAGCAAGGAGTACCAGTGTTGCCGTATATCTCATGGCAAAAAGAATTAGGGGATCTTGAGGAATGCAGAAGCTTATTTGGGCCAGAATTGATAGAAACGACCGGAATGCCATTAAAGCTTGGTTTGCCAAGTACTAATTTGTATTACTTAATACAAAACGGACAGATAGAGTTGGATGAACCATTATATTTTTATACATTAGGAGATTATTATATAAGGGTGATTACAGGACAACAGCCATATATACATGCCACAAATGCAGCAGCAACGGGATTATACAATATATTTGAGAAAAAATGGATTCCGGAATTAATCAGTAGAATAATAGGAGACGAAAAACAAAAATTGCTTATATTTTCTTCAATATATTGGGGGCAGAAAGAAATATGCATAGAAAAGAATAAAACAAAGTTTCTTTTCTATCCAGCTTTAGGAGATCAACAGGCTACATTATTGGGGGCACAACTCGAACATGAAGGAGAGTTGTCTTTGAATTTTGGAACGGGTGCGCAGATAAGTGTTTTGGCGAAAAAGATTAATTACTCACACGAGTATCAGATTCGACCGTATTTTGGAGATTTTTTTCTGAAGACAATTCCACATATTCCATCGGGAAGAGCATTGAATGTATATTTCAATTTTGTAAAACAAGTGATTAGTGAATTTTCTACGATTGAGGATGAAGTTTTATGGAATCATATTAATTGGCAGGCGAGGGAAAATAAGTGTGAGAATATGAGAATAGATATGAGTTTTTTCACGAATGCGATGACGGATTATACCACGGGAAGTATTGAAAATATGAAGGAAAACAACTTCAATTTGGGTAATCTTTTTGACTCTCTCTATATACAGATGGCTAATAATATTGAAGAAGTCTATAAAAAATTAGGCGAGCCATTTGTCAATAGAATTTTAATTTCGGGAGGGGTGCTGAATAAAAATGATTACTTAAGAGAGAAAGTACTTGCTAAATTTCCGAATGTAAATAGTGTTCATATGGCGAAAAATGAAACAGCAGAGGGAATAAGAAAATATATTGGTTTCATCGAAACAGGGAGATTATAGAAATGAAACTATCAGATTATATAGCAGATTTTTTTGATAAAAATGGAGTACATACCGTTTTTACGGTGGTTGGTGGTGGAGCCATGCATTTGAATGATTCTTTCGGGCACCATGAAGGAATTCATTGTGTTTATAATCATCACGAACAAGCTTCTGCTATTGCAGCAGAAGCATATTATCGTGTTAATAATGAAATGGCAGGTGTATGTGTTACCAGTGGACCTGGAGCGATTAATGCATTAAATGGAGTGATAGGGGCATATCAGGATTCGATTCCTATGATTGTTATTTCAGGACAAACCAAAACGACACTTACAACCCAATATAGTGGATTACCACTCAGAACATTTGGAAATCAGGAATTTGATATTGTGTCGGCATTGAATAATGCATGTAAGTATTCAGAGATGATTACAAATCCAGAAAAGATTAGATACTGTTTGGAGAAAGCTTTTTTTCTGGCACGTAATGGAAGACCGGGGCCTTGTTGGTTGGATATTCCAATAGATATTCAGGGAGCATCTATTAATCCTGAACAGCAGATTGGATATATACCTGGAAATTTGGAAATTGAGTCAGAAGGTAAGGTTGATGAAAAACTGGATTGTCTTATAATGAGATTAAGAGATGCAAAAAGACCAGTTATATATGCAGGAAACGGAATAAGAATTGCAGGAGCACAACAACAGTTAATCGAGTTAGCAGAAGCATATAAGATTCCAGTAGTAACATGTTGGGACAGCATAGATTTAATAGAAACGGAAAGTAATTATTATGCTGGTAGAGCTGGAATTATGGGTGATAGAGCTGGAAATTTTGCAGTGCAAAACAGTGATTTCCTTATATGCATAGGAAATAGATTAAATGTTTACCAAATAGGGTATCAGTATGATTCCTGGGCACGAGAAGCATATAAAGTCATGGTAGACATAGACCCATTGGAATTGAAGAAACCTACTATTTCTATTGATTTGCCCATATGTTATGATGCGAGGGTATTCATGACGAAAATGCTAAATAGGAAACAAGAAAAAACTATAAAATCTGTGGGTTGGATAGAGTGGGTTAATCAGTGCCAGCAGTGGAAACAAAAATATCCTGTTGTAAATAATGAACAGTATCATCAAAAGGATAAAATAAATGTATATGCTTTTATGGATATTTTTAGCCGAAAACTTCCAGAAAAAACAGTAACGGTTGTTGCAAATGGTTCAGCATCGGTAGTAGGAAGTGCTACGTACGTTATAAAAAAAGATAGTAGATTTATTATGAATTGTGCACTGTCATCTATGGGGTATGATTTGCCTGCTGCAGTTGGAGTAGCATGCGCTATAAGGCAGGGAAACACGAAATATAATTATGATATTGTCTGTATTGCTGGTGACGGAAGCATTCAAATGAATTTGCAAGAATTGCAAACAATAGTAACAAATCATTTGCCGGTGAAAATAGTTGTAATAAATAATGAAGGATATCATCAGATTCGACTTACACAGACAAATTTATTTGATAAACAATTTGTGGGGATAGGACCGGAAAGTCATGATCTTGGATTTCCTGACTTTGAGAAACTGGCATATGCATACGGCATTCCGTATTATGGGTGTGGAGGTATGGAAAAACTGGATAGCATTCTGGATGAGTTCTTAAAATGTAACGGATATGCAATGTTGCAGATTTTCTGTGATACAAAACAGATTTTTGAACCCAAATCAGCAACCAAAAGATTGCCTGATGGAACGTTAGTTTCGCCGCCACTAGAAGATTTATATCCTTTCCTGTCCAGGGAAGAATTAAGAGAAAATATGTATATCAATTTAGTATAAAGGAGTGTATTTATCAATGAAGATTGGAAAAATCCGAATTAATATGATAGAAGATGAATCATATTATGATAAAGAAAATGCCATTGCTAATATTGGTGAGAGTATTCAAGCAGTTACTATATCATATATTTATAGAGAACTGGGAATTGATGTAGAAAATATTGTAAAGGTAGATCAGTGTAGAGTTAAAGAATATGATGGAGAATCATTGATTTTTCCGCTTCGGTTGCCATTAAGCAGAGCTAACGTAGATGATTTTTTTCCATTGAATAAATGTATAACCCCTATTTTTATCAGTTTACATCTACATGACGATATATTTGAAGATAGAGAAGATTTGATTCAATATTTTAGAAAATTTGAACCCATCGGATGTAGAGATGAACAGTCGTGCTCTTTTTTTCTCAAACATGGAATTGAAGCATATATTATGGGGTGTTATACACTATGTTTACCCAAAAGGACAAAAGTGCCAGAAAAAGGGCATCCTTTTATTGTTGATGCATCAAAAGAACTGTTAGAATTCATTCCCCAAGATATAAAAAACAAAGCTATATTATTATCACAGGCAATGCCGTTTGAGGAATATCCTATAACTCACCATGAGGATGAGCGATTAGAAGGGGTTGCTAAGTGCTATTTACAAAGATATTATGCTGAGGCAGATATGGTTATTACGAGTAGACTGCATGCAGCTGCTCCGTGCATGGCAATGGGGATTCCCGTAATATTAGCAAGTAATAATATAGATTTCAGATATGCGTGGATTGATAAATATTTGAAATTATATCAGGAAAGTGAATATTCTGAGATTAATTGGAATCCCAGTATTCCAGCGGATTTGGATAATGTTAGAAAGTTACTAATGAAATTTTTCTCAGACTCTATTTCGAAAGGAATCCCTGCAAGAGATTGTTTGAGAGAATTAGATAGATTTTATAGAGATAGAAATAAAACTGAGTATTATCTTTGCTTTAGGAAAAGATTAGAAAAATTAAAACAGAGATATCCCAATAATATGAAATTCACATATGCAATTTGGGGTGCTGGTTGTCATTCTGTTTTTGCATATAATCTTATGCAGGAGATGTTCCCTAATGCTTCTCTTCAAGTGATTGTGGATAAATATAAAAAGGGGAGGATGTATGGTGTTCCAATTATTTCTAGAGAACAATTAGATGATTATCATATAGATCATGTCTGCATAACCACTCATCCTGGATTGAATGAGGCAATTCAATGGTGTGATATGCATTTTAAGGAAGATTCAAATTGTAGATATACAATAATAACATCACAACAGAAATCATAAATAACGGGAGGAAAAAATGATTTGTGAATTAAATGTATGTTGTGGTTGCGGCTTATGTGTACATGTTTGTAGACATAATGCAATTCAACTGAAGGAAGATAGAGAGGGTTTTTTATATCCGTTTATTGATGAACAGAAGTGTGTAAAATGTAATTTGTGTAAAAAAAAGTGCCCGGCCATAAATAGAAATATACGTAGGGAGCAATGTATTGAAGAAAAAAAGGCATTTGCAGGATATAGCAAAAAGAAAGATAAATTGTTGAAAAGTAGTTCTGGAGGTGCAGCATATGCAATTGCACATACAATCTTAAAATGCGGGGGAACCGTTTTTGGAGTGGAATATAATGAAAACTATAGGGGGGTGCGTTTCGCAAAAGTTACTACATATAAAGAATTAGATGCTTTATCAGGCTCGAAGTATGTGGAAAGTGATAGAAAAATCCTATTTGATCAAATAGAAGAAGTAGTTGCTACAGGAAACAAGGTATTGGTGATAGGGTTGCCTTGCGACATTGCAGCAGTAAGATCTCTCATAGGAGTCAGGGACAACTTATATACTTGTAAGTTAATATGTAGGAGCAACACTTCAAATAAGGTTTTAAGACAATATCTTGATAAATGTGAACAAGATAAAAAGAGCTTGATAAAAAGGATTAGTTTAAGATATAAACAAGAAAATACACCCATGCTTCCAACTAAGATAAAAATTGAATATGAAAATGGAAGTGTAGATATAGATGATTTTACGAAGACAGATTTTGGAAAAGCCTTTCAGATAATGGCAAGACAATCTTGTTATCAATGCAATTATAAGAATCTGGACGGAATTGCAGATTTGACAATAGGGGATTTCCAAGGGATGACGGGTAATGAGATATATTACAATATTAATGGGGTCTCATTGATTTGTACTCATACGGAGAAAGGGAAAGAACTGTTGAGCTGGTTAGAAGATTTTTGCTTATATGAAGTTCCGTATGAGGAGGTAATGGAATATAATTGGATGATAAAAATGTCAATTCCAAGGTCTCCATTTAGAGATGAATTTTCAAATTATATTAGAAATGATAATCTTTCAAATGCATGTGATAAGTTAAGACGTGAACAAAATAAAGTTTTGGATTCTATTATGTTTGAATTTACTACAAATGGTTATAGGACAGCAGTATGGGGAATTGGAGATACTAATAAATATCTTTTTGAGAGACTTCAAATGGATCGGTGGAATATTGTCGAGGTATTTGATAGAAGTTTATTAAAAGTCGGGCAATATTTTAAAAAATGGAAAATACGAAACATAAGTGAGATTGCTCAAATGAAAGAACAAATTGATGTTTTGGTTGTGATGATTCCCTCTGAGGAAGAAAGCCAATTGGATTTATTTCTAGGTTCATTAGGGTGGGATAAGAAAACGTTACATGTTGGAAAATATAAATTTTATAGGGGATAATAAATATGTTAAGTATGGGTCATTATGGAATTTATGTAAATGATATAGATAGGTTGACGGATTTTTATGTTAATGTATTTGGAATGAGCATTGTTTGCAGAAATCAAATAGATGCTGGCAACTGGATAGAGCAGCTTAGCGAAAAAGAAGTGAGCCATATTGTGATTACTAAGCTGATTACGGATAAAGGAAGTATAACTGGCAGTGGTGATATGCTTGAATTAATTAAGATTATTTTTAAAGACCAAGAGATGGATACAAGTGTAAATATAAGGAAATTTACAGATATAGGTGTTTCTCATTTAGGCATAGTTTGTGATAATATAATGGATACTTCAAGTAAAATCATAAGAAATGGGGGAGAAGTTATTGTTTCACCTTTTAAAAGAGAAAATGGGAATTGGTTGAGCTTTGGAAAAGATTTGGAAGGTAATTTCCTTGAATTAATAGAGCGCAAATCTTGAGGTAGTGCTATGAAAATATTGATTACAGGTGGGAGCGGCTTTATTGGAAAAAACTTATCTTATTATTTAAGAGATAAGTATGACATTGAAACTCCACAAAGAAGTGAATTGGATCTGTTAAATACCAAAGCGGTTGAGCAATATTTAAAAGGGAGAAGAATAGATGTTATTATTCATGCTGCAAATATAAATGATGTTAAGAATAAAGGGATTGCAGCACATGATGTGTTAGATGGCAATTTACGTATGTTTAATAACCTTCAACGATGTCAGAACTATTATAAAAAAATGTATTATTTTGGCTCTGGAGCAGAGTATGATTCGCAAAACTATATTCCTTCGATGAAAGAAGAATATTTTGATACATATATTCCCAAAGATAGCTATGGGTTTTCAAAATATATTATGTCAAAGTACTGTAGTAGTATGAGTAACGTATATGACTTACGGTTGTTCGGAGTATACGGTAAGTATGAGGAATGGGAGAGGAGATTTATATCAAATGCAATATGCAGAATTTTGAAAGGAAAAGATATCTTAATTCATAGAAATGTTTATTTTGATTACTTGTGGGTTGAAGATTTGTGTAATATCATGCAGTGGTTTATTCAAAATACCCCCCAATATCATCATTACAATGTGTGCACGGGGCATAAAATTGATTTATATTCATTAGCATGTATAATAAAAGAAGTAATGAATGCTAATTGTAATATATATATTGAAGAAACTGGTTTTAAGAGGGAATATACAGGGGATAATACCAGATTACTTGCCGAGATTGGAAAGTATGAATTTGTTGATTTTGAAAGTTCAATTATTAAATTGGTTGAATTTTATGAAAAATGTATTGATAAGGTAGATGAGAATAAGCTTATTTAATCAGACAGAATAGGGGAGAAGAATGAAAACGGTATTATTGGCTGGTGGACTTGGAACGCGCTTATCAGAGAAAACAGAATATATACCTAAGCCAATGGTTGAGATAGGTGGAATGCCGATTTTATGGCATGTGATGAAAGAATATTCCTATTATGGATTTAATGATTTTATTGTTTGTGCAGGATATAAACAGCATATCATTAAAGAATGGTTTGCCGATTATTTTTTGCATACATCGGATATCACATTTGATTTTACTGCAGGAAATAAAATGATTATACATAATCAGCATTCTGAACCATGGAAGGTAACGGTTGTGGATACTGGACTGAGTACTATGACAGGTGGAAGAATTAAACGTATCCAGGATTATGTAGGTAATGAAACTTTTATGATGACCTATGGTGATGGAGTATGTGATGTAAATATCAGTAAATTATTGGAATTCCATCGAGGTCATAGAAAAATGGCAACATTAACGACTGTTCTGTTGGAGCAGGAAAAGGGAATTTTAACAATAGCGGAAGACAACAGTGTTCGATCTTTTAGAGAAAAGAAAAAAGTAGATAGTTCACCCATCAATGCGGGATATATGGTGCTAGAGCCAGAAATATTTGAATATATAAAAGATGATGACTGTGTGTTTGAGAAGGATGTACTGCCAATACTGGCAGATGAAGGTGAATTGATGTCTTATAGACATGAAGGATTCTGGCAGTGTATGGATACAAAAAGAGAACAGCTTATTTTGGAAAACATGTGGACAAGCAATAAGGCTCCATGGAAAAAGTGGTAAAGATGAGGAAAAGAATGTTTGATAATATGAGCGAAACAGAAGCAAGGGAATATATTTTGCAGCAGGTTAAAGACTACTGCAATAAATACCATACAAAAAAAGAGTATCATGTGGGAGATAGGATTCCATATGCTTCTCGTGTATATGATAGTAATGAAATGTGTAATTTGGTGGACTCTGCATTGGAGTTTTGGCTTACATCAGGTAGGTATACAGAACAGTTTGAAACGGAATTTGCAAAATATTTAGGTACTCGATACTGCTCCCTGGTTAATTCGGGTTCATCGGCCAATTTGATTGCATTTATGGCATTAACGTCCCCATTGCTGAAAGAACGTCAAGTAAAAAGAGGGGATGAAATCATCACAGTTGCGGCGGGTTTTCCGACTACGGTCGCACCGATGATACAGTATGGTGCAGTTCCAGTTTTTGTAGATGTTACGATTCCCCAGTATAATATAGATGTAACTATGCTGGAGGAAGCATTGTCAGAGAAGACAAAGGCAGTTATGATTGCTCATACATTGGGTAATCCTTTTGATTTAAAGGAAGTCAGTAGTTTTTGTAAGAGACATAATTTGTGGTTGATAGAGGATAATTGTGATGCACTTGGCTCGGAATATACATTAGATGGCGAGACGAGATTGACTGGTACTATAGGTGATATTGGAACTTCCAGTTTCTATCCGCCACATCATATGACCATGGGAGAGGGCGGAGCTGTATATACCAATAATCCATTGTTACATCGAATTATTAGATCATTTCGCGATTGGGGACGCGATTGCATTTGCCCATCAGGACATGATAATCTATGTGGACATCGATTTGATAAACAGTATGGAGAATTGCCGTTAGGGTATGATCATAAGTACGTATACTCCCATTTTGGATATAATTTAAAGGCAACTGATATGCAGGCGGCGATAGGATGTGCACAACTTGAAAAGTTCCCACAGTTTGTGGATAGACGAAGAAAGAACTTTGAAAAAATGTATCAGGGTCTGCAGGATATACAGGACAAGCTAATATTACCGGTCGCTCAGACAGACTCTAATCCAAGCTGGTTTGGATTTATGATGACCTGCAAAGAAGGTACAGAAAGGGAAAAAGTTGTGCCATATATTGAAGAACATGGAGTACAGACAAGAATGTTATTTGCAGGAAATCTGACGAAGCATCCATGCTTTGATGAGATGCGGCGAAATAATACAGGTTACCGCATAGTGGGGGATTTGAAGAATACAGATCAGATTATGGGGAACACCTTTTGGGTTGGTGTATATCCCGGAATGACAGATGAAATGATAGATTATATGATTAAGGTAATTAAGGAATCCGTACAGAAGTAGAAGAGGGCATTGCAATGATGGATTTATCCTTTTATAAAGGGAAAAAGGTATTTGTTACCGGACATACAGGGTTTAAAGGGAGTTGGTTGTGTGAAGTATTATTATCGGCCGGGGCAGAGGTGACCGGATATTCGTTGAATCCCCCGACAGATCCGGCGCTTTTTGATATTATTTCGTTGAAAGAACGAATGAAATCTGTTATTGGGGATATCAGGGACCTGGATCATTTGATGCGTTGTATGCAGGAAGCCTGGCCTGAGATAGTGATTCATATGGCAGCCCAGCCGATAGTGAGGGAATCCTATAAGAATCCTGTATATACTTATGATGTCAATGTCATGGGTACAGTGAACGTGATGGAATGTGTACGGCTGACAAAGTCGGTGAAATCGGTTATTAATGTGACGACAGATAAAGTTTACAAGAATAAGGAGTGGGAATGGGGATACCGCGAGAATGAAGAATTAAACGGATTTGATCCTTACTCTAATTCAAAATCCTGTTCGGAACTGGTGACAGACAGTTATAAGAATTCTTTCTTTTATGACAGAGATATTGCAGTTTCAACAATGCGTGCCGGAAATGTAATAGGTGGGGGAGATTTTGCCACGGATCGAATTATACCGGATTGCGTCAGAGCAGCAGTAAAAGGTGAAGATATAATTATTCGTAATCCTTATTCGGTAAGACCTTATCAGCACGTTTTGGAACCTGTTATAGCATATCTGTTAGTTGCAAAGGAGCAGTATGCAGATAAGAAAATTGGTGGAAACTATAATGTAGGTCCGGAAGAGAAGGAATGTTGGACAACGGGAAATTTAGTGACAGCTTTTTGCAAAGAATGGAACAAAGTTATGATTACGGACCTTTCTTGGAAAGCAATAGATGATCATGGACCGCATGAGGCCAATTTTTTAAGATTGGATTGTTCGAAACTGAAATATAGGTTGGATTGGAAACCTCAATGGAATGTAGAAACTGCATTGGAGAAAATAATACAGTGGCATAGAGCTTATTTACAGAAAGAAAATATGCAGGATTTTACGCAGATGCAGATCAAAGAATTTTTATAGGCATGACAGTTCAAAATAATATAATATTATCAGAGTGGAAAGAAAAATGCATAGATTAAAAAGCGCAAAAGAAATTTGGAATAAATTCAGGTTTATTTTAACCACATCACAAAAAAAATGGGGAATTGTTGTTATCATTATGACTTTGTTTGGAGCTATATGTGAGACAATGGGAGTATCCATTATTTTGCCTTTAGTACAGGTTATGATAGAACCACAGCAGCTTAGAGAGAATGAAATACTTGAGCCAATAATTGAGAAGTTACATTTAACCTCAGATGCCCGTTTGATCTGGGCAATTGGTGGAGCCGTAATTGTAGTATATGCATTTAAAAATCTTTTTCTGACGTTCTTATCCTATGTACGAGTGAAGTATGCCTGCAAGGTTCAGAGGGAATTATCTGTTGAAATGTTAAATTCTTACATGAAGCGGGGATATGTTTTCTTTCTTAATTCCGGGACCGGCGATTTGATGCGGGGAATGATTAATAGCATCACATATACCTATACAGGATTGTATCAGATTTTTAAATTATTTGCGGAAGCAATGACAATTGCATTTATATGCATATATATTATGCTGGCAGATATGGTGATGGCACTATGCGTAGTAGGACTGGCAGTTATTTGCTTAGCCTTAGTTGTTTTGGTCTGCCAAAAACAGGTTAAAAAATGTGGAGAAGTATATTACAAATATAGTGGCTTAATTAATCAATCATTAATTCAAACCTTTCAGAGCATTAAGGAAATTTTGGTTATGCATAGGGAAGATTATTTTATAGGTTCCTACAAGAAAAAATACCAGAAACAGCAGAAAGGTTTTATCGGGCAGACAGTTGCAGCGGAGAGTCCAACTTATATTATTGAATCTATTTGTGTGGCGGGGTTAATCGTTGCAGTATGCATAAAGGCAATCACAGCAGAGGATGCATCACTTCTTGTTCCGCAGTTAGCAGCGTTTGCAGTTGCGGCATTTCGGATATTACCATCTTTAGGAAGAATATCAAATTACTTTAATCAGTTTATGTTTTGTATTCCTGCAATTAATGATACGTATCAGAATTTCAAGGAAGTGAGAGGACAGGAGGATACCGCAGAAGAACAGAGAGAATGCACTGGTAAAATTGAACATGCTAATCTTATTGATCAATTATCCATAGAAAATATTACATGGAAATATCCAACAGTGGCGGGAAATGTGCTGGAAGGGGGATCCATAGATATAAA
>OGEU01000643.1_pt1 | contig 34659 bp, 20 predicted proteins | sample 1570651 | NCBI WGS metagenome assembly OGEU01 (sample SAMEA2582129, study PRJEB24529) | metagenome | biome: Human gut stool | place: China | collected 2011 | reverse complement strand
CCTCGTTCAAGACACGGGAATATCCGCCCGGGGAGTTCGCCCGCTACAACAACCTCTCCGAGGAGGACGCCAAACCGGTGAGCTTCGTCGGCCTCATGCGCAACGTCCCCGGCGTGATGGTGCGGCTGGGCGTCACGCAGTTCTTCTCGTGGGCGGCGCTCTTCCTGATGTGGACTTACCTCAAACCCGCCATCACGGGTGTAGTCACCGACCATGCCACGGGCGAAGTGCTCTCGGCCGGCGCCACGCAGACATGGGTCGGCGTGCTCAACGGCACCTACCCCATCCCCGCCTGCATCGCCGCCCTGTTCCTCGGGCGCGTCGCCGCGCGCTACGGCAACAAACCCGTCTACGCGGCCTGCCTGCTCGCCGGGGCGCTGGGCTTAGCGGGGTTGTGCCTGCTGCACGACCAGTACGCGCTGATGCTCCCGATGGTGGGGATCGGCATCGCCTGGGCGGGCATCCTCGCCATGCCCTACGCCATCCTGTCGCGCGCAGTCGAGCCACGCCGCATGGGCGTATACATGGGTATCTTCAATTTCACGATCACCGTCCCCCAGATCGTCATCGGACTGACCGGCGGTGCCATCGTCAAGTACTGCTTCGCCTCCGACGCGGCCGACATGCTGGCGCTCGCCGGGGTCTTCATGCTGCTGGCCGCCGTGTCGGTCTTCCTGGTCAAAGAACACAAGGCCCAATGACCTACAATCCATAAAATCAACTTATAAACTAACCAAAATTCTTATGAAACGATTTTTAACTATGTGTGCGGGTATCTTGCTCATATGTCAATTTACCCCCCCCCTCACGCTGGCGCAAAACGCTGGTTATGAGGTTAAAGGCGTAGTTGTCGACAAGTCCGGAATGCCGATCCTGGGCGCTACCGTCGTCGAAAAGGGCACGACCAACGGCGTCTCGACGGGCATCGACGGCGACTATGCCATCCGCGCCGCCGGCCCCGAATCGGTCATCGAAGTCAGCTATGTCGGTTACAAGACCGTCAGCCTGGTGGCCAGTTCGTCGCTGCTGGCACACCTCACGCTCGAAGAGGATGCCATGGGCATCGACGACGTGGTGGTGATCGGCTACGGTTCGGTCAAGAAGAACGACATGACCGGTTCGGTCGTGGCAATCAAGGCCGAAGAGTTCAACCGCGGAGCCGTGGTCTCCACGCAGGACATGCTCAAGGGCAAGGTTCCGGGCGTACACATCATCCCCGGCGACGGCGGCCCCGGATCGAGCGCCACCATCCGCGTGCGCGGTGCGGCTTCGCTCAACGCCTCGAACGACCCGCTGATCGTGATCGACGGGGTACCCATCGCAGTCGACGGCGGCAAGGGTATGGCCAACCCGCTGGAGACGATCAACCCCAACGACATCGAATCCTTCACCGTGCTCAAGGACGCTTCGGCGGCGGCCATCTACGGTTCGCGTGCTTCGAACGGCGTCATCCTCGTCACCACCAAGAAGGGGCGCGGCAACACGCCCCGCGTATCGTACAGCGGCAGCGTGAGCGTCCAGACCAACTCCGACGAGCTGCCCGTGATGTCCCCCGGCGAGTTCCGCACCTACATCGACCAGGTGTATCCCGCAGGTACGACCACGGGCGACAAGGTACAGTCGATGCTCGGCGACAAGAACACCAACTGGCAGGATCTGGTCTTCCGCACCGCCATTTCGCATGACCACAACGTCAGCCTGATCGGCAACATCAACGACCGCATGCCCTACCGTGCATCGGTGGGCTACACCAACCAGCAGGGTACGCTCGAAACGTCGAAATACGAACGCGGGACGCTCGACCTGAGCCTCTCGCCCAACTTCTTCGACAAGCACCTCACGGTCAACCTCAACGCCAAGGGCGTCGTCACGTCGCAGCGCTACGCTTCGGGCGGCGTGGTGGGTTCGGCTGCCTTCTTCAACCCCACGATCGACCCCTACTTCCGCAACGACGACGGCTCGATCGACTACACGACCACCAACGGATACTGGAACTACGGATCGGGCCGCGGCGAGGACTTCACGCCCAACACCCTGCTGGGTGCGGGCCCGCTCTCGCAGCTCTACGACCGCGACAATACGGCGCGTGCCAAGCGTTTCATCGGCAACGCCCAGATCGACTATAAGGTTCACGGCTTCGAAGCGCTGCGTTTCAACCTCAACCTCGGCCTCGACGTATCGAGCGCCAAGACCTACGACGGCGTGAACCCCGGCTCGTTCCAGGCATACACCGACACCGAGGCCCGCGGCTGGGGACAGTATTCGTGGACGACGAACTTCCGCCGCAACCAGCTGCTCGAATTCTACGCCAACTTCAACAAGGAGTGGGGCATCCACCACCTCGACGTGATGGCCGGTTATTCGTGGCAGCATTTCTACAGCTCCGACCACTCGGTATCCTATTTCAACGAGACGCACGAGCAGAAGGGCGAGGATTCGCGCTACCCGTTCAACCGCCAGGAGAACTACCTGCTCTCGTTCTACGGACGCCTGAACTATTCGATCGCCTCGAAATACCTCTTCACCTTCACGCTGCGCGACGACGCCTCTTCGCGTTTCTCGAAGGATACCCGCTGGGGCCTCTTCCCTTCGGGCGCCTTTGCGTGGAACATCGCCGAGGAGAATTTCCTGAAGGATTCGCGTGCCGTCTCGGCCCTCAAGCTGCGCGTCGGCGTCGGACAGACCGGCCAGCAGGAGATCGGTTCCAACTACCCCTACCTGGCGCGTTACTACATGTCGACCGACGTCTACAAGACCTACTACATGGGCAGCGCCGGCCACATGTTCTACCTCACGCCGGGCGCCTACGACCCCAACATCAAATGGGAGACCACGACGACCTACAACGTCGGACTCGACTTCGGGTTCCTCGGCGGCCGCATCAACGGTAGCGTCGACTGGTACCTGCGCCAGACGGACGACCTTCTGAACAGCGTCATCACCCCCATGGGCTCGAACTTCGGCAACACGGTGCTCACCAACATTGGCTCGATGGAGAACAAGGGCGTGGAATTCAACCTGAATTTCATCCCCGTGCAGACCAAGGACTGGAACCTCACGGTCGGCTTCAACGGCACGTTCCAACACACCGAGTTCACCAAGCTCAACAACACCGACGACCCCGACTACAACATCCAGACGGGAAGCATCACCAAGGGCACGGGTAACCTGCTCCAGATCCACAAGGTAGGCTATGCGCCCTACACTTTCTACTGTTTCCAGCAGGTATACGACCAGGACGGCAATCCGATCCAGAACGCGCTGGTCGACCGTGACAAGGACGGCAAGATCACACAGGCCGACCGTTACGTGACCGACAAGAGCCCCAACCCCGACTTCTTCTACGGCATCAGCCTCAAGCTGAGCTACAAGAACTGGGACTTCGGCTTCAACGGCCACGGTTCGGCGGGCAACTGGGTCTTCAACGACTTCGCCTCGGCCAACTCGACGTCCAACATCGACATCAACGCCGGCAACCTGCCCAACTTCGCACGGCTGGTCAAGAAGACCGGCTTTACGAAGGCCAACAGCGGCGAGCAGTGGTATTCGGACATGTTCCTCGAAAACGCCTCGTTCTTCCGCATGGACGACATCAACCTCGGCTACACGTTCAACAAGATCGGCAACTGGAAGGGTTCGATGCGCGTCGCCTTCGGCGTGCAGAACGTATTCGTCATCACCGATTACAGCGGCGTAGACCCCGAAATACCGGGTGTCAACGGCATCGACGGCTCGATCTGGCCGCGCCCGCGCACCTATTCGCTGCGTCTGAATGTAAACTTCTAAAAACGAACGAACCATGAAAATCGACATAAAACATTTCGCCTTGGCGGCGGCAGGCGCAACGATGCTGCTCACTTCGTGCATCGGGGATCTCGACACCCTGCCCCTCAACCCGTCCGACTCGACCTCGGAGACCGTCTACGGGAAAGACGAGAACGGCTACCTGGCCGGGCTCACCAAACTCTATTTCAATTTCGTCTCGAACGACACCACCGACCTGCAGGTCAGCGACGGCGGCGCCTCGGAGCTCATCCGCGCATTCTGGACGATCCAGGAGGTTACGGCCGACGCCTGCAAATGCGCCTGGGAGAACGACGCCTGGGTACGCGCCATGAATACCGACACGTGGTCCGACGCCGACAACGACGCGACCTACGCCGTCTACGTACGTACGTTGCAGGGCATCGCCTACGTGAACGAGTACCTGCGCCAGACCGCCTCGGACAAACTCTCCGACCGCGGCGTGAGCAGCGAACTGGCCGCCAGGATCCAGAGCTTCCGCGCCGAGGCCCGTTTCCTGCGCGCCTATTTCTACTGGATCGCCCTCGACGTGTTCGGCGACGTGCCGTTCACGACCGAGACCTCGCCCTTCGGCGGCGGTGTGAACCCCAAACAGGCCTCGCGCAAGGATGTCTTCGACTACTGCATCTCGGAGCTGACCGACCTGGCTTCGGACGAAAGCGCGATGCCTGCCGCACGCTCGAACTACCCGCGTGCCGACAAGGGTGCGGTCAACGGCCTGCTGGCCCGCATGTACCTCAATGCCGAGGTTTATGCCGGCACCCCGATGTGGACGGAGGCCAAATCCGCCTGCGAAGCGATCTTCGGCATGGGCTACTCGCTCTGCCCGGAGTATTCCGACCTCTTCCGCGGCGACAACGGCGAGAACGCCGACGCCCTGAAGGAGATCATCTTCGGCGTGGCATACGACGCCGAGCAGACGCAGTCCTACGGCGGCACGTCGTACCTGACGCTGGCAGCCATCGCCGCCACCGACGTGACGGCCGAACAGAAGATCAACGGCGTGAACAACGGCTGGGCCGGCATCCGCGTACCCTACGAATACGTGCAGAAATATTTCAACGCCCGCAACGCGGACTACACCACGGGCGAATATACGGTCAGTGACAAACGCGGCGGAATGTTCTACATCAAAGGCCGCCAGGAGTCAATGAACGATGCGCTCTATGTCTTCCTCAACGGGTGGACTTGCCTCAAGTTCAACAATATCCCCCACGACATGACCAACGACGAATTCCTTGCCACGGCTGCATCGAAGGCATACAGCGACATCGACTTCCCGATGATCCGCCTGGGCGAGATCTACCTGATCTACGCCGAGGCCTGCATGAACCTGGGACAGGCCAACACCGCGCTGCCGAAACTCCAGGAGCTGAGCAACCGTGCCGGGGTATCGGCCCCCTCGTCGGTCACGGCCGACTACCTACTCGAGGAGCGTGCCCGCGAGCTGATGTGGGAGGGGCACCGCCGCACCGACCTGATCCGCTACGGCAAGTTCACCACCCCGTCGTTCCTCTGGACATACAAGGGCGGCACCTTCACCGGACAGGGGTTCGATGATTACATGAAAATCTTTGCCATCCCTTCGTCGGAGCTCGCTTCCAACCCCGAACTGCACCAGAATCCCGGCTACGGAAACGCAACCGATAAATAACCAACCCTAAAAATCGTACGACTATGAAAATTACACGATATGCGATGATGCTGGCGGCTGCGACGGGACTCCTCTCCGCCTGCCAAAAGCTCGACGAGGTAAAGGCCTACGACCCCGACAAGGTCGTGGCGCCCGTGCTGCATGCGCTGCCCGGGGAGATCGTCATTACGCCCGACAACATGGGCTCGACGCAGACCTTCACCTGGGACGCCGCCGACTTCGGCGTCCGCACCCAGATCAACTACTCGATCGAAGCCTCGTACAACGACGGTGCGAAACTGGTGCTCTTCACGGGTATGAACGGCACCTCGTCGGAACAGACCTATGAAAGCCTCAACAACATCCTTGCGCTGTCCGTGGAAGACGGCGGCCTGGGGGTTCCCTCGGGCGAACCTACAGACGTGGATTTCTACATCAGCGCCACGATCGGCACCGACTTCGAGAAATTCTACTCCGCCCCCGCCACCGTCCGCATGACCGTGACAACGGCCGAGCGTACCTATCCCCAGGTCTGGGTAATCGGCGATTACTGCGGCTGGAATTTCGACAACGCACAGGGACTGTTCTGTTTCTCCGGCGACGAGGTCACCTACGAAGCTATCGTTGACTTGGGCGAAAAAGCCGCCAACGGCTTCAAACTGAGCGGCGAAGCCGGTTGGAACGATGCCTGCAACTGGGGCACCGACGATGATGCTGCGGCTCCGGAAACGGAAGCCCCGTCGATCACGCTGATCTCCAGCAGCGGTTCCGGAAACATCATGGTCTATTCCAAGCGCTTCTACCGCTTCGTATTCGACCGTTCGACATTAACGTTAAGCAATAAGCTGTCGTTCAACTCGATGGGTATTATCGGCGATGCCACTCCGGGCGGCTGGGACACCGACACGGAGATGAATTTCGACACCCAAAAACAGCGTTTCTGGGTCGACGTCACACTGACCGCCGGGGAATTCAAATTCCGTGCGGACAACGACTGGGCGATAAACTTCGGCGGGGCGGACGGACGCCTTTCGCAGAACGGCGACAACATCAAGGCCACGGCGGGCAACTACCGCGTATACGCAACCCTGAACAACTCTGCGGAGATCACCTACGAACTCAATGCCGGCGACTACGGCACGGGCGGCGGCGAAGAACCCGACCCGGGGCCGGAAAAGGCCGACTGGTACATCCACGGCCAGACCGTCGCAACCCCCGACTGGGGCCCGACGGCCATGGAGAGCGCCAGCTCGAACATCGTGGCCTACAAGGCCGCAGGGGTCGAGGTAGCCGCCAACTCGGAATTCCTCTTCAAGAGCGGCGACGAGTCGCAGTGGATCGGGGCCGACGCCGCATTCGCCGGCAGCAGCCCCTACACCTGCACGATCGGCTCGGCCTTCAAGGTTTCCGCCGACAAGGTCAATGCCGTGATCGCCGAAGCCGGCACGTACGACTACTGGCTGCTGCCCGAGGCGGGACGCGCCTACGTGATGGCCGCAGGCGCCAAGCCCGAGCTGGTCGCCGACACATGGGGACTGGTCGGCAACATCACCGGATGGGGTGACCTGGGCGATTTCTCCATGAGCGAGGAGGGCGCCTACCTCGTTCGCAAAGGCGTAGCCCTGACCACCGCCAGCGAATTCAAGATCCGCTTCAATAACGCCTGGGACGACTCCAAGAACTACGGCACGGCGTCGGGCGGTGCGGTCGACATCAACAAGGCCGTAGACATCATCACCAGCGGCGGTTCGCAGAACATGAAAGTCCAGCTCGACGGCACCTACGACATCTATTTCGACCTCGCGAATTCGCAGATATACATCATGTCCGAGGGCAAGACCCCGGCAGAGGCCGAATAACGGCCACCCTTTCACGGGACGGCACACAGAGGTTGCCGTCCCGTTTCTGGCCTGCCGTCCCTGACCGGACGGCAGGCCCCGAAACGAACTTTAACCGAGATTCCGCTATGAAAAAATTTCTTTTCCTGCTGCTGGCACTCGTACTTTCCGTATCCGTGTCGTGCAGCGACGACAAGACCGGCGATACCGGCGGCAGTATGCTCTCCGTGACCCCCACGGAGATAGAATTCGAAGCCGCAGGCGGCAGCCGGCTGCTCGACCTGCGCACCGATGCGGGCGCGTGGTCGCTGACGCAGAGCGACAATACCGCATGGTGCACACCGGCCCTCACATCGGGCAAAACCTCCACGTCGTTCGCGGTCACGGCGACCGCAAACGAGTCGTCGAAACGCTCCGCGACGCTTACCTTCACCGCCCCGGGCTGCGATCCGGTCGTCGTCACCGTGACACAGAGCGGCGATGCCTCCCAGGATTTCGAGGGCGAGCAGGTCGTCGCCCAGCCCGATGCGTGGGACAACCGCAAACGCGCCGACATAAGCTACCAGCTGCTGGTATACAGCTTCGCCGACGGCAACGGCGACAAGGTGGGCGACCTGCCGGGGCTGACCCGGCGGCTCGACTACATCGACGCACTCGGCGCCTCGGCCGTATGGCTCTCGCCGATCCATCCGGCGGCTTCGTACCACGGTTACGACGTGCTCGACTACGAGGCGGTCAACCCCGCCTTCGGGACGGACGCCGACCTGAGGGCATTCATCGACGCGGCCCATGCCCGTGGCATCCGGGTCTACCTGGATTACGTGCTCAACCATACAGGCAAAGACCACCCGTGGTTCAAATCGGCCGCCGCGTCCGAAGGGAGCCCTTACCGTGACCGCTATATCTTCTCCGAAGACCCGCAGGCCGACATCGCAGCCGGACGGATCGACCAGATCGCCACGGAAGGCGCCGCAGGCTACGATGCCGGGCAATGGTTCTCGACCGACACGGGGGCGGGTGCCGCCGGGCGCTTCAAGTTCGTACTCGACTGGACAAATGCCGACAGCCCGACGGTGACCGTTACCGAAACGACCGACGCCGCGGACGCGGACAACACGCAGGGCGGCCCGGACGACAAGTACCTCTATTTCGGCAACGGCACGAGCAAACGCTTCTACGCCAGGGGCGGCAACAGCTACGAACTGACGCTCGACTTCGATTCCGACTGGGGATTCCTCGTCCGCACCTCGACCACGTCGTGGGCCGCAGGCACCAAATACGGCGCCCCGGACAACCGGACGATCATCCGGTTCGGGGAGCCCTTCACCCTGATGTCGAACCGCTCGGCCGACCCGGCCAACGTGCAGTTCTCGCTGCCGACGATGTACCATTCGCACTTCTGGACGGCGGCATTCGCCGACCTCAACTACGGCAAAGCCGCCGAGGCCGAGCAGTCCAGGGCGTTCAAGGCCGTCGCCGAAGCGGCTGACAAGTGGGTACGCATGGGCGTGGACGGGTTCCGCCTCGATGCCGTGAAGCACATCTACCACAACGCCTACAACGACGAGAACCCCACGTTCCTCAAGAAATTCTACGACCGCATGAACGAGACCTACAAGGCCGCCGGCGGAGAGGGCGATTTCTACATGGTGGGCGAGATGCTCGACGAAGCGGACAAGGCGGCACCCTATTACCGGGGGCTGCCGGCACTGTTCGAATTCACGTTCTGGTACAAGCTCAAATGGGCGCTGCAAAACGGCATCGGATGCTATTTCGTCAAGGACATCCTCGACGTGCAGCCCCTCTACGCACAGTACCGCAGCGATTACATCGAAGCCACGAAACTTTCGAACCACGACGAGGATCGCACGGGCTCCGACCTGGGGCAGTCCGTCGAAAAGATGAAGGTGGCGGCCGCCGTACTGCTCACGGCGCAGGGCGCACCCTACATTTACCAGGGCGAAGAGCTCGGGTACTGGGGCACCAAATCCAACGGCGACGAATATGTCCGCACCCCGATCCTGTGGGACAAGGCGGGCAACGAACTGGCTTCGGGAAGCCTCTCGGGCAAGATCGACATGCAGATGCTGACCGCAGCAATCTCGGTCGAGGCGCAGGCCGACGACGACGGTTCGCTGCTCAACCTCTACCGCACGTTCGCCCGGCTGCGCAACACCTATCCCGTGCTGGCGCAGGGCAAGATGGTCAAACACCCGGTCTACAACGACGGCAACACCTCGCAGCAATCCATCGCGGCCTGGTACCGCGAACTGGACGGCGAACGGATGCTCGTCGTGCACAACTTCGGCCAGGAGACACAGATACTGACCCTTACCGACCAACCGGACAAGGCCGTAGGCGTCTCAGGTGAAGTGAAACTTCAGCGCGGCGACGCTTCGTCGAAACTGCTCATGGGTGCCTGGTCGTCGGTAGTGTTCGCGCTCTAAACAACTCGCCATGAAACGGTTGCCCGCATTACTTCTCGCAATGGTACTGGTTGCCTGCGGCACACGGCCGCAGCAACCGGCCGCCCACCCCGACTGGAGTTACAACTCGGTCGTCTACGAAATGAACGTGCGCCAGTACACCCCCGAAGGGACGCTGGCGGAGGCCGCACGCCACCTGCCCCGGCTCCAAGAGATGGGCGTGGACGTCGTCTGGCTGATGCCCGTCTACCCCATCGGCGTCAAGGAGCGCAAGGGAACCCTCGGCTCGTACTACGCCATCTCCGACTACGAAGCCGTCAACCCCGAATTCGGCACGCTGGAGGATTTCGACCGGTTCCTGGCCGAAGCCCACAGACTCGGGCTGCGCGTGATCCTGGACTGGGTGGCCAACCACACCTCGCCCGATGCCCGCTGGATCGAGGAGCGCCCGGCCGACTGGTATGTACGTGACTCGCTGGGCAACACCATCGTGCAGTACGACTGGACGGACATCGCCAAGCTCGACTACGGCAACGCGGACATGCGTGCCGCAATGGCGGCCGCCATGCGTTTCTGGCTCAACCGCGGCATCGACGGATTCCGCTGCGACATGGCGTGCGAGGTACCCATCGACTTCTGGCAGCAGACGCTGCCCGCACTGCGGAAGGAGTACCCCGGCATCTACCTGCTCGCCGAGGGCGAAGCCCCCGCATTGCACGACGGGGCGTTCGACGCCTCGTATGCGTGGGAACTGCACCACCTGCTGAACGACATCGCACAGGGACGCAAAAGCGCCGCAGACCTGCGTGCCTACGTCGCCAGGGATGCCGCTGCCATGCCGCGCGAGGCGTTCCGCCTGATGTTCACCTCGAACCACGACGAAAACTCGTGGGCCGGGACGGAATTCGAGCGCATGGGCGACGCGGCACGCGTGATGGCGTTCCTGACCTTCACGCTGCCCAACGGGCAGCCGCTCGTCTATACCGGACAGGAGATGGGGTTCGACCACCGCTTCGAGTTCTTCGAGAAAGACCCCGTACCCGCGTGGGAACATAACGGGTTTACGGATTTCTACACCGCACTGATCCGGCTGCGCCACGAGAACCCGGCGCTCGCGGCCGGAGAACGCGGCGGGCAGGCCGCATACCCGCTCGGCGAACGAACACCCGACGGCCTGATGCTGTTTTCCCGCACGGCCGGCGGCAACGAGGTGACAGTCGCTGCGAACCTCAGCGCGGAGGAGGTCGCATTCGACCTGCCGTTCGAGGGCTCGCGCCGCGAGTTCTTCACCGGGAAGGAATACACGGGCGGCACCCGCACCGTGCTTCCCGCATGGCAGTGGCTGGTCTTCGCACAAGACAGGAGATAAGGGTTGCGGACATGCGCCGGGGATGCGCGGAAACAGCGCCGGGAACCCGATAGCACCCGACGGGAATAGACAGTAAACCATCAGAGAAGCACGGGGATGCGCATGAGAAGCACAAGGATGCCCCGGGCGAAACGGGAATCGCTGGAAACCGATTTTTTGCTAACTTTACAAACGACAATATTTTGAACCGATTTTTCATGACACTCGCAGCAGCCGGACTGCTCTCCTGCACAGGGACAGGACAGTCCGCATTTGACCCCGCCTCGGTGGCAGACGCCTCGGGCGAGGTTACCCGCGTCGAACCCCTCTCGTGGTGGACGGGAATGCAGACCCCGCTCCAGTTGCTCGTCAACGGGGCCGGCATCGCGGCATACGACGTCCGCATCGAAGGCGGACAGGGCGTCGGGGTGAAGCCCCGCCACAAGGCCGACAGTCCTAATTACCTATTCGTGGACGTGGAGGTGCAACCCGACGCGGAGCCGGGCACCTACTACCTCGTATTCTCGCAGGGGGAACGACAGTTCAAGGTTCCCTATGAGATCGCGGCACGCGCCGAAGGCTCGGTCGCACGCAGGAGTTTCACCACGGCCGACATGATCTACCTCCTGATGCCCGACCGCTTCGCCAACAGCGATGCGTCGAACGACTCGACGCCCCACACGCGGGAGCGCGCCGACCGCAGCGCCTTCTTCGGCCGCCACGGGGGCGACCTGCAGGGGATGATCGACCACCTGGATTACATCGCAGGGCTGGGCGCCACGGCCGTATGGCCCACGCCGCTGCTGCTGGACGACGAACCCGAAGGTTCGTACCACGGCTACGCCTGCGGCGACTACTACCGCATAGACCCCCGGTTTGGCTCGAACGAACTGTATAGGGAGTTCGTAGGCAAAGCCCACGACCACGGGCTGAAGGTGATTATGGACATCGTCACCAACCACTGCGGCACGGGCCACTGGTGGATGAAAGACCTGCCTTTCAGGGACTGGATACACCAGTTCCCCGAATACACCGGGACGAACGTCTGCTTCTCGACGAACATGGATCCCAACGCTTCGCGCTACGACCTCGACCTGCAGGAGAGCGGCTGGTTCGTGCCGTCGATGCCCGACATGAACCTCGACAATCCCTACGTGCTGCAATATTTCAAGCAATGGGCCGTGTGGTGGATCGAGTATGCCGGCCTGGACGGGTTCCGCGTCGACACCTACCCCTACAACGAAAAGGTGCCGATGAGCGAGTGGTGCGCGGCCGTACGCAGGGAATACCCCGGTTTCAACATCGTGGGAGAATGCTGGACGTCGTCGATCCCCCAACTGGCATACTGGCAGGGCGGCAATCCCAACAAGGACGGCTTCGACTCGCACCTGCCGTCGATCATGGATTTCCCGCTGCAGGAGGCCATCTGCCGGGCGCTGCCCACCGACTCGCTCCGCTGGGGCGAGGGCATGACGCGCGTCTACGACTGCCTGTCGCACGATTTCGTCTACCATGACCTGTCGAAAATGATGATCTTCGTCGCCAACCACGACACCGACCGCATCGGCGACATCGTACGCAGAAACCCCGACCGGCTGAAACTCTCGATGGCGATGCTGGCCACGATGCGCGGCATCCCGCAGATATTCTCGGGCGACGAGATGATGTTCACCTCGAAAGACCTCTCGCAGGGACACGGCGGGCTGCGCGTGGATTTCCCCGGCGGCTGGGAGGGCGACGCGGTGAACCTGTTCGTCCTTTCCGGCGGGGGTGGTCATGACGATCTCCGACGCCCCGGCCCCAATGGCGCAAGTCGAAGCCCGTGATCCACAACGGCCGCACGATGCACTTCCTCTCGCGCGACAACACCTACGCCTATTTCCGTTATGACGACACCGACGCGGTATTCGTCTTCATCAACAACTCGCGGGGCAAGAAACAGGTGCCGTGGTCGCACTATGCCGAGATCGCCTCGGGGCTGAGCGACGGGCGCAACGTCCTGACGGGCGAAGCCACGGAGGTGGACGATACCACCACGGTCGGCCCGCGGCAGGCGCTGATCGTAGAATTCAAACGTAAATAACAAGACCGAACCATGAAGAAAATATTTTTATATATCTCCGCGCTGCTGGCCGGTGCAGCCTGCACGGCACAGGAGACGCTCCTCTCGCCCGACGGCCGCCTCCGCCTGGAGTTCAGCCTGGCGGACGGAGGCCGCCCCACCTATACGCTCGATTACAAGGAGCGCCCCGTGATCCTGCCCAGCGGCATGGGGCTCGAACTGCGCGGCGAAGCCCCAAAGCTGGAATTCGGGGCTGAAATCCGCAAGGGCGAACCAGGGCGCCCGGTATCGCTCTACGACGGGTTCACCCTCGGGCAGGTGGCCCGCAGCGAGTCCGACCAGACATGGCGTCCCGTATGGGGCGAGCAGGCCGAGATCCGCGACCGCTATAACGAAATGGCCGTCACGCTGCGGCAGGCCGCGACAGGCCGCGACATGACGATCCGCTTCCGGCTCTACGACGACGGGCTCGGATTCCGCTACGAATTCCCCGAACAGGAGTCGCTGACCTATTTCGTCATCGGCGAGGAGAAAACACAGTTCGCCATGGCGGGCGACCACACGGCGTTCTGGATCCCGGGCGACTACGACACGCAGGAGTACGACTACACGGAGTCGAAACTCTCGCAGATACGGGAGCTGATGCCCGGCGCCATCACGCCCAACTCGTCGCAGACGCCCTTCTCGCCCACGGGCGTACAGACGGCCCTGCAGATGAAGAGCGACGACGGGCTCTACATCAACATCCACGAAGCGGCGCTGGTCGACTATGCGTGCATGCACCTCGACCTGGACGACCGGAATTTCATCTTCACCTCGCACCTTACGCCCGACGCACAGGGGTGGAAAGGCTACATGCAGGCGCCCTGCCATACCCCGTGGCGCACGGTGACGGTCTCGGACGACGCCCGCGACATCCTCGCCTCGAAGCTGATCCTGAACCTCAACGAGCCGTGCGCCTATGACGACACCTCGTGGATCAAGCCCGTGAAATACATGGGCGTATGGTGGGAAATGATCACCGGCAAGAGCGACTGGGCCTATACGCGCGACGTGCCGTCGGTACAGCTCGGCGTGACGGATTACGCCCGATGCAGGCCCAGCGGCCGCCACGGCGCCGAGAACGAGAACGTGAAGCGGTACATCGACTTCGCGGCGGCACACGGGTTCGACCAGCTGCTCGTCGAAGGCTGGAACGTCGGCTGGGAGGACTGGTTCGGGCACACGAAGGATTACGTCTTCGATTTCGTGACCCCCTACCCCGATTTCGACATCGCCGCACTGAACGAATATGCGCACGGGAAAGGCATCCGGCTGATGATGCACCATGAAACGTCGGCTTCGGTGCGCAACTACGAACGCCACATGGAAGCGGCCTACCGCCTGATGGACAAATACGGGTACAACTCGGTCAAGAGCGGGTACGTGGGCGACATCCTGCCCCGCGGCGAGCACCATTACGGGCAGTGGATGAACAACCACTACCTCTATGCCGTCCGCCGGGCCGCCGACCACAAGATCATGGTCAACGCCCACGAGGCGGTGCGCCCGACGGGCCTCTGCCGCACCTACCCCAACCTGATCGGCAACGAGTCGGCACGCGGCACGGAGTACCAGGCGTTCGGCGGCTCGAAGCCCCACCATGTGACGATCCTGCCCTTCACGCGCCTGCAGGGCGGCCCGATGGACTACACGCCCGGCATCTTCGTGATGGACGTCGCGGAGGTCAACCCCGGCAACCACTCGCACGTCAACGCGACGCTCGCCAACCAGCTGGCGTTGTACGTGACGATGTACTCGCCGCTGCAGATGGCGGCAGACCTGCCCGAGCACTATGAGAAATACATGGATGCGTTCCGTTTCATCGAGGACGTCGCACTCGACTGGGAAGAGAGCCGCTACCTGCTGGCCGAACCGGGCGACTACATCGTCGTGGCGCGCAAGGCCAAAGACACGGGCGAGTGGTTCGTGGGCGGCGTGACGGACGAGAACCGCCGTACGGTGACGCTCCCGTTCGACTACCTCGATCCCGGCAAGGAGTATGTGGCGACGCTCTACGCCGATGCCCCCGATGCCGATTACCAGACCAATCCGCAGGCGTATGTCATCCGCACCGGGAAGGTCGGACAACGCACGGAACTCGACGTGGAGATGGCGCGCGGCGGCGGCTTTGCAATCTCCATACGCGAGGCTACCGATGCAGACCGCAAACTCCGCAGGCTGAAATAACGGGAAATGCCGTGCGGACGGCAATCATGCCGGGGCCCACACAGCCGGCGCCGGCGCTGAACCCGTACCCCGGCACGGCCGCGGACGGCAGCAGACCGTCCGGCCTCCACTGCCAGCTTCCATGCGGCACTCGGCAATGTCCGGCAACGGAATGCCCGTACAGCCCCCCCCCTCAAAAAATCCTTTGCCCCTTGTTCCATAGGAACAGGGGCTTTTTTATGCGTATTTTTAAATTATTTTGCTATTTTTGCCCTCGGTACCACCCAATATTCACGCTCAAAATCAAAACCATGACACTCAACGAATACCAGCAGCACGCACTCGAAACGGCAATCTATCCCGAAAATCGTCGCATCATCTACCCCACGCTCGGGCTTACGGGCGAGGCGGGCGAAGTGGCCGACAAGGTCAAAAAGGTCATCCGCGACGCCCACGAGGAGTTCTCGGACGAAAAGCGGCTGGAGATCGTCAAGGAGATCGGCGACGTATTGTGGTACTGCGCGACGCTCGCCCGCGACCTGGGGTACGAACTGGACGACGTGGCGCAGATGAACGTCGACAAACTCCGCTCGCGCATGCAACGCCACATCATCTCGGGCAGCGGCGACAACCGCTAAGGACATGGAAGATTATATCTTACGGGAGATCAACAGGATCGGGGAGCTGATCGCCGCCCTGATGGCCAAAATCGGGCTGATGAGACAATCGGCCTCCCCGGAGCAGATACGGACGACGGCCAAGACGGAGCTGGCCGAGAAACTGGACATCGACATCGACACGTTGCTGGATGAGGCGGATTTCATCGGCCGGCTTACGGACGAATACGGGTTCGGCGACCAGGAACTGGACAAGTTCGCCGAACTGCTCTTCGACATGGTGGCTGCATCGGAGCAGCACGCGGAACGGCTGCGCCTCGCGGCTGCCGTCGGCGCGATATACAGTTATCTCGACGCAAAGAAAGCCCCGGCGTCGCTGAACCGCTACTACATTCTCAAAGACCTGGACAAGTACATCAAAGAACCTCAATAAATGGAACAGGAAAAACAACTTACGTCATTGCCCGAGAACGCTTACCGGGAACTCAAACCGGGCGAAGAGTACACGCCCATCATGCCCGCCTCGTCGTCGCCCAGGGAGGTGACGCCCTACTCGGTCACGATGGGTATCGTCATGGCCATCGTCTTCTCGGCCGCCGCGGCCTTCCTCGGCCTGAAGGTCGGGCAGGTATTCGAAGCGGCGATCCCGATCGCCATCATCGCCGTCGGCATGGGCAACGTGATGGGTAAGAAGAACATGCTGGGACAGAACGTCATTATCCAGTCGATCGGCGCCTCGTCGGGCGTGATCGTCGCGGGTGCCATCTTCACCCTCCCGGCGCTCTACATCCTCGGGCTCGACGCGGCATTTTACCAGGTGTTCCTCTCGTCGCTCTTCGGCGGGCTGCTGGGAATCGTGCTGCTGATCCCGTTCCGCAAATATTTCGTCAAGGAGATGCACGGGAAATACCCCTTCCCCGAGGCTACGGCCACGACCGAGGTGCTGATCTCGGGCGAGAAGGGCGGCAACCAGGCCAAACTGCTGGCCGTGGCAGGTCTCATAGGCGGCCTCTACGACTTCGCGGTAGGCACGTTCGGCATGTGGACGGAGTCGGTATCGACGCGCATCTGCGCGTGGGGACAGGTGGCAGCCGACAAGTTCAAGGTGGTATTCTCGCTCAACACGTCGGCCGCCGTATTGGGCCTGGGCTACATCATCGGATTGAAATACGCCATGATCATCACGGCGGGTTCGTGCCTGGTGTGGTTCCTCGTCGTACCGCTCGTCGGGTCGCTGGCCGACACGATCGACCCGGCGGCCATGGCCTCGCTGCTGGGCGTGACGCGCGCCGACATCCTCGCCGACCCCGCCAGCATCTTCACGGCAGAAAACCTCTTCGCCTTCATCGGCAAACCGCTCGGCATCGGAGGCATCGCCATGGCGGGCATCATCGGCATCGTCAAGCAGTCGAAGATCATCCGCCAGGCCGTAGGGCTGGCCGTATCGGAACTGGGGGGGGGCAACAAAACCGCCCCGGCTGCGGTAGAACGCACGCAGCGCGACTTGACGATGAAGCGGATCCTCACGATCCTGATCGCCACGCTCATCTCGGTCTTCATATTCTTCCACTTCGGGCTGCTGGACGGCTGGGTACAATCCGTCACGGCCATCCTGATCGTCTTCGTCATCGCGTTCCTCTTCACGACCGTGGCGGCCAACGCCATCGCCATCGTCGGCACGAACCCCGTGTCGGGCATGACGCTGATGACGCTGATCCTCTCGTCACTGGTATTGGTGAGCGTCGGGCTGAGCGGCACGACGGGCATGACGGCGGCGCTGATCATCGGCGGCGTGGTCTGCACGGCGCTCTCGATGGCCGGAGGGTTCATCACCGACCTGAAGATCGGTTACTGGCTCGGCACGACGCCCCGCAAGCAGGAGGCCTGGAAATTCCTCGGCACGTTCGTTGCTGCGGCGACCGTGGCGGGCGTGATGATCATCCTCAACAAATCGTACGGGTTCGTGGGCGAAGGCGCCCTCGTGGCCCCGCAGGCCAACGCCATGGCCGCCGTGATACAGCCCCTGATGACGGGCGGGCAGACCCCGTGGATGCTCTACTTCTGCGGCGCGGCACTGGCGCTGGTGCTGACCTCGATCGGTGTTCCGGCCCTCGCATTCGCGCTGGGCATGTTCATCCCGATGGAGCTGAACGCACCGCTGGTCGTGGGCGGCCTGGTGGCATGGTTCGTATCGAACCGTTCGAAGGACGAGGGGCTCAACAAGGCGCGTTTCGACCGCGGAACGCTCATCGCCTCGGGCTTCATCGCCGGCGGCGCGCTGATGGGTGTGGTGAGCGCCCTCTTGAAATTCGCCGAGGTGGACTGGTTCCTGAGCGGCTGGGCGGCCTCGAACGCCGCCGAGTGGACGGGGCTGGCAATGTACCTCGTACTGATCGGCTATTTCGCATGGCACACGCTCCGGGCAAAAAAAGAGGAATAAACCATAAACAGATATTGTCATGGATTTAAAAGAAAGATTCCTGAAATACGTCTCCTACGACACCCAGTCGTCGGAGGAGAGCACGACGTTCCCTTCGACCGAAAAACAGAAAGTCCTGCTGGCCGCCCTGCGCGACGAAATGGAGGCATTGGGCATGACCGAGGTCTCGATGGATCAGTACGGTTACGTGATGGGCACCGTCCCTGCGACGCCGGGTTGCGAGAATGCCCCGGTGATCGGGTTCATCGCCCATGTGGACACCTCGCCCGACATGAGCGGCAAGGATGTCAAACCCCACGTCATCGAGGAGTACGACGGCTGCGACATCGCACTGAACGGCCAGCTGACGATGCGGGTCACGGATTTCCCCGAGCTGGAGTTCTTCAAGGGGCACACGCTGATCCATACCGACGGCACGACGCTGCTGGGTGCCGACGACAAGGCGGGCGTGGCGGAAATCATGACCGCCGCCGAGTACCTGCTCGCACACCCCGAGATCAAACACGGCAAGATACGTATCGGCTTCACGCCCGACGAGGAGGTGGGCCGCGGGGTCGATTTCTTCGACGTCAGGGCCTTCGGCGCCGACTTCGCCTACACGGTCGACGGCGGCATGGAGGGTGAGCTGGAATACGAGAACTTCAACGCCGCAAGCGCCAAAATCGACATTCAGGGACGCAACGTCCACCCGGGATACGCCAAGAACAAGATGGTCAATGCGCTCGACGTGGCGTGCGAACTGCAAGGGCTGCTGCCGGCCGCCGAACGTCCGCAGTACACCGAAGGATACGAAGGGTTCTACCACTGCGTAGGGCTGAACGGCACGGTCGAGAAAGCCTCGGTCAGCTATATCATCCGCGACCACGATGCGGAGAAATTCGAGCAGAAAAAGGTATTCATGTGGGCCTGCGTCGACCTTTTGAAGAAGAAATACGGCGACGGGGTGCTGACCCTGACGCTCAAAGACCAGTATTTCAACATGCGCAAGATGGTCGAACCGCACCCGCAGGTGATCGACAAGGCGCTCAAAGCCATGGAAATGGCCGGCGTGAACCCGATCGTACGCCCCATACGCGGCGGTACGGACGGCGCACGCCTGTCGTTCATGGGGCTGCCCTGCCCCAACCTCTTCACGGGAGGCATGAACTTCCACGGCAAATTCGAATATTGCTCGCTCACCACGATGCACAAGACAGAGCAGGTGATCCTGAACCTGGCGCAGTTGTGGGCGGAATAACATAACGTATATATGGATAGCTTCGGTTTTCTGAAAGTGGCGGCGGCCGTGCCGCACGTACGGGTCGGCGACTGCGATTTCAATGCGGAGCGCATGGCCGCTATGGCCGACGAAGCGGCACAGCGGGGCGTGGAGATCGTCGCGTTCCCCGAGTTGGCCCTGACGGCCTACACCTGCGGCGACCTGCTGCTGCAACCCGCACTGCTCGACGCGGCCGACGAGGCGTTAGCAAGGCTGGTACGCGACACGCGCAAGTTGCCGCTGACGATGATCGCGGGGGCCCCGTTGCGCCACGGACAAACGCTCTACAACTGCGCCGTGGTCTTCACGCAGGGGCGCATACTGGGCGTCGTCCCCAAAACCTATATCCCCGACTATACGGAATTCTACGAGAACCGCTGGTTCGCATCGGGCGCAGGCATCTCCGAAGAGACGATCCCCGTCGCGGGGCAGGCTGCGGATTTCGGCGCAGGCCTCACGTTCGAGGTCAACGGCACGGAGTTCGGCGTGGAGCTGTGCGAAGACCTCTGGACGGTAGTGCCGCCCTCGTCGCACATGGCACTCAGCGGCGCGAAGGTGATCTTCAACCTCTCGGCATCGCCCGAGGCCGTCGGCAAGCACGCCTACCTGCGGCAGCTCGTAGCGCAACAGTCGGCACGCACGATCGGGGGTTATGTCTACTGCTCGGCCGGCTTCGGCGAATCATCGACCGACCTGGTATTCGCCGGGAACGGCATCATCGCCGAAAACGGGAAGATCCTGCGCGAAGCGAAGCGTTTCGTGCTCGAAGAGCAGTTGGTCGTGGCCGACCTCGACATCGAACGGCTGGAATTCGAACGCCTCAGGAACACCTCGTTCCGCGTGAATGAAGGCGCGGCGGAGAACACCGTGATCGAAATGGAAATCCCCGAAGGGCTGCGCGCGGCGGCGCTCGACCGCGATATCGACCCGATGCCGTTCGTGCCGCAGGACGAAGCGCACCGCAGCCAGCGCTGCGAGGAGATCTTCCAGATACAGTCGCACGGGCTGGCCAAGCGGCTGGTACACACGCGCTGCGAGAAGGCCGTGGTCGGCATCTCGGGCGGGCTCGACTCGACGCTGGCGCTGCTCGTGGCGGTACGCACGTTCGACAAGCTGCAACTCGACCGCACGGGAATCATCGGCATCACGATGCCCGGGTTCGGCACCACGGATCGCACTTACAACAATGCGCTGGAACTGATGCGCAGCCTGGGCGTCACCGTGCGCGAAATCCCGATCCGCGACGCCTGCCTGCAACACTTCAGGGACATCGGGCTCGACCCCGAAGACCGCTCGGCGGCCTACGAGAACAGCCAGGCACGCGAACGCACGCAGATACTGATGGACGTCGCCAACATGGAGGGCGGGCTGGTAGTCGGCACGGGCGACCTGAGCGAACTGGCCCTGGGATGGGCGACTTACAACGGCGACCAGATGTCGATGTACGGCGTGAACGCCTCGGTGCCCAAGACGCTGGTGCGCCATCTGGTAAAATGGGTGGCCGACACCGAATCGGATGCGGGGGCCCGCGCCACGCTGCTCGACATCATCGACACGCCGGTCAGCCCGGAATTGCTGCCGGCGGACAAGGACGGCAGGATCAGCCAGAAGACCGAAGACCTGGTAGGCCCTTACGAACTGCACGATTTCTTCCTCTACAACTTCATCCGCGGAGGTTACCGCCCGGCAAAGATCCTGTTCCTGGCCGAACAGGCATTCCGCGGCAGCTACGACCACGCTACGATCCGGAAATGGCTGGAGGTATTCTTCCGCCGCTTCTTCTCGCAGCAGTTCAAGCGCTCGGCAATGCCCGACGGCCCGAAGGTCGGTTCGGTGGCTCTGTCGCCCCGGGGCGACTGGCGTATGCCTTCGGACGCCTCGGCAGCCGTATGGCTCAAGGAACTCGAAACACTGTAAACCGTAAATACGAATAAATAAAAATGAAGAAAACCCTTTTGTCCATCGCCGCGTCACTGCTGCTCGCAGGCGGCACCGCGTCGGCACAGGACTGGCAGGAAGCACTGAAAAAGGCCGCGACGGAGGCCGCAGACAAGGCGACAGACGGCAAACTGACCCAATATGCGCTGGTCGGGACATGGAACTACTCCGCTCCGGGCGTAAAATTCGAAGGCAACGACCTGCTGAGCCAGCTCGGGGGATCGGCGCTCGAAGGTACCGTCAAAAGCCAGCTCGACAAGGTCTACCAAACGGTGGGCATCAAGTCCGGCGCAGGTTCGGTCACATTCGGCAAAGACGGCGCATTCAGTACCCAAATGGGCAATTACAAATTGTCGGGCACCTATACGTTCGACCCTTCGACCCATGTGGCCGCGATGAAATTCGCCAAGGAGAAACTCGGCAAGGAAAAGCTCGACTTGGGCGAGGTTCCGGGACACGTATCCCTCAGCGGGACGAAAATGATACTGGTCTTCCCGGTCAGCAAGCTCATCGAGATCATCAAATCCTACGGCAGCAAAATCTCGTCGATGGAGACTATCGTCGCCCTGCTCGAACAGTACAAGAACGTATACATCGGATTCGAATTCAGCAAGGAAACGGGAGAAAATGCGAAATAGTTGAAAAAAATTCATATTTTTTTCAAAATGACAGATTCACGGCGGATCTGTCATTTTTTATTACGGATATTTACCGATCGCTCCCCGCACTCCCCCGGACAGTAAGCAGATGGGGTGCAGAAGTCGCAAACGGCATAAGTAAAATATTTTAGCAATTTCTTAAAGAACTTGCAAAACTCGAACAGATACATTATTTTTACCACCGAACAGATTCCACAAACCCTTAAACACAGATTGACTATGAACGAGCAAGCACATCAGTACGTCGAAGATTTCATGGCGCAACTAATCCTCCGCAATCCCAATGAGCCGGAATTCCACCAGGCCGTCCGCGAGGTCGCCGAATCGCTGGCTCCCCACATCGTGGCGAGCCCCGTATTGCAGAAAATGAAAGTTCTGGAACGCATCGCGGAACCCGAGCGCGTCATCATTTTCCGTGTGCCCTGGCTCAATGACAAAGGCGAGATCGAGATCAACCGCGGCTACCGCGTGCAGATGAACAGCGCCATCGGCCCCTACAAGGGCGGCATCCGCTTCCACCCTTCGGTCAACCTGTCGATTCTGAAGTTCCTCGCCTTCGAACAGACCTTCAAGAACAGCCTCACAACGCTGCCGATGGGCGGCGGCAAGGGCGGTTCGGATTTCAACCCCAAGGGCCGCTCAGACAACGAGGTGATGAAGTTCTGCCAGTCGTTCATGACCGAATTGCAGCGCCACATCGGACAGGACACCGACGTCCCGGCAGGCGACATCGGCGTCGGCGGCCGTGAGATAGGCTTCATGTTCGGACAGTACAAGCGCCTGCGCGACGAATTTACGGGAACGCTCACCGGCAAGGGACGCGACTGGGGCGGCAGCCCGCTGCGCCCCGAAGCGACGGGCTACGGCACCTGCTACTTCGCACAGGAGATGCTCGCCACGCGCAAGGAGTCGTTCAAAGGCAAGACCGTCTGCATCTCGGGATCGGGCAACGTGGCACAGTATGCCTGCCAGAAGGCGACGCAACTCGGTGCGAAGGTCGTGACGCTCTCCGATTCGTCGGGTTACATCCACGACCCCGAAGGCATCGACGAGGCAAAACTGGAATATGTAATGGAATTGAAAAATATCTTCCGCGGACGTATCAAGGAGTACGCCGACCGCTATCCGTCGGCCAAGTACTACCCCGGCGAGCGCCCGTGGGGCGTGAAGTGCGACATCGCCATGCCGTGCGCCACGCAGAACGAGCTGAACGGAGACCAGGCGCAGGCGCTCGTGGACAACGGCTGCATCTGCGTAGCCGAAGGGGCGAACATGCCCTCGACCCCCGATGCCATCCGCATCTTCCAGCAGCACAAGCTGCTCTTCGCCCCGGGCAAGGCTGCCAATGCCGGCGGCGTTGCGACCTCGGGGCTCGAAATGACGCAAAACTCGATGCGTATCACCTGGTCGCCCGAAGAGGTCGACGCAAAACTCCGCTCGATCATGGTGAACATCCACTCGGTATGCGTGCAGTACGGCACCCAGCCCGACGGCTACATCAACTACGTCGTCGGAGCCAACATCGGAGGCTTCATGAAAGTCGCCAACGCCATGCTGGCGCAGGGTTGCGTATAACCGGCAGCCAAGTATCAAGTATTGGAAAATCCCGGGCTTCCTTGCCAGAAGCCCGGGATTTTTTATTGTCCGTGCGCGAAGGGTATCGTGCCGAGGAGGAATTCGTGCGGAGACCCGCACCGGAAGCATATCCGGCCCGAAAACGGATTACAGGAACAGCACAGCCAGCGTCGCGACGGCAAAGCCGCCGCAGAAACCCGCAAGCACCTGCTGTCCGTTATGGCAGCCCAGGTAAAGGCGTGCGGAGGCCAGTGCACCCGCACAGAGAATGGCGACCATCAGCGGCACCATCATGTTGCCTACGCCCGCAACGTTCATCACCACCAGCAGCGCCACGGCAGCGCCCATGGCCGTAAGGTGCAGGCTGATCTTCCAGTAGAACGACACGACGAAGCAGAGCACTTCGCAGCACGCCGCTGCGATCATGAACTTGCGCAGGAAGATCGCCGACGGGATCTTGGCGATGGTGATGGCGCAAAGCACGTAGCAGACGGCCCCGACCAGCAGCGGCAGCAACCGCTCGCGCCGGTTGTCCACCTTAAAGTCGGAAATGCGTCCCAATGAGCGCAGCACGCCCAACGCCAGCAGGGGGATGATCATCGCATAGAGCACGACAACCCACAGCAGGTAGAACTTCACATTGGCGGGATAATGCGCGAAAACGGTGAGCGTCAGCAACACGACGATCAGGTAGAGGGGCAGCAGGAACGGGTGCAGCACCCACGATATTCCGTTCGAAAGTTTCTTATACATCATTCAAATTTATCACGGCCTCCCGCCCCGCAGCTGTCCGGCAATTGTCCATCCGGCGGGAAGGCATATTTCCGGCAGCACGGCCGTCCGGTAAAAGGGCGTACGCGAAGCCGCCGGGGCAAAACTTCGCTATATCTGTTTGCGGAGCCGGGCAACGGGAATGCCCAGCATCTCGCGGTATTTGGCCACCGTGCGCCGGGCGATGCGGTAACCCTTGCCGTTGAGGATGTCCATCAGCGTCTCGTCCGTCAGCGGATGGCGCTTGTCCTCGTCGTCGATACACTCCTGCAGGATATTCTTGATCTCGTAACTCGACACCTCCTCACCGCTGTCGGTCTGCATCGCCTCCGAGAAGAGCGACTTCAGAAGTATGATGCCGAACTGCGTCTGCACGTACTTGCTGTTCACCACGCGCGAGATGGTCGACACATCCAGCCCCGTGCGGTCGGCGATGTCCTTGAGGATCATCGGCCGCAGTTTCGACTTGTCGCCGTCCTTGAAATATTCCTGCTGGTAGTCCAGAATGGTCTGCATCGTACGCATAAGCGTATCGTGGCGCTGTTTGATGGCCGAGATGAACCATTTGGCCGAGTCGATCTTGTTCTTCACGAACTGGATCGCCTCCTTGTCCTTCTCGCGGACAAGGCCGTCGGCACCGACCATTTCGCGGATCATGTCCATATAGCGGCGGTTGACGCGCACCTCGGGGACGTTATACGAATTGAGCGACAGCTGGAAATGCCCGTCCTGATAGTCGAGGATGAAGTCGGGGATGATGTAGGGCGTCGTGTCGGTTCCGCCCTCGGCATAGAGGTTGCCGGGCTTGGGCGACAGGTGCCTGATCTCGGCGATGGCCTCGCGGAAATCGTCCTCGGAAACCTGCAGGCGCGACATCAGTTTTTCGTAATGCTTCTTGACAAACTCGTCGAAATAGGCAGTCAGTATCTTGCGCGCCAGCCGGCGGGGCCGCGAATTGACAGGGATCTGCGCCATTTGCAGCAACAGGCACTCCTGGAGATTGCGGGCGCCTATGCCGGCGGGTTCCAGTTCATGGATGATGCCGAGCAGTTTCTCCAGCTCCTCGGCCGAGGTCTCGATCCCGACCGTGAAGGCGATGTCGTCGGCCACGGACTCCAGGTCGCGGCGCAGGTAACCGTCCTCGTCGATGCTCCCGACCAGGTATACGGCCAGTTTCATCTCGCGCTCGGAAAGGTTGCGGAACCCCAGCTGCTCGATCAGGTACTCCTGCAACGACCGTCCCTCGGTCAGGAAGACCGGGCGCTGCTTGTCGTCCTTCGAGTAGTTATTGATACGGCTTTTATAGGAAGGGGTGTCGTCTTCACGCAAATACTCGTCGACCGAAATCTGCTGGGGCTGTTCCTCGTCCTCGGCAGCACGATCCTCTTCCTCCAGCACGATATTGTCTTCGATCTCCTGTTTGATACGCTGTTCGAGCTGCACGGTGGGCAGCTCCAGCAACTTGATCATCTGAATCTGCTGGGGCGAGAGCTTCTGCTGAAGCGACAGTACCTGTTTCTGATTAATAGCCATACTTTTTCCAAATTAAGAATTAGAGATTCCGAATTTGGTTTCTTCTTGGGGGTTAGTATACAACACAAACGGCCGCAGCCGGAAAATCGTATGGAAAAGCGGGATTTCGGGACTTGCGCCGCACAGCCCGGACAGGAAAATGCTCGAGTTCGGGTTATGCAGCCAGTACGAAACAGCCTTCCCAGGTGGTTTTAAAACTCGGCGTTCTTCGGCGTGCGCGGGAAAGGCTGCACGTCACGGATATTGGTCATGCCCGTCACGAAAAGCAGCAACCGGTCGAAGCCCAGGCCGAAGCCGGAGTGCGGGGCCGAACCCCAGCGGCGGGGATCCAAATACCACCAGAGTTCCTTTTCGTTCATACCGAGCTCCTGCACCCTTGCATGAAGCTTGCCATAATCGGCCTCGCGCTCCGAACCGCCGATGATTTCGCCGATTCCGGGGAATAATACGTCCATAGCGCGTACCGTCTTGCCGTCGTCGTTCTGCTTCATGTAGAAGGCCTTGATATCCTTGGGGTAGTTGATCAGGATGACCGGGCGCTTGAAATGCTCCTCCACGAGGTAACGCTCGTGCTCGGACTGCAGGTCGCACCCCCAGTCGCAGGGGAATTCGAACTTGCGGCCCGAAGCCTTCAGTATCTCGACGCCCTCGGTGTAGTCGAGGCGCTTGAAATCGTTGTGCAGCACGAAGTTCAGACGTTCCAGCAAACCCTTGTCCCACATCTTGTTCATGAACTCGAGGTCTTCGGCACAGTTATCCAGCGCATACCGGATCAGGTACTTGAGGAAATCCTCGGCCAGTTCCATGTTGTCTTCCAGTTCGTAGAAGGCAGCCTCGGGCTCGATCATCCAGAACTCCGACGCATGGCGCGGGGTGTTCGAGTTCTCGGCGCGGAACGTGGGGCCGAACGTATAGATACGTCCCAGCGACAGGGCCCCCAGTTCGCCTTCGAGCTGGCCCGAGACGGTCAGGTTGCACGACTTGCCGAAGAAATCCTGCGCATAGTCGACCTTGCCCTCATCGGTCTTGGGGACATCGTTCAGGTCGAGGGTCGTCACCTGGAACATGGCGCCCGCGCCCTCGCAGTCCGAAGCCGTGATGAGCGGCGTATGGAAATAATAGAAGCCCTGTTTGTTGAAATACTCGTGGATGGCATACGCCATGGCGTGGCGGATGCGCAACACGGCACCGAAGGTATTGGTTCTCGGACGCAGGTAGGCGATTTCGCGCAGGAACTCCAGCGAGTGCCCCTTCTTCTGGAGGGGATAGGTTTCGGGGTCGGCCGTGCCGTACACCTCGATCTTCGCGGCCTGCACCTCGACCCGCTGCCCTGACCCGAGCGACTCCACGAGCCGTCCGTCGACGCGGATGCAGGCACCCGTAGTGATGGGTTTGAGCTCTTCTTCGCCGAATTTCGAAAGATCGACGACCACCTGTATGTTCGCAACGCACGATCCGTCGTTCAGGGCGATGAACGCCACATTCTTGTTCCCGCGCTTGGTGCGCACCCATCCCTTGACGACAATGTCGGTGTCCACGACGCCCGACTTCAGAATTTCTACGATTCTCTGCGTTTTCATATGATCAATTTTATCTATGCCTTTAACGGCTCTTTTTCGAACTTACAAAGATATCCATTATTTGCGATTTGGCAAAAAAAAAGTACCTTTGCCTAACCTATATTAAGAACACACGCATGAAACGTACGATACTGCTGACGGCGGCCATCCTCTGCGCCGCAGGCACCCGGGCGCAGGAGGCATACGACCTGCTGATCCCCGAGCCCGAAACCCCGGTAGCGCTCCGCCCCGTCGAAGGGGGCCGCATTTACCGCACGGAGGTCATTCCCTACGACAAGCGCCATGACGCCGATGCCCGCAACTTAGCAGGCGCCGACGCATATATGGCCTACACGCCCGAACCGTTCGCCGCATCGGGCGACGCGGTTGCCGTCGGGCAGGTGGTCGAAATACCCTACGTGTGGACGGACGGGGTCGTCTACCTGCATCTGGAAAACATAGGCACGGCCTACACCCTCACGGTCAACGACAGCAAGGTGGCCGAAGTCGAAGACCCTTCGACGCCCGCCGAATTCGCACTGACGCCCTACATCCGCGAAGGCAAGAACGCCATCGCGCTGACGCTGCGCCGCAGTGCCGCCGACCGGATCAACGCCGTCCCCGCCTCGCGCAAGGCTTTCGAGAACTGTTACCTTTACACGCAGACCAAACGTTCGATCCGCGATTTCGAGATCGCGCTCGTGCCCGACTCGACACGCAAATTCGGCGTGCTGGAGCTGGCGATCGTCGCGCAGAACGGTTTCAACTACGACGAACCCGTGACCGTAGGCTACGACATCTACTCGCCGCAGGGCAAGCTGCTCGAGTTCAACATGCAGGAGGTCACGATTCCTGGACGTTCGACCGACACCGTGCGCTTCACGCCCTTCATCTACGGCACCAACGCCAACAAGTGGGAGCCGGGCGCCAAGAACCCGCCGCTCTACAAGGTGATGCTCTTCACGCGCCGCGACGGGGCTTACCGCGAATACATGCCGCTGAAGATCGGCTTCGGCAAGACGGAGCTCGTCGACGGGCGCCTCACGCGCTTCGACAAGGAGCTGAAACTGGTCAAGGCCGGGTACAACGCCGCTGCCGACCGCAAGACGACCCTCGCGGAACTGAAAACGCTCAAGGCCAAGGGCAACAACACGATATGCCCCGACTATCCGCAGCCGGGGTGGTTCTATGACCTGTGCGACGAGCTGGGGCTCTACGTCATCGACTGCGCCAACATCAACGCACCCGAAAAGCGTGACGACCGGAAGGTCGGCGGCACGCCGTCGAACGACCCGTCGCTGGCGGACGAATACCTCGAACGCGTGAAGGCGATGTACTACCGTTCGCGCAACCATTCGTGCGTCATCGCATTCGCGCTGGGCGGCGAATCGGGCAACGGATACAACATGTACAAAGCCTATGAGTGGCTCAAGTCGGTGGAGAAGTCGCGCCCGGTGATCTGTGCGGATGCCGACGGCGAGTGGAATTCGGATTTGTAGGCAATGACCGTCGAACTGATCGTCATAGGTAAAACCGATTCGAAGGAGATCGCAGCGCTGGTCGAGATGTACGCCCGGCGTGTGAATTTTTACTGCAAGTTCGCGGTCACGGCCCTGCCCGACGTCCGAAACACCAGGAACCTCACGGTAAAACAACAGCGTACGGCCGAAGGCGAGGCCATCCTGCGCCAGACAACGGACGGCGACTACGTCGTACTGCTCGACGAGCGGGGCGAGGAGATGCGCTCGGTGGAATTCGCCTACTGGCTTCAGAAACGGATGAACAGCGGCGTGAAACGCCTGGTACTGGTGATCGGCGGCCCCTACGGATTCTCGGACGAGGTTTACAGGCGCGCCGATGCGAAACTGTCGCTCTCGCGCATGACCTTCTCGCACCAGATCGTGCGGGCGATCTTCGCCGAACAGATATACCGGGCCTTCACCATCCTCAACAACGAACCCTACCACCACGAATAGAACGATGCAGCAGCGCCCCGCCATAGCCGTCGTAGCCCCCAACGTCCTGATGGGCGTCGGGCTGAAAGCCATCCTGGAAAAGATCATCCCGATGGCCGACGTGGAGCTTTTCGGCGATTTCGAAACATTCGCGCAGGCAACCCCGGAACGGTTCTTCCACTTCTTCGTCGCGGCACAGCTGTTCGTCACGCACAGTTCGTATTTCCGCCCGCTGCGCCACAAGACGATCCTGCTTTGCAACGGGCAGCCGCAGCCGGCCTATGCGGACATGCACAGAATCGACGTCTGCACCAGCGAAGAGACCGTCGTACGCGATATCCTGCGTATGCACCACGGGGCGCACCACCACGAGCACGACATCGCAGGCGCCGCTCACCCCGCAATCGCACAGCTCTCGGGACGCGAAGCCGAGGTACTGGCCCTCATCGCCCGGGGCTATATGAACAAGGAGATCGCCGACCGCCTGCAAATCGGGCTGACGACGGTCATCTCCCACCGCCGCAACATCATGGAAAAGCTGGGCATTCGCTCGGTGGCCGGGCTGGCAATCTACGCCATGACGGCCGGATATGTCGCGGGCGACGAACTCTGAGCGCCTCCTCACAAATTAGGATTGCAGCTTCCGAAATAATTCCGTTACTTTGCAGTTGAATTAAACGTCTTATCGTGCACCGCAAACAACTGTTCATAGCACTCCTGCTGCTGCCGCTCCTGTCGGCTGCCGCGGGGAGGCATTCGTCTGCGCCACTCCCGGCAGCGGAAACCGCGGCGGTACGTGCGGCTGCCCAAGGACAGGCGGAAACGGAAGTACAGGCCGGGGCGGCAGAGCAGGCGACAACCGCAGGACAGGCCGTAAACGGAGGCTCCGCGGGAATCGGGGGACAAGCAGGAAACGCAGGGCAGGCCACGTTCGGGAAATACCCGGCGACCGAAGACAATTCGACAGCCGAAGCGACCACAGACGCGGGCGAGGCCGACCCCGCGGGCGTCGACACGGTGATCGTGGTGGACAAGGTACAGGTAACGGCCATCAAACAGGGCATGGTGCTGCGCTCGCAGCCCGTGGCGGCAGCCATCGTCGGCAGCCGCGCCATCGAACGGGGGCATGTCGACGCCCTGAAAAACCTCTCGCAGAACGTCCCCAACTTCTACGTCCCCGACTACGGGTCGCGCATGACCTCGTCGATCTACGTCCGCGGGCTCGGGGCACGGATCGACCAGCCGGTCATGGGGCTCAACATCGACAACGTTCCGGTGCTGAACAAGGACAATTACGACATGGAACTGGCCGACGCAGAGCGCATCGAAGTGCTGCGGGGCCCGCAGTCGACGCTCTACGGGCGCAACACGATGGGCGGCGTCATCAACGTATACACGCTCTCGCCGCTCGCATACGAGGGTGTCCGCCTGAGCGCCGAATACGGCAGCGGCGACAGCTACCGGTTCAGGGCTTCGTCCTATTACAGGATAAACCCCGACCTGGGCATGGCCGTGACGGGCTATTACACGCATACGGGCGGATTCTTCGAGAACCTCGCAACGGGCGAAAAATGCGACTGGGAGCGGATGGGCGGCGGACGCTGGAAGGCGCAGTGGCGCAACCGTGCGGGATTGCGGATCGACAATACGCTTTCCTTCTCGGTGCTCGAACAGGGCGGGTATCCCTATGCCTACGTCGGCGAGGAGATCGTGCACGACGGGCAGACGGTCATCCGCCCGGGCGAGATACGCTACAACGACCCGTGCTCCTACCGCCGCACGACCCTCAGCGACGGGCTCACGGTGCGCTACGACGCCGGCAGTTTCTCGGTGGCCTCGATCACCAGCTACCAGTATTCCGACGACGAGATGATCCTCGACCAGGATTTCCTGCCCCTTTCGTATTTCACGCTCAAACAGGCGCGTACGGAACACACTCTCACCGAGGACATTGTATTCCGCTCGCACGAACGGGGGGCGTACCGCTGGCTGCTGGGCGCATTCGGATTCTACCGCCACGGCGTGATGAACGCCCCGGTGCATTTCAAGCAGACCGGCATCGAGGAGCTGATACTCAGCAACGCCAACGAACACGACCCGCAATACACCTACGACGCATGGGACAACGACGAGTTGCTGCTGGGCAGCCGCTTCCGCAACCCCTCGGCAGGCGGAGCGCTCTACCACGAATCGAACTACACGGCCGGACGCTGGCGCTTCACCGCGGGCCTGCGCTTCGACTACGAGCACACCCGCCTGCGCTACCGCAGCTCCACGCAGACCGGCTACACGGCGACCGACCGCGTGAGCGGCACGACGGGGCACTACCCCCTGTCGATCGACATCCGCAATACGCTCAAGCGGAATTTCACCGAAGTACTGCCGAAATTCTCGGTGCTCTATGCCTTCGACGAGATACACAACCTCTACGTTTCGGTGGCCAAAGGGTACAAGGCCGGCGGGTTCAACACGCAGATGTTCTCCGACGTGCTCCAGCAGAAGATGATGAACGAAATGGGGTTCGGGACGGTCTACGACGCGGATAAAGTCGTGAGCTACGAACCCGAATACAGTTGGAACTACGAATTGGGCGGGCACTTTTCGTGCATGGAAGGCGCCGTGCGGGGCGATTTCGCGCTCTTCTACATCGACTGCCGCGACCAGCAGCTCACAATCTTCCCCGAAGGGACGACCACCGGGCGCATGATGACCAATGCCGGACGCACGCGCAGCTTCGGCGGCGAGTTGTCGCTGCAGGTATCGCCGTGGCAGAACCTCGACATCAATGCGGCCTATGGATACACAAATGCCAAATTCGTCCGTTATAACGACGGGAAAACCGATTACAAGGGCAACTACCTGCCCTACGCGCCGCAGCATACGCTGTCCGCAAATGGGGCGTGGACGATCCCCACGGGGGTGCAGTGGCTCGGAAATATCGTCCTGCAGGCCGGTGTCCGCTGCGCGGGGCGCATCTGGTGGAACGAGGAGAATTCGCTCTCGCAGCCATTTTATGCGCTGGTCGAAGCCTCCCTGCGTTTCGAACAGAAACACTATTCGGTCGACATATGGGGGCGCAACCTCGCGGACGCGGGTTACAACGTATTTTATTTCAAGTCCATCGGCAACGAATTCGTACAGCGCGGACGTCCCAGGACATTCGGCATAACACTGAATATTAACCTATAACGACAATAAAACAATGAAAAAACTCCTTATCCTGCTCGCCCTCGCGGCCTGTGCGGCATGCAACACCGAAGACGACAACGATAACCGGCAGACAGCCACTTTCGGGGGCACGCTCACCATTACCAGCAACCAGACCCCGTCGGCGACACCCTTTGTGACAAACAACATAAGTTTCGAACTTACGGAAGACAACAGCGGCCTATTCAAGCTCACGATGTACAACGTGCGTTTCGCGCAGTCCATGCCGATGTCACTCAATATCGTTATCCCCGAACTGAAATACGAGGACTCGGACGGCGACGGCATCTACGAACTAACGAGCACGGCCGATCCGATCATCCCCTACATCGGCGGCAAACCGTATTACGACCCGCAAACCGGCAAGGGATTCGCAATCCCGATGTTCACCGGCAGGCTCGCCAACGGCGTCCTGGAGGTGATCTTCACCTGCCGCAACGCGCAGATTCCCGTGGGCGACGAGACACTCGACCACAAAGCCGTGTACAAGGGAACGATTCTTTTGTAACTTTGCACCGAAAAACGTAACGATATGAAGGCAGAATACAAACCATTCGTAGACGAGCTCATCGAGCTCTGCATCAAGGAGGACATCGGCGACGGCGACCACACGTCGCTCTCGTGCATCCCCTCCGACGAACACGGCCGCATGCGCCTGCTGTGCAAGCAGGAGGGAATCATCGCCGGCATCGAGATCGCGCAGGTCGTATTCCACCGTCTCGACCCGGAGATGGAATTCGAGCAGGTACTCAGCGACGGCGACCGCGTGAAGCCCGGCGACGTGGCGTTCTACGTCTCGGGACGCCTGCGCTCGCTGCTGCAGGCCGAACGCATCATCCTCAACATCATGCAGCGCATGAGCGGTATTGCTACGTATACACGATCCATTGCCAAGATGTTAGAGGGCAGTGGCACGACATTGTTAGATACCCGCAAAACCACACCAAATATGCGCATTTTTGAAAAATATGCTGTGAAAGTAGGTGGCGGCAGCAATCATCGTTTTAACCTTTCAGATGGTGTTATGTTGAAGGACAATCACATTGGCGCAGCAGGAAGCATTACGAAAGCGGTCAAGATGGCGAAAGAATACGCATCTTTCGTGCATAAGATCGAGGTGGAAGTTGAGAACTTGGACATGGTAAAGGAAGCGGTAGAAGCGGGCGCTGATATTATTATGTTGGATAACATGTCTCCGGAACAGATGAAAGAAGCCATCCAGATCATTGATGGCAGAGCGTTGACCGAATGTTCCGGCAATGTTACCAAAGAAAATATTCAGAATATGATCGATGTTGGTGTGGATTATGTTTCAAGTGGAGCATTGACACATTCTGCACCGATTATGGACATATCCTTAAAAAATCTTCATGCAATTTAAGGAATTATAAACGACTAAAAAACGGCGAAAGATGATACTGTATCTTTCGCCGTTTCAATTTTCCTTAAAAATAAGGTGCCAAATTATATTTTGACACCTTATGAAATCGTGCGTTTATACAATAGTAATTGTGGTTTTATTACCGGGCAATTACAGTTTTGCTAACTCTTGGAACTGATCCTTTAAGCAGGTATATAGATTCTTGTAGATCTGATGATACTTATCATACTCTGCTGTTGCCTTTGGATCAGCATGGCATTCCTTCGCAGGATCAGTGTGGATCATCTGACGGCAGGCGGATTCTACGCTTTCGTACAGTCCGGCACCAACACCGGCAAGAATAGCAACACCGAGAGCAGGACCCTCTGTTGCGGTTACGGTCTTAACGTCGCAGCCAAACATATCAGCCATCATCTGACGCTGAACGGCATTCTTGGCACCGCCGCC
>OGEU01000642.1_pt1 | contig 34786 bp, 34 predicted proteins | sample 1570651 | NCBI WGS metagenome assembly OGEU01 (sample SAMEA2582129, study PRJEB24529) | metagenome | biome: Human gut stool | place: China | collected 2011 | reverse complement strand
AAATGGCGCATGCGCTGGACCGCGCCCCTGTAGAGCACGTCGACCTCGCCGAAATCGGCCTGGGCCTCGCCCGGATGCCATACCAGGTCCATGAACGCGCCGCCGGGATCCACGGAGGACTCGCGTCTGAGCCTGGCCACGGCCCGGGTCACGGTCGACAGCGACACCTCGGCGCCGTGCTCGTCGCGCAGCCGCTCCCATATCCTGGTCGCGGTGTGACGCTGCTTGCGCCAATTGCCGCGGTCCTCGGCCAGCCATTGCTCGATCAGGGGCAGGTACGGGTCGATCACCGAACCGCGCCGTTTCCTGACGGGCGGCTTCTCGGACAGGTCGTCCATCCTGAGGTACTTGCGCACCGTGGGCTCGCTCACGTGCTGCTTGCGCGCTATCGACGCTATGGATTCGCCGTTCCTTCTCATACGGCGGATAGACTGTATCTGGGGCATGCTGATCATTTGCCTTTCCGGCCCTTTCTGGTGGAGATACGAAGCACCATCCAGTTAAGGCCTGTGGGTGGTCGGCATGCTCTTTGCCTAAACCCGAAAAAATTTCGTGACTAAATCATTAATTTCTTATTGAACACAAACAATATGAACGCCATCTCCTCGTTGAACCTGTACTTCATGATCCTTTTCCCGTAGGTCTACCCAGACATCACGAGTTGACGTACGAGTGTCTCGCAATCGGTTTTGACGGCGATGAGTTCCAGCACCGTCAGCTGGAACTCATCGCCGTAGTGTCTTCTTCATCTCCCCCGCATACGACAGGTCTGCACCTCCGATCATCGAATCTAAATTTCTTCAATCTAATAATCGTAATGCAGTTCTAAATGCCCAATCAATAGTGAGGAAAAACAAATATAGGGTTCGAGCCTTCATGCCAACCATTCCCTCAACCACTTACTGTTATGAGGGCGACATGCTCATCAATCAATACAAAGCAATCAGCTCTGCCTCCAGATATAGCATGAGTTTATAATTCATTAATGAATTATAAACTCATGGCAAAAAGTTTGATGCAAATGCATTGGGATTATTTCCTCCTTTTGGAAAAAGACCTTATTACGATTGTTGAGACCATTGAGCTTTGCAAAGACAACAATAATGCCTATGGCCCTTGCATAACGCAGCTTATTCTTTCGTCTGGCAGTGAGCTTGATGTTGCTCTCAAGAGCTTTACGACAAAAGTAAGCCCGAATTCTGAAGCCGTTTCGAAAAACAGGCAAACATGGGTGACTATAGGAAAGTAATTGACGAAAAAGCCTTGGAGCAATTTTCTACGGCACAGGTGAAAATCTTGCGATCTGAAATTCTCTTAGCCCCATGGAGCCACCTTAAGGATGGTGCTGAGAATACACTTCCTTGGCGGAAAGCCTACAACGAAATTAAACATCACAGAGCGGAACGCTATTCGAAAGGGACTCTGGATGTGGCACTAAATTTGATTGCAGCACTGTTCATTGTCGATGCTTATATTGCCGAGGCATCACTCGAGCCAACTGGACTCACTCAAATTATCGATTGGGGCTACCATATGCATATGCCTCAGCTTGATCGCTATTACGCAGCTGAATAATCATTTGCGTCAAAAATCGTTACGCGCAGCTGCCTTCGATGGGATAAAGCCCGAGCTCTTGCACACTTTTAGATTCCGAGGTCGACAAGAAAGATATGGTCCGTATCCCACATTTGGTTTCTAGGTGCCAAATAAAAGGCACGACATGACTATGTCCGAAAAACATCATACAGATCGACCGGTGTGTGACCGGGACTAGGCTCAACGGATTGGTCACCGGGAAAGATGGCCGGAACCTTAACGCGACTCCTCGATGCTTCGGCCGCTGAAATCGCCGGCGTGGTCGGATACGAGCACGCCGAGGTCGCGGGAAGACCTCTTCTGTGCCGAACATTACGGGCTGGCTCTCCGACAAGTTCAAGAAGGTGCACGGATACCCGCTATCCAATGGCGTAGCAGGCCGTTGGATAGTGAGCACCCCATCGCACGCCAGTGGAAATCAATACGAACGGCATGATCGACGATTGAACCAGGAGATCAGGTGCCGTACTCACGTGGCTGGCGGCTTCAACCTTGGCGATATTTCTTTACGAATTCATCATCGTTGCAGTAGGCCTTTAATGCTTGCGACTACTGCATCCGGTAGTACTCGTTTAATCAATCGCTTAAGTTTACGCACAATACGGCGCACAAGCGGTGTGTTGATTCGCTCATATTTGCGTACTACTGGCTTCATATGCCGTTTGAACTTATTAAAGTCTTCAGTTTCAACGGCTTTACGATATGCGACGAAGCTCTCGTTCTTCAATACCGTGCGCATCGCATAAATCCTCTGACGGCGCTCGGAGATGCCGTCCAAAGATGGCTTGACACGCTTGGTGGGAGTCCATTCACCACGCCGTTCATGCACCTGCAAACGATACGCAAGCCCCTGCCTGCGGTGACGGAAACCACCAGCTTGAGACTGGTATACCTCTGCCGAATCTGAGTCGTGAAGAACGAGCTCATCACGATGAGCGTCGAGCAGATCCTGAATAGCTTGGTTGCGTATCACAATCACGTTGCAGCCTTCGCCATCGTTCACATATTTTGGAATCCATGCATCGCCGAACGTCACGTCCGCAGTCTCGGCGAGCACGTCATCGCAGTAGTCGCATGCATTGTACTTGAAGTACCCAAGTCCCCAGTTTGTAGTGGACAGTTCCGCAGTACGTCGAATCACAGGATCCTCACCGTCGGTACGACGGACTTCAATCGCATAGTCGGAGGCAGGGCTGCCTGGTGTTTTGTGACGGAAATCTACTCGAGCGATACGGTCCAGCGGTACTCCTGCCTCCCATGCCTCACTTTTCGCGAAGAAATCTGATTTCAGATGTCCACACACCAGTCCGATGCAGTACCTGATACGCTCGGCGAGCACCTCATCCTGTCGGCACAACAAACGTACAGCCTTCACAAAGCAGGGAATGCCGATGAATAGATATCGTTCCTCATGTTCGCGTACGTAAGAGAGCACCTCGCTCATCTCAATCGGATAATACTTCGATTTCGCACCAGTCTTGAGCTCATCGACATTGTGCGACACTTGGTACGTGTACATATGCTCCGGATCCAGCCCATCCTTAACATGTACAACGGCATCCACAAGCCCATCCTCGAGCATCTTAGAGGCAAGCCAGCTGACCATACCTCCCGAACTGCCACGGGAACGCCAGCCATCCGAAGATACATACCCCACGTATGTGCTGAGCCAGTAGCCGAGATATCCATCATGTTGCACACCGATTTGATTGGAGAATAGATCCGTAGCGATGTCATCTTCATTAATCTCACTGGCGAACGGACATACACTCCCAGTGGTGACTGCATCTACGATAGTTCCCTGAACAGATGCTTGATAGCAGCCATCTAGATTTTTAACAATATGGAATGCTGGATCGAGGTATGCGCAACTTCCACAGCCGATGCAATATGTGGCACTGCCGTTAGCTGTGTCCTGGTCGGGTGATGCAATCACACGTTCGATGGCGCTTATCTCGCTCATCGTGTCACCTTTCTCTGTAGGCGATTTATGATTTTCATTCGTTCGTCATCGGTGAGCGACACCTTCATCACTCCCGTGCCGAACAACAGGGAGTACACAACACCCCACAACAGGAATGTTGGGATAGAGACAACCGGCACGAGTAGGCCTCCCAGCAGGCATACGACAATTACCATGAGTGCGAAGCTGATAGTCGGTAGCTGATGCTTCCAGAAGTAGACCATGTCCAAGCCAATACGTGCATGGTAGTACCAGTTCATGAACAGGCCCGTCCCTAAGAAGATGCTTGCCACGTAGCCGATCGCAGTGGCCCAGTAACCGATGGAGGGAATCAGGGCCACACTGATGATGATGTCAATTATGGAGGTGAGGATGTAGATCAAACTCCTGATTTTGTGTCGGTTCTTCGCGCGTTGAATTTCGATACCGGTATTTTGTGTGAGTGGAATCATAACGGGCAACACCATAATCAAGCACAGCCAATATGCATCAGCGTTCGCTTCGCCAGCCCATAATCGCACGAAATACTGGCCAAGCACAATGAACCCACCGAACAGATACCAGAACAACACCATCTGATACCTGCCCACACGTGTCATAAGCTGAGTAAGTATATTATTGTCGTCCGATTCCGCAACGATACGATTGATTTGTGGTACAAATACGTTCGACATGGTCGTCGACATAGAGAAAAAGATATTTCGTATCTGCACTGCAATGGAGAATACTGCCACCGCTGATGCGCTAGCCATTGCACCTAAGAGGAAGTTAGGGACATTATTATTGACTAAATCAAAAATTTGATTTAGAAAAATCCAAAAGCTGAATATCGATATGGCCTTAAACAACGCCCATTCCAAACCACGGAACTTGAATCGCATACACAACTTACGTACAGCGAAGTTGACATTTAGCACGAGTAAGACCGAAGAAATTGCCAACTGTGCACAGGCAACACCAACCGCACCCATGCCAAGCCAAAGTAATAGAACAGTAAGGAACGGTTGAGCCAACGCAGTGAACAGTTGCCGAGACTGCTGAAACACAAACTTCTCATGTGCCACGATGTACGAATCGAACGGTGTTGAAACCATCGTAACTGTTATACTTATACTCATGATAAGTAGCAATACGCGGGCCAGATAGATTTCACTTTTAGTCAAACCGTTTGAAAACAGATTCCACACATTAGCTACCATAATCATGCCGACTGCTAAACATAGTACAGCAACCGCAAGGTAGACAAGAAAAAACATGCCATTAAGCTTGCGCACTCCTAAACCATCATCTCCGCCACCCATAGCTCGCTCTCTCATATAGAAACGAACATAGCTACCATAGAAACCTGCGGATAGTAGTGTCAATGCGAACACCACACTGTTAGTCATTTGGAACACACCATAATTCTCTTGTCCCAAGAAGTGCAAGAGCAACGGTACGTAAATCAGGTTAACTAGGTTCTTCACTAGTATGTTTGCATAGCCCAGCAAGGCCCCAGTCTTCTTCTGACTTGCCATAGCCTTATCCCTCCATGGCCTTGTCGAGCCAGTTCTGGGATTCCTTACGATTCTCCTCAAGCAAATGGTCGACCTTCTCGTAGTCGATTTCAGGTGCCAGCCCAGAATCTATCATCACTGAATCGAGATCGAATAGGCGGAACAGAGTCTCCATTCGTGAGTTCATGTTCGATTTACCGTTCATACCAGCGCGATTGAATACAGTGAATTGTTTATGAAACAGAATCGAGAAACAGCACGCGTGGTATGAGTCTGTGAAAACGTATTGCGCCTTGGAGAATAATTCCACAAAATCTTGCACCCCAGCCACGTAAGTCTCTTTATCTCGTAAATCTAACACTCGACGTATTCGGCATCCATGTGACTGCGCATATCTTTGAATTTCTTCTTCTTGCTTCTCAGTCGGGCTCCCCAAGAAATATGTAAGCACGTATTTATCATTCGTCGATACAAAATTTTCTGTGATATTAAGCCACTCATTCGCATCCAGCATAAGCGTTGGATCCAACACAACTGTTGCATCCAATCCGGTCATTCCCTTGACCATCTCAGATGCCTTATCTTCCCGTACCGAAATATCCTTCATCATAGGAAGAAATTTTTTAAACGACGGCGTAACTGAGTCATCAATTTTGGAGATTCCGAAACTAGCAGCATAACTAATAATCGGATGCTCAGAAGATGCAAAAGATCCAAGCCTAAGTTCAAGTTCTCTTGCCGTTAACCATTGGTAGTTCCAAACTTGATCAGAACCAATCACCAAAAAATCGTATGAATTATTTTTTAAGTTGATAAAGCCATTTGACTCTGTTATAAAGAATCCCCCATTAGGAATTCTCTGATTAGTAATAGACAGACCTTTTGAGAATCTTCGGAACATTAGTGCTCGATCATTATCAAATAACTTCCCATAGACGGCTCGAATCTTTTGTTTAAGTATCTCAATAGCCAAATCCTTGCTATCTTTAATACCAATCGGCATCACAATACTGGCACAAGCACCATATCTAGACAATAGAGTATGAAGTGCATAATTTTGAAGCCTATTGCCATAATTGCAATAATCAAAGATAGTGAGTATAGCACTTTTATATCGCATAATTCTCCTCAAATACCACTTGTCAAATACCAATGACCGACAACCATTAATACAATAAACATATGATATTAAATATTACGATTTTAATAATAATTTTTCCATTCAAGTTAGAACTCAATAAATGGCAGAATAAATTATTCACAAATCTAATTACTCTAACGCGAAATCTATGCATATTAAAGTATTGAAGACTTTGCCTATAAAGATAAAGACATAAGTGAAGAAGATACTTCATCTTACTTGTTAGAAGAGATGCTTCGACAGGAGAATTGTTGATACGAGATATCGCTGAAAAACCACTGTTGAGCGATTCAGGAGAGACGGATCGAGAAACCGATCCCTCTCTAATATTATATACATATAATGAATCATTTATGAATGAAATAGTTCTAGACGAAGATACGATCTCATTTAGGATAACGGCATCTTCCATTAAAGAAATATCTTCAGGAAACTTAATACCTTCAAATCGGAAAATAGAGGACCTAAATAGAAAGGCCCACATAAAGTTTCCTATCTGTCCATGAAATAGGGCTTCAAGAAAATCATTACTATTCCCGACAAAACTTTTGGGAAATGGCTTCTTCACAATATCATTTCTGCCAACTAATGAAGAGTTTGTCTTAAAATCAAAAACAACGATATCGGAAGAGCTCGATAGAGCATTCGATATCATACACTCAATGGCATCATTGCGTAGGGAATCGTCGGAATCAACGAAGAGACAATATTCTCCAGATGAATGTTCTATACCATAATTTCTTGCGGATGAAGGTCCCCCATTCTCTTTCCTAAAATAGGATAACCTCGGATCTCTAGTCATATAGGAAGAAACAATATCAGCAGTGTTATCCAAAGAACCATCATCAACAACAATAACTTCAATATTTCGGTATGTCTGTCCAAAAATACTAGAAAGCGTGGAGGACAATGTCTCACCAGAATTGAATGCCGGAATAATGACAGAAACGAGATGCCCATTATCTTTCATCGAATTTCATCCTCCGATTTAAGACGTACGAAAATACTCCAACAAGTAAAAGCTTCTTTAAAAAAATGGTTGAAAATAAAATTTGAAAAGTCATATCCGCAAAAAAAGAAAAGAAAACATTGTACATGAAGTAACCGTACATAACTGTTAAAACAGAGATTTTATTATCATCAAACCGTTTAATGCAATACGATTGTCCAAGTTGCATTAAGAAACCCAATACAAATAATGCAATGCAACATCCAACACAACCATAATCTTTCGAGAGATAATAGAAAATAGTATATACGTTACCCAAGAACCATCGATTAATACTTTGGAATCCAAAGTCAGTAGAATATTCTGGACCCTGAAAACCAAATTTTTTTAATGTATCATAAAGATTATTAAAGGTCCACTCGCCAATCATTTCGCTTCTAGGTATACCATTATTCATCGCAATATCTAAATTCTTCAAGGGTGCACCTAGATAAATCGAAAAATCATACAATAGTGTTGAACTGGCGCTACCCGTTTCACGCCCCATCAGAGCGAGAGACCGAAGAAAAACGAAAGGAACAATGCTGACAATTATTCCAACTATAAGCAATGTATTTATTTTGATGGATCCAATTCCTTTCAGCTGTCCTGAATTCTGCAAAAAGAACAACAATAGAAACACGAAAGATAAGAGAAGAGTGATAGATACACTTCTACTCCCAACTGTTAAAACACAAATCGCTGCGAGCACATATACAAACATACAACTACGTGAAAATCGGCGATGTGCAATTGAGATATCTCTTGCAGCAAGATATGAAAAAAGTAATCCTATCGAGAATGTGATTTCATACGCATAAGCACCGATGCCTCGAAGATTGACATCCGTGGAACCGAATTTACTAAGTTCATTATACGAACCAATAATATCCTGTATACTTCCACATGCATATCCATAGCTTGAGACCAATTTACGTTCATAAAATATTGTTATCAAAGTACAAACAATTGTTATAAAAGCAAATAGGATATAAACACTATTTTTGAAGTGAAATCTTTTAAGATCAGTCGGATCGGAAACAACTATTCTATATCTTGGTAAAGCGAAAAGAGAGCCAAACGTAACTGCAAGGATACCAGCAAGAATAAGTATTGACGTCTTCTGAGAAAGATTAAATTGCCACTGGCGATAATATATCAAGCCATCACAAAGAGCCAAAACGAATGGAAAAGTAAAAATGAAGGGAGTAGAGATGAACGACTTGTTGAAGATAATATAATCAAAGATACATATAAATATGATCAAAATTAAAAGTATGACAGTATTCATCGAAAAATCTCCTCAAATTTTTGAATTTGAATATTTATATCGTGTTCACTTCCTCTGAGTTTGTTTGTATCCGCGCGTTTTATGGATGATTTTTGAATTCGATCCACCCATATGTCTTCATCAAAAGTTTCGATCCTAAATACATTATCATTTAGGACAGAATTTTCGGGATTCCCCAAAGATATTATACATGTAAGACCATTCGCTTGCGCCTCAAGAAGGGCAATACTCATTCCTTCATAAAGAGATGGGAAGACAAAGAAGTCCATTCCCTGATATATCTCATTGATATTACTAACTTCGCCAAAGAAATATACCGAATCATCTAGTCCTAAATTATTTACTTTCTTCTCCAAAGATGATCTTAGTTCACCTTGACCAATTATCCATAGCTTTGAGTCAACATGCTCACAATGAAAACGGTTGAAAACATCTATCAGGAAAGACTGGTTTTTTTGAGGATGAAGTCTTCCAACATTTCCTAAAATCAGTGTATCTTTAGATATATTAAGCTTCTCCCTAATCATATGTCTGAGCTCAGGGTTGAATCTATATTTGTCAAGATCAACAGAGTTTTCGAAGACATAATACTTAGAAGAATTTCTGATCGCCATGTTATAAAACCATTCCGAGGCTTTATCCGAACATGTCCAAAAATCCGTTGCATAATATCTGATGAATAAACGATTAAATCGATGAAGTATGCCTCTCGCTTTTGAATCCATATTTTGGGAATTATGACAATGTATTATCCGTTTTGGGATACCATACTTTTTTGCATACTTAAGATAGTCAATATTAGCAAGACTGCATACATTAACCCATATTGCATCATATTCAGTAGCTTTTTTTTTAAAAAAGTTATGACATTCTTTTTTGAACTTTAGGGGAGCTTTTGAACGCATCGGAAGATGATAAACGCCAACTCCGAGCTCCAGCAATTCTTTCTCATATGCTACAACACTTGTGTTAACAATACAATCGAAAGAAAAAGAATTTCTATTAACATGTTTGATAAAATCGAGGAGAAATGACTCTATTCCACCTTTTTTATCCGTAAATCCAAATAATAAAATTTTCTTCAATTTAATTGTCTTTCTCTAATCAACGAGATGAATTTGGACAACTCGTAGATATTGTATTTATACGCTAACAATGCTATTCTATGTTTAAAATCAAACCCATAAAATTCCGATAATTCAAATGCTCTATCTATTATCGGAATTGCTCGTATCTCATTATATTTTTCTCTTTTTTTATAGTCCGTCCATTTATTGTCCATGTTAAAAATATAATGTTGCTGGATTAGCAAAACATGGAATAGAACATAGTCATAAAAGAATTGTGTATTGGATTTCATTCCTAAGTCATTTTGAACAGTTTCAATTGCTTTAAGAATATTTAAATAATAGTCTTCATGAAATCGGGTAGCTGAACTTCCTGAGCTATAATGATACTCATAAACCACATTTTTGGTTAGTGAAACACATCCTTGCGTAGAAAGAAGAAAACGCATTATAAATTCGGCATCTTCCGATATGGCCAAGTCTGAATTAAATCTTAATTTATTTGCGTGAATTATGGAAGAGCAAAATAACTTATTCCATAATGTTCCGGCTCCCGGCCTAGAAGAAAGAACAATATCTATATATATGTTCGATGATATGATATTCTCATCGAAAGTATATATAGTCGTTCTTCTCTTCTTTTCTTTCTTTTCGAATCCTCCAACGACTAAGATTGAGTTTGAAGAATTGGAATACAATGAACACAAAGCATGCGGTTTTAGGGAATCATCCGCATCAACAAATAAGCACCATTCTCCAGTCATCCTATCTATTCCATAATTTCTAGCTTCAGATACTCCACTGTGTTTTTTAATGTAATATTTAATTGTCTTTTTATGCTTTTCCGCTATAACAATATCCACCAACTCTTTACTTGGAGTACCATCAAAGACAATTAGAATCTCGATAAAAGGGTAATCTTGGCTCACTATACTTTTCAAACATGTTCTAAATGCGTTGACGTCCACCTTATAGACTGGCATAATTACACTTATTTTTTTCATCTCTATCACTTCTTGAGGAGGGGTTCGACCTGCTGTTCGTAGGCGGTCAGGGCCGTGTCGATCACATTGTGCATGTCGTAATACTTGTACGTACCCAGACGGCCGCCGAACACGGTCCTCGGCTCAGCCTTCGCGAGCTCCTCATAGCGCGCGTACAGCGCCTTGTCGGATTCCGTGTTGATCGGATAGTACGGCTCGTCGCCACGCTCGGCGAAACGGGAGTACTCCTCCCACACCACGGTCCTGTCCGGATTCTGCCGGTCGGCACGCTCCGGATTGAAGTTCTTGAACTCGATCGCACGCGTGTACGGCACGTCCGCATCCGAGAAGTTCATCACCGGGCAGCCGAAATGGTCGCCCTCGTCGTAGCGGACCTCCTTGAAGTCCACCGTGCGCCACTTGAGCTCGCCGAGCGAATAGTCGAAATAGCGGTCGACCGGACCCGTGTACACCACCGGCACGCCGGCGGCGGCCAGGGCGGCCTTGTTGTACGGCTGGGATTCGTCGAAGAAGTCCGTCTCCAAGGTCACATGGATGCGCGGATCGTCGATCATACGCTCCATCCACGCGGTATACCCGTCGACCGGCAGACCCTCCCACGTGTCCATGAAATACCGGTTGTCATAGTTGAAACGCACCGGCAGACGGTTGATGATGCCCGCGGGCAGGTCCTTCGGATCGGTCTGCCACTGCTTGCCCGTGTAGTTCTTGATGAACGCCTCATACAGCGGGCGGCCGATCAGCGAAATGCCCTTGTCGTTGAGGTTCTGCGGGTCGGTACCGGCCAATTCGCCGGCCTGTTCGGCGATCAGGGCCTTGGCCTCGGCCGGCGTGTAGTGCGCGCGGAAGAACTGGTTGACGGTCCCCAGATTGATCGGCAGCGGGTACACCTCGCCGTCGTGGGTCGCGTACACGCGGTGCACGTAGTCGGTGAAGGAGGTGAACCTGTTCACATAATCCCACACGCGCCTGTTGGACGTGTGGAACAGGTGGGCGCCGTACTTGTGGATCTCCGCGCCGGTCTCCTCGTCCATGTAGCTGTACGCGTTGCCGCCGATATGGTCGCGCACGTCGATGATCTCCACCCTCACGCCGAGATGCTCGACGGCCTGCTGGGCCACGGTCAGGCCGAACAGGCCCGCGCCCACGACCACCAGATCCGGATACTGCACCTTCTCAGTCATAAGAACAACCCTCCAATGATTATTTCCCTTAGAGACTCAGATACAAAGGAAATTCATACATTCGTGCTTTTGTTTTTTCTAATTAACAACACCTTCATACAGATTCTTAAAAACTCTTCGAGTACTTCTTACCGGCAAACTTAGCAAGAAGAAAACCCGTCCCCTTCTTCCACCAATTGACAGGCTCCATACTTATTACAGGCAGTTCGGTGTACGAATAACCCTTAGTCTTCAACCAAATATCAAGCAACAGCTCGCTGACTCTACCAGGATAGCGAGCACCAAAGGCGTCATATTGGGAGGGGTCGACATGTTTGGTCAACTCTTCGAGAATCGGGAAAAGCCATGCACAATATTCGTCGAATCTGTCACGGCGCATAATGAACATGTTGAACATGTGGCCTTCACGGCTACGCATTACCTCATCAAACATAGGAAGGTAATCAGGCTGAAATTCCTCGATGATGTGCCGTGTCTCAACCAAATGTTCCCCCGGCAGGGTATGCATGTAATGTGAGTACATTGTCTCGATATAGTAGTTTCGCATCTTCGGAACGATGATATCGGCGGATTGCAAGAGCTGTTTCACTTCCCCTTCCCCAACAACCCGACCAAATCTGTCAGTCAATCTACTATAACTGCGTCGAGATGCGAAATGACGACGGTAATGGGCTAATCCCTTATATTCTGCGTCACAATTCTTCCAGAGCCAATAGATTGCGGTCAACTCAGAATAGCTAGCATTCAACGAGGAAATATTATTACCAGTGTCATCCGTTTGGAACCCCAAGTCTACTTCAGGGTGCAAAGCTTTCCCAACCTGAATCGGCATATACATAGGATCCTCTGGCATGCGATACGACTTATGTGTAGCAACTGCAACGCATACAGAGTCGTCTGTATAGCGACTGTCATCTTCATCAGCAGGTACACGCTGCTGATTGTTACCTTCTGGCATAATCAAAAACTCCTCTTTATCTCTCTTATGCACGCAGGTAATGTGGCTCCAATAACTTCACGGTTCTCAGGAAACCACCTCTCTTGCCATGGTTAGCAATTATCCTATTCCCCATAGACGGATGTCATCTAAGAAAAAACCCTTAGGTACATTAGACAAACGAAAACCTTGATATGACTTGATTTTTGTCCACTTTGGTAAGAGTCGATAGAACTATGGAGGGGGCATACGATACCCCCATTCGAAATCATACAACTCTGCAAAAGAGGAAACTGACACCTTCATCATCAAAGTGATAAAGATTGAACACGTAAAGTAAGTTAGCCCTCAAGCAGATTAATTATGTGAAATAAAGAGACTAATCTGAACTGCATCTTGATTGTTGGACTGAAAAATTCAGATTCAATGATTGGAAGTGCGGTTCTTTCGTATGATAATAAGAGGAAACATTACGAGGATCCAGGTCCCTCACGACCACATTGAGAACAGTTTAGGCATGACCGAGTACTCACTCGCAAGTAGCGTACCATTAATTATTAAGACAGGGATGAATCGTATTTAATCGTTGGTCGCCGCTAACGAACATGGATTCAGTTTGCACAGAATCTTCTGAAGATTTAAAAATATCGATCCATACTTGATGGAATCTGAAAACGCCCACTGTAGTATCTCTTCATCATTTCATGCATACAAATAGATCGCACCTTTGATCGTTGGATTGTTTTGTCTAACGATCAAAGGTGCGATCTGTCATCCGACAGTTTTTCCCTTACAGGAAGGTAAAAACAATCAGATTACTTATTTTCGCGTCGCCTCATGAAGTATGCGATACCTCCTGCAAGTACTGCCAGCGCAACAAGTGCCGCCAACATGACACTCGGTGCGACCAAGCTTGAACCCGTCGCTGCCACGGTCTTTTTCACAGGCTTATTCGGGGTCGGTACGATGGTGTTGGTCACAGTAAAGCCTGATGTCATATCACCAGTGACCTCACCCTTATAACCATCAACCGTGCCGACTTCCTTGACCGTGTAGGAAATCGCCTTGCCGCCCTTCTTCACATACAGGCCGGACCACGTATACGACCAATGATTCGACTCGGACAACTCCACCGGAGCACCCTGAACCGCACCATCCGCATACAGCTGCACCTTCACCGACTTCGGACGCGTATGCTCCTTGTCGTTCGCATCCTTCCAGACCTTGGACACGGACACCGAGGTCTTGCCAGGCGTATACGAATTGGTCAGATCAAAACCATTGATCTTGGTCGAATAGTTCTTGACCGCGTCCTCGCTGACCGTGTAGTCATACAGATGTCCATCGCCGTAATCGAACTTGGGCAGGTTCTCGAACGCATACGCCCACGAACCATCCGAACCGGCCGACACCTGGACGGAATCGACCTTCACGCCGTCACGCAACAGGTTGACCCTGATCGAACCCGGACGCACGCCGTCACGGTCGCCGTCATCATCCCAGGTCTTCGTACCGGCCACACGCGTGGTCTGCACATTCGTGTTGGTCAACGTGAAGCCACACTTCATATCACCAGTGACCTCACCCTTATAACCATCAACCGAAACCTCTGAAACGGTGTAGGAAATCTTTTGACCGTTGGCATTGTACTCACGCAGGTCCGTAAAAGTACCCTTCCAACCACTGTCCTCATTTAACACCAGAGACTTGCCGGTGTCCACACCATCAGCCAGCAGATGTACAGTTACTGGGCTGCCCTTAGGGCCAACCCACTTCTTAGAGACCTTGACTTTAGTGGTGATAGGCTTGTCGGTCACTGTCTGAATGGCACCATCCTTGGAGGAGGTAACTGTGAGCGTGTATTCCTCATCATTCAGCTTGTAACCAGTAGGGGCAACCTTTTCTTTAACCTTATAGGTGCCCTGTTCAAGGATTCCGGAAACGACGGTACCGTCTGCACCGGTAGTCAGTTCGAAAGTACTACCATCAGGTTTGGTAACGGTGAATACCGCGTTGGCAAGCTTGACGTTCTCATTGCCTTCTTCAACCTTGACGAGCTTAATTTTGTTCGCTAAGTCTCCATCGCCGGTGCCGCCCGATTCAGCTGAACGATAAGCGAACTCATACCACTTCGTCTCTTCGTTGGAGGTCAACATCAGCTTATTCTTCAATGTTTTACCTGACGTGTAAGTCGATTGGTATGTGAGGTGGTATTGATCGCCATTCACATCGCCCAAGTTCAAGGTGAAGGAGTTACCATCGATGGTAAGTTTAGAGTCGATATTCACCGTTTCAAGAACGCTAGAAACGTCGCCATACTTGTTGAAAATAACCTTCTGCAGCTCGAAGCTTCCAGGAATGTAGTGTTGGGTCGGATCATCCAGAGTATCGGATATTACGACATTGTGAAGGGTGGACTTCATATGGTTGATACGCGCATACCATTGTGCGTTACCGGGTTTCCCGTCCACTTTACCAGCCCATTTATTGAGAACCTCATGTTCAATTTCATGAGGGCCTACGACTGTAACTGAATCAGTTTTATAAGTCGAACCTATCTGAACGATAAAAGTATTCTTTTTGTTAAGGTCAACTTTTTTGGTGTTGAATTTGGCAACCAGATACATGGTGCCTTTTACATTGTACTTGTTTTCCACCGTTTTAGTGAAAGTGGCACGAACAGTACCACCATTCTCGTCAGATCCCGGAGTCACATGCGCCTTGGCTACCACGTTACCGTTCGGATCGAGGAGATCGAAATCCTGGGCAGTCACGCCATTGGGGAATTTAAATGTATCAGGCAATGTGACATCAAAGTAATCGCCCTCATGTAAATTGATGCCGTAGGAACTGGCGTCCCAGTCCATCGACAGCAGAAATGCTGACGAGTGGTATATTTCATTGGCTTTTTTGTGATCAGTATTCTGAATCTCAAAATTTGTGAAATCAACTTCCACGGCCTTCCCCTCAGGCGCGGCTTGTGCCACTGCCTGTGTGAATCCCATGAACACGCATAGGACGAGCGATAGAATTATGCTCACCCATTTTTCTGCTCTTCTCATTGGAAAATCCTTGATCGTTGCTATTTTTTCATTCAAAGGGCCGGTTTCCAAAGGAGATCGGCCACACACTTTCATGGTAAAAGTTCATGAGACGCCCTCCCCCTATCCTGAAAGAATGCTGATAGTCGGAATTGCTTTGTCTCCATACATTGAATCTCATTTTTTCGGGTGCAGAAAGGATGTATATATGGCTTGTCGTTTACCGTCACTCCTAAGGATTGATGCTCCTCCACTCGATGACAATGAAAACGAAGCACGTCACCTTGCTATGAGTGGAGCATCGTTAGTTTTTATCCGTGCCGCACGATGCGTTGGCTCCCGTCACGATTCACGGGAGCCAACACATTAGCGCGGCATGGACCCCAAACCGATCAGCAAACCGGCATCAGTGGGCCAGCATCTCCTCGACAATCTGGTTCTTGTTCAGGCTGGACGGATAATACGTCGGCCAGTTGTCCATCTCCTTGAGGGTTTCCTCCTGCGAATCGCCCGCGAAGATATGGAAATGCGCGGCCTTGCCCGGGGCGATGCCATGGTCGGAGAACTGCACGACCTTGGGGGCGCCGTCAGGTACATCACCGACTGCGGAGAACAGGTAGCGTACGCCACGATTGCCCTTCTTGTAGTCGAGGATCTTGTATCCGTCGTACTTGTAGGTGGCGGTGGTGTCCTTGCCATTTCGGGTGAAGGTGATCTGGTCGCCCTTGATGGTGATGCGCTCCACATCGGTCTTGTAGCCTGCGTCATAGTACTTCGTATACTCTTCGGCGCTCATGGTGCCCTTCTTGGCCTTGGCTTCCATGACCTTCTTGAGGCTGCCGTCCTTCAGATACGGGTAGACGGATTGCCACTCCCCCTCATAGTCGGCCATCGAACGGTTGGCGACATCCTGGGTGAGGAACCAGCCGTTAGTGGTGTCGTTGGCCAGCGCCTGCTTGGCGATGGTCGTAAGCCAGCCCAGCAACGTGTCCTGGTTCTCGGGCAGCTGTTCGGTGGCGGAAATGATCGTCTTGTTGCTGCTCTTGGCGGCATCGTTGAGTTTTTCGGCGAAACCGTCCATCTCCTGCGGGTTGACGACCAGCAGATCCACGTCGGATCCGGAAACGATATCGAGGGTGGATTTGAGATCGGCGGCGGAAGGCTCACCTTCGCTGTTCATGGCATTCGTATAGGATTCCGGCGTCTTGTCGGTAGCGCCAAGATAGTCGAGCAGGTAGCTGATGATCGATTCGGTGGCCACATACGAGCGCTTCACGCCGGCGGCACGAGCCTTGTTGACCATGGCGACGAATTCGGCATAGTCCGCATTCCAGGCATTCGAATGACGCTGTGCGGTGGCCGCGGTATCGGTGCCTTCACCGGCCTTAGCGGTGTAAGCGTCCGTAATGGCGGTCGCGGCTTTGAGTACGGCTTCGGGGCTGAACCACAGGTGAGGGTTCGTGGAACCGTGATGATGGTGGTGGCCGGACTCGCCATCGCCGTCCTCATGCTCATGCTCATGCTCCTCGGTGGCGGTGATACCCATGAGATCACCCACATTGACGATGGTCTGCTTGCTCTTGTCGAGCTGCGCCTTCTCGGCCCAACCGTCGTAGCCGGCTCCGTTGATCACCACGATGTCGGCCTTGGACAGCTTGGCCAGATCGGCTGGCGTAGGCTCATAATCATGCGGCTCCACGGAGGTGGAATTAATCAGGGATGTGACCTGCGCGCATTTGCCGCCAAGCTCCTGGGCGAGCGCACCCCACTGGTTGACGGAGGCGACCACGGTGAACGTGGTGCTGCACGAATCGTTGGCGTCGCTGACCGTGGAGGTCGAACCGTGAGATGCAGCGGAGGCGTTCCTGCCGTTTTTTGCATTGAGGAACGCGAATCCGCCGACGACGAGTCCGGAAACCAAGGCGCCCACGATGAACGCTACGATGATGGCGATGATACCCTTCCTGCCGATGGCATCCGTGCTCGCTTTCGTCACGGCCATGGTATCGGACAAATCTCCGGACGGTTCGGATGCCGTATTCTCCGGATTTTTGCTTTCGGGCTGGCTGAGATTGTTCTCGGTCATGCTCTTCTCTTTCTATCTATTCCTTATATATAGGTGACAATCTGTGTGATGCCTTCAATCGACATGCATGTATCCGCGACGTGCCGCGGCCGCAAGGTTCGAGGGCACCTGGACCGTGCGCCCATCGGGCGTGGTGACGGTGGCCAATTGCGGCGCTTCGGTTTTCCAATGCGCGCGTCTGGAACGTGTGCGGGAGCGGGATGTCCTGTTTTTCGGTGTCGCCATCAGCCTTGCCTGCCCTTCCACCGCGGATTCTTCTTGTTGATGACGTAGAGGTGACCGCGGCGTCGCACGATCATCGATCCTTTTTTGCGAGCCAATGAGCGTATCGAAGCCCTGACTTTCATCGGTCATTCCTTTCCATAGGTGTCGTTTCCTGTGTTTTGCTGGCGTTCGCTTGCCGTATGTTCGCCGGCGAATCGTCCGAAGAGTCCGGTCACCAGCTGGATTTGACGACTCCGGGCAGCTCGCCCGCATGCGCCTTGTTGCGCAGATTGATCCGCGACAGGCCGAATGCTCGGATGAACGCCCGAGGACGCCCGTCGATCGCATCGCGATTGCGCAGTCTGACGGGGCTTGCATCGCGGGGAAGCGCATGCAATCGACGCATCGCCTCCGCCCGCTCCTCTTCACTCAGCCGCATATTGACGGAATCCTTCTTGTATCGTGCGCGGCGTTCCGCGTATTTCGCCACGATGGCTTCACGCTGGCGTTGTTTTGCGATGTTGCCGGTCTTCGCCACGTCAGCGGACCTCCCGAAACATCACGCGTTTCCTGATTACGGGATCGAATTTCATGAGCTCGAGTCGGTCGGGATTGTTACGACGGTTTTTGGTGGTGGTGTAGGTGGATCCAGTGCCTGCCGTGGATCGCAGGGTGATAACCGGTCTGATTTCCGTGGTCTTTGCCATACGGTTGTTGTCCTCTTTCTATTTGAGATGGCCAATCTCACCGGATTCGATGAGTCGCGCCGCCACTGCTTCGATGCCCTGCCTGTCGATGGTTTTCATGCCTTTCGGCGTGAGCGTCAGGGTGACCGTGCGTCCAAGCGACGGTACGTAATAACGCTTCCTTTGCAGGTTCGGGCTGAAGGTGCGGCGGGTTTTTCTATGTGAATGCGACACCGCGTTGCCGACGTGGGCGCGCGTGCCGAGAACTTGACAATGTTTGGACATGTCGGTAACTATATCATAATGATAATCATTATCAATAAAAGGATTGTGGAAAGAGCTTGAATATGCAGCATCCAGTATTGCCATCATTGGGAAACGCCGAAACGGACAAGGAGGCGATCTCCGTAGTATTGCTGACCGGCGTACACCGATTGGCGTTGGACGCCACATCATTCTCATTGGCGGACTCATGCCCGTCGGTCTGCTGCGTGACATACGACTTCACCACCGACGACACCGCCGAAACGGGCTTCAGCATGACCCGCACCATCCGTCGACCGGGCGGTCTGGGTCAGTTAAGCGAAGGCGACTGCACGACCTTCCCCATGGAAGCCTGCTGCCCGACCTGTTCGGTCAAACGGGATCTTGTCGCCGCCCTCGGCCATCTATGCAACCGGGCCGACATGTTCCTCATCACCCTGCCGATCGGCATCGAAGGAGCACCGGTCGCGCAATATCTGCTGGAATGTTCACTGCTGGGCGGCACCGCGCGCCCTGTGGATGCGGCGACGATTGCCTCCGTGACCGATCCCGAAGGCTTCGCCTCCAGACTATGCGACGACGAACAGCTGCTGTTGGCAGGAACGGATGAACACGACGGCGTATTCGATCCGCGATGCGTGGGCACGGTCCAGGCCAGACTGATCAGCGAAGCCGAGCATGTGCTGCTGCTTCCCACTACGCGCCCCAACCATCCCGACACGAAAGCCGTCGCGCCGGAACGCAATCACGAACGACCGTCAAGATCTCATGATCTGATAGCCGCCCTGGCCTCGCCCAAAACGGTCATCCATCCGAATGCGCATGCCGTCAGCCTGCATACGTTGCTGGAAACAACACCCGCGGCAACGGTCCCCGAAAGCGCCGATGCGTGCGGTCGCGGTAACGGACTCGTCTAGTCCATCACGTCATTCCATCGCATCATCGGAATCGTCTTCACCGTTCCCTATGACGTGCCCCTTCTCATCCCACGGGCATGAGTAGATGACACAGGGCGTCGACGGGGGACGGTTGACGAAAGTATAGATCAGCTCCAGTTGACGACGTGAAATGCCGATGCGGGCATCCGGTGAGATCAACAATAGCGGCGACGCCAATTGCGTATGGATGAGCGCAGTAATGGTGCGATTATTGATCGCACCATCATCCACCCAGATGATCGCGTGGGCATCATATCCCCGTTCGACACGTTCACGCTGCTTGATGATCTCGTTCATGATCAGGTCGAGCTTCTGCATGACCCTGCCTTCATGGGTGTTGGGATCATGCCAGAACACGCTGGATACCACGGAATCGTCCCACCCCAAGCGATCGCCGAGCATCTCCGTATACGGCTGCCAAGTGGACAGCCAACGCAGATCCAGCATTCCACCCCTCGCCAAGGCATACAGTTTGCCGGCCAGTTCATCGGACCAATGCAGTTCATGGAAACCGCGCCGCCCGAAATCTATGACCGCCGTCTTGTCCAGCGGGAACGCCCTTTTCGCCGAATACAGGTCCGTACGGTACCCGTCCGGATCGGGAACCAACTCCACATGCCCGACATCGGAATAATTGACGATTCCGGTGTTGGGGAACGCGTTCAGAACGCCATCAAAATCCAGATACATCACCGGCTTGTTCGCACGGCTCATCTCCGTCTCACGATTCGCACCATGGACTATCTTGACCATCTTCCTCATGACTACTCCTCTCGTTGCGTTTACTTGGCGAATGCCATCGTTCAGCTTCCGGAATCGGCCTGTCTCCAGATCTGTTCATCCTTGATGAGCTGGGTGCCGTAACGCATCTTGAGCTGGGATACCAGATCGTCGATATGCCGCTGCGCTTCGATGATCTCGGCACTGTACTTCTGCATTCTCGCCTGATTGAAGGCGATGCCGGTCTCCTCCGGCATCTCACCGACCACATGAGGCTTCTCACCGGACAGCGCATATGCCGCCGCCTCATCCATCAGTTTCCGGTCGCCGCTCCACCTGCTGATGCAACGCTCGATGCGCTTCGCACCGATCAATTCAAGCGGCATCCCCACACTGGAGAAAATCTGATAGGGGCGCAATCCGCGCATGTACCAGTACATGCAGTAGACCTGGAATTCATGGGCGTAGGTGATCCGTTTGCTTGTCACATGGGCGATCGCCGGCAGCGATTCGAGGTAGCAGACCTCTTCCAGCGTGAATTCGACGTTGGTCATACCCCATCATTCCTAACGTAGATGAGCGATCATCTTGCGGATACGCTCCTGCAACGTGATGATCGTTCTATTGAGCTCCTGTATTTCGGACAGACTCGAAAGGATGATTTCATCACGCATGGCGGGCTTTCGTCCCTCTTCATCGAGCTGTCGGACCTCGGCCATGAGCTGGGGGTTGCTCTTCCACCTGCTGATGCACCGTTCGATGCGCTTCGGCCCGATCAAGCGCGAAGGAAGTCCCGCATTGGAAAAGATGACGCTCGGCCGCGTGCCATGCACATATTGGTACATGCAGTACACCTGAAACGCATGCGAGTAGGTGATACGGCTCGTGGTCGCATGTTCCACAACCGCCAGGGACTCGAGTTCCTCGATCTCCTGATCCGTAAACTTCTTATTGTTCCGCATATGGTATTCCCCGTATCCGTTCTTGCATCGGCATATGCCGACCTTGAGTTCTTCCGCACGGTCTTGCGTCGTCGCAGACCTTCAGATGCTTGCATTCCTTTCGATAATTTGCCTCACTATACTCTGTTCGGGCAGGAAATCCGCAGAACGGGGAAGCCTCTCCCCCTATAAGCAAACCGGCACTCCTCAATCCCCTTACGTACCCTTGAAACGAGTGGACGCCAAATACGACACACCACCCATCATGCTGAGAGCATAACGGGTGGCTGCCATGATATTTCGGGGGCTTACGATCGGGTCAGCTTTTTACGCTTCAGATTCAGCACGATATCGGCGGCATCGGCCACACGCTCGGAATGCGTGACCACGATGACGCACTTGCCCAACTGGTGCGCGGCATCACGCAACAGCGTGATCACATCACCCGTCGTCTTCGGGTCCAGGCTACCGGTCGGCTCATCGGCCAGAATCACGGAACCCGGGGAGACCAAGGCGCGGCCGACCGCGACACGTTGACGCTGACCACCCGATAGGTGCATGATGTTGCGCTTCGCTTCCTCACGGGTGAGACCCAGATCCTCAAGGATCTTCAGATCGGCCTTGGGATTGACCAAACGTAGGTTCTCCACCGGCGTGAGATAGTCGATCAGATTGTGGTCCTGGAACACCAAGGACACATGCTCACGGCGATGCTTCGAATACCCCGTCTCGGCGATGTTCCCGCCTTCGAAACGGACCACGCCCTTCGACGGGGAATCCAACCCTGCCAACAACGACAACAGGGTGGACTTGCCCGCGCCGGACGGTCCGGTTATCGCATACATCTTACCGGCCTCGAAATCCGCGCTGACATCCGACAGAACGCGTATCTTGGCCGCGCCGTACATGTAATCGACATGATCCAACTGTAGACAAACCGACATGATTGTTACTCCTAACTCATGGAGGAAAGAATGGACTTGGGAGAACGTGCCAGCACCGAGGCGAGCGACACCACCAAGGCGATCGCGATGACCCCGCAGCCAAGCAGCAATATGAGCGATGTCTGAGCAGGCGGCAAAGCATCCACCTGCAACGACGAGAGGGAGGCATCATCCGCATTGGCCAGCAGCATGGACGACACGAACCCCGATAGCAAAGCGCCGGTACCAAGCGAGCACAAGGCCGCAACCAACGCCATCAGGCAGGTTTCGATCACGAACTGCCCGACGATCCGGGCCTTGCCGATGCCGATGGCCAGAAAGACACCTATCTCATGGATGCGGGAACGCACCCAGAAGACCAGCACCATGCCCAGCACCAGAACGCCGACCAGGCAGACGACCGCCAGGATCAGACGTACCAGATTACGCACCGTATTCACAGCCTGCAGTACGCCGGAGAAACGGGACGAATTATCCGTGACGTCATATTTCGTCCCGGCCAGCTCCTTGGCCTTCCGTATCGTGTCAGGCAGGCTTTGCGCGCTGGCCGACAGGCACCGTACCGTATCGATCCGCGGTTCACCGGTCAGTTTGGAAGCCACGTTCATCCCCGCATACAGCAGATTCTCCGAGGAGTCCGACGGCATGGGACTTTGCGACTGCGTTTTGCCGGAAAATATTCCGGATACGCGCACGGTGGAGTCATGATCGCCTTGCTTCAACGTGAACGTCGAGCCGACCGACAATCCGTTCCGCTGCGCGAAATCCCGATGCACCAGTACACCATCGCCATCACCGGAGATGTGCTTTCCCTGTTCGAGCCGGTACAGTCCACTCTGGAATTCCGTGGACAACGAGGAATCCGTGGACCCCAATACGCTGACCTGTGCGGCCACGCCAACGTCCAGACGAGGCCCCTGTTGGGGAACGACGGGCTGGGCGCCGTCCAGTTCCGCAAAGGTCTTGGTCTCATATGCGGCCTTTTTCACGCCATCGAGATGAGCGAATCGGTCGGCCTCCTTCGTGCTGATGGGATCTTCGCGCGCCTCGACCGCAAAACCGATGCCCATGCTTCCGCCGATGCGATCGGCCACATCCTGCAAGGCCGCCGAAACTCCGGCCTGCGCCACCAGACCGGTGAAGACCAACAACATCAACAGGCCGATGAGTCCGCTGCGGATCGGCTTGCGCACGATGGCCAGCACGGCACGGCTCCACACATTCACACTCGTCATCGCTGCATCCCCAGCAGGTCACGCGGCGACTTGTACAGCATCGGCATGCAAGAGACGAGCACGCACACCAACACCACGCCCAAGAGCCCGAGGGAGACGGGAAGGATGGCGCCCGCATCGACCGATACCGCGAGCGTACTCAACGAGCGAGTCGCCATATTGGATTCGAGATTGCCGCCGGCCTGCCCCATGCTGCTCAGTTCGCGGGCGGCGGAGGCATTGACCGAACGAAGCGTGGACGAACCGAGCCATTGCGCCACCCCTCGCGCACACAGCCAGCCAAGCGCCAGGGACGGTATGCCGACCAGAATCATCTCGCTGACATATTGGGCGACCATGGAGGGCTTGCCCACGCCGATGGATACCAGCACGCCCATTTCCCGGCGGCGGTCATTCATCCACAGCAGCAGTACCAGACACAGTACGAGGGCCGCGAAGATGAGCACGCCGATCAGGGTGCCGCGCATCATGGAGCGCACGCCCTGAGCCGCACTCAGCATGCCGGCCGTGTACTGGTCGTTGCGGGTGATCTGGTAGTTCTTCCAATCCACCGGCAGCTTCTTCGCGTCGTTCATGGTCTTTTCCACATCAACGCCTTTGGCGAGGGTGAAGGTGGCGTCCTGGTAGATCTCCTTGTCGGGCTTGTACTGGTACAACTCACGCGTGGTATTCAGATCCGTGTATACGGTGTTGGAGGTCAGCTCGGCCCTGGTGGCCACCTTCCTGTTGCTGTCGCCCTTGAAAATGCCCGCAATCGTGGTGGTGACGCTTGCCGTGGAGCCGGATTCGTTGTCGGCATCATACGGATTGGCCCTGAGGGTGAGCGTATCGCCCACCTTGAGGTTATTGGCTTTGGCGAGATCCTCGTGAATCATCGACATGTGCTTGTCGGAAGCCTTCAGATGGCGTCCCTGCGCAATGCTGAGCGCATGCGAGGCGAAGGCATTAAGCTTGGCCGAATCATTCGTACCCTCAAGATTCACGGCATTGCCGAATCGCTGCTCCTTCGTCTTGTCGTAATCGTCACCTTCAGGCAGCTTCATCGCATCGGCATCCGTCAGATCGGCGGTGACGTTCTGACGAACGACATACGAAGCGATTCCAGGCAGTTTCGCGATGCGCTGCACGTCGGCCGGTTTCACCGTGCCGGCTCCGCGCGGCGTTCCCGAATTGTTCTGAGGATTGTTGGCCAGCACAAAACCGACGACCGCCTGCTTCTCGATTTGCTCGGCTTCATGCTTCGCCGCTTGCGATACGGCAATCGTGGCAAGCATGCTTGCGGACACTATGGTCAGGATGACCAGCAGAACCAAGGTCCGTATTCGTTTTCTGAGTACATAGCGTCCCGCTCGTGAGATGAACGTCATGATTTCCTTTCCTATGAGAAAACAAGAAGAGGGCCTTCACACAAGTGAACTGCGCCCCGATTGTTGGACGTTGTTAAATAGGATACAGGTCTAGGCTGCGAGGGACACGCTTCGGAATTCCTCCGGGGTGTGTCCCTCGAGTCGTATCTGGCGTCGTCTGGTGTTCCAGTGGATGACGTACGCGTCAAGTTCTCGTTTGAATTGCTCGTACGAGTCGAATTCGCGCCCCCGGTAGAACTCGTCCTTGAGGTGTCCGAAGACCTGTTCGGTGGCGGCGTTGTCCAGGCAGTTGCCCTTGCGACTCATGGACTGGCGGATGCCCAGCCGTTCGAGCTCCCCGCGCCACCACGGGTGCTGGTACTGCCATCCCATGTCCGAGTGCAGGATCGGGTTCGCGCCCCCGGGCAGCCTGGCCTCGAGCATGGCGAGCAGACGCCGCTGCTGCCCCATGTCGGGGTGCCGGCTCACGTCCCAGGCGACGATTTCCTTGCTGGCCATGTCGTACACGGGCGCGAGGTAGGCCTTGCCGCCCGCGACCTTGAATTCGGTGACGTCGGTGCCGAGTTTTTCGAACGGCTTGCCGGCGGTGAAGTCGCGTTTGAGCAGGTTCGGCACCCCTCCGCCAGCGTCGCCCCTGTACGAGCTGTAGCCTCTCCATGGATTCCCGGCGCGGATCGGGCATCTGAGTCCCATGCGGCGCATGACCCTCAGGACGCTCTTGGCCGACACCTTCTGTCCGAACTCGTGGACCAGGCACATATGGATCTGCCGGTGGCCGCACCCGTTGGCCGTCCTTTCCCAGATCTCTGCGACCATGGGATCGAGGTCGGGGCGCGTCTCATGCGCCGGATGCGACAGATGGTGGAAATACGTGGATCTCGCCAACCCGCTGATCTTCAGCAGGTGGTCGAGCCGGTGCCCCTGCCCTGCGAGCAGTCGGACGACGGCGCTTCGCTCGCGCTTCGTGACTTCTGCGCCCGCAGGGCCCGGAGTTTTTCCAGGTACGCGACCTTCGCCTTCAGGTAGGCGACCTCCTCGGTCAGCTCCTGCTCCCGCGTGGGTTTCGGCCTTGGCTTGGATTTCGCGCCTTTGGGCCTGCCCTTGGGCTTCGGCCTCAACGCCTCCGCGCCACCGGCACGGTATTCGCGGCACCAACGCTGCAGCGGGGCGATGCTCGCTATCCCGTACCTGGCCATGACCTCGGCCACGCTCAAGCCGTTCTCGACGTGGTCCCGCGCCGCCGCGACCTTCGTCTCCCAGTCATAACGCCTGTTGCCGGTGGTTCCCATGACCGCCTCCCCGCCGTTGGATCTGTACAGCATGATCCATTTTTCCGCAGTCTGCACGGGCATCGCAAACCGACGGGCGAGGGAGCGTTTGCCCACGCCGGCCTCAATGAGCCTCAGCGCCTCGCGCCGGAACCCGTCGTCATAGTGCTTCCTCCGATCTTCACGCATACGAAAGAACCACACCTCCAATCATCGAATCCGAATTTCTTCAGTCCAATAATCGGGGTGCGGTTCACAAGCATTCTGAAGGCCCTCTCACGTGAATGGAGGCGGATAGGCGTTACTTGCCACCGCGTCGACGCATGAACAGCGAGACACCTCCCGCAATCGCCGCCACGACCACCAACGACACCAGCACAACACCCGGTATGACCAGACTCGAACCCGTCGCCGCCATGACCTCCCGCATCGACGTCGTTCCGCCTGAATCGGCAACGGTCGCACCGGGCAGCTCAGCGGCCTGGGCCACGGTTTGGGTGAATCCCACGAATAGGCATAGGCCAAACGACAGGACCGCACTCATCCATTTCGTCATTCTTCGCATTGTGCCGAGGTCTTTCCTATGAGATCTTTTTGCTCAATGGTCGGCTATCGCTCAACCGACCGATTATCCTCATGGTAAAAGTCCACGGAATCCCGTCCCCTTCGCTATCCGGCGACGGTATCATGCCATTTCGTTATCGGCGCATGCATCATCATTATTTTTCGGGTGCGTCTAGGGTATGTTTCGGCCCGTCGTTCACCTTCCGTCCGACCGAATCGATCATGGTGCGACACCGTTCGCTCAACGGCACCGACATGGCGATGAGGAACAGGCACAACGCCAGCACGACATCTTCGACCACTCTCCACACCCCGGTCGCTAAATGCCATCTCGTAGCGTCCAGATAAATCACGAAAACGATGAGAATGTACAGACGGACACACAACTGACGAACGGGAAGCCGTTCCTCATCATGCTGACGATCAGACACCATCCCCCGCTTTCCTTCGACGCCGGCCATCCCTTTGAAACGCCATGATACCGCCGAACGCGACCATCACCGGCAGTCGGGGGGGCATCCATCATCATGGACAAGCCGTCATGCCATCCTTCATCCACCCTATTTCAGCGGAAAACGCCAATCGGGACAACGATTATCCGAAGGTACGTCATAGGGGGACTCCAACGAAGACGCCGCACAGACGCGTAACATGATTCTTGCTTGCGAAAGCAAGTAACGGAGCATAGGGGCTATTGGCCTGTTCGGATTTTATCTTTCTCTCTGTCCGCGCAGGCCATATCCTTTCCGAAACTGCCGGGGTTCCACGCCTCTCCCCTCTTATCCTTCGTGGAACTCCGGCAGTTTCCTTTCCTCAGCATCGTCATGGCATGCAGCGGCGAAGCCGGTCATCCCCGACGACGTGCCGTCCATGGCACACATGGTTACCGAAGGCCCGTCGACGGACAATGCCTCACTCCGTACCCTCCCCGATGGATAGGGTACATGTAGGGGGATTATGCGGCTTGTCAACTCCTTGCAGACACCGGCATCGAGCCATAGCATGCCTTATTACGTGGGGTGCTGATGCGGCCTGCGCAAGAGGATAAGGATTTCAATGGACTTGAGTAGGGCATGTATGGCAATATTCTCTGCTGCATTTTTTACGCCACTGGTTTTTTCTCCGATTGCCGCATGGGCATCCGCAGCCCCGATAGACACCGTTCCTCCCACCATGTCCGGCATGAACAGATTCCTCAGGCAGGGAGGCAAGAACAAGCTGGTCTTCGATGCCGTCTCGGCCAAACGGGCCGGATATTCGGACCGTGACCTGAAAATCGTATCCTCCCAGATCAGGCTGATGAACATGCTGCTGAGCGAGGGGCAGGCCATACTTCACCCGGACGGCTCCCTATCGTTGCGGTATTACGCATCCGAAGGTTCTTCGCGAACCCTTGCGCGGGGAATCAACAGAATGGTGATCCAATGGTATGGCGTCTTCGAATACTGGCTGGATAGCGACAAGGCGCGTGGTCTCATCTCGGAAATGAAAATGGGACGATTGCTGCCCGATATCATTCCCGGATGGCTCGGCCCGACGATCGACATCGACTCGACATCGTTGCTTCGGGGCGCGCGGGCGGCGGTCAAACCCGATCGAGGCGTGATCGTGTATGCGAGAGCCATGCGGGCCGGTGAGCTGAATTCCATCTGGTTCACCTCCCAATGATGCCGGACCGGGTCTGAAGGTGTCTTCAGGCGACGATCTGCGAGCGAATGGGAGCCGGCTCCACGGCGTAATGCTTGCGCATGCTTTTCAGCATCGTACGAATGGCTCCGTTGGTCTGGTTCGCAGCCGTACGGAACTTGTCGAAAGTACGACCGTGCGGATCGTCGATATCGTGCGGAGCCGGCAACATCGGTCGAATCATTGAAGAGGACCTGATCACCGACTGCAGACGCTCCTGAATGGTCAGACCTTTGATCATGCCGTTACGGGCGCAGTATTCGCACATGTTCGCGAAATCGCTTAACAGGAACGTATACCGTACGGCGGCCGGCGCCAAGGCCACGATGTCCTTGCGCTGGCTCTTTTCAAAACACAGGATCAGGTCGGCCTCGTCCGCCATCTGACGTGTGAGGCGACGGGAGCGGAATCCGCTGGACTCGATGCCCACGCTATCCATCAGACGCGCGCTGGATGGATCAATCTGATGCATCGGCAGACCGCGGGTGCCGGCACTGGAGACGCGTACCGTGGTACTGGTCAGATATTTCGTCAGCAACAGCTCACCCATAGGCGAACGGCAGATGTTGCCCGTACAGACGAACATGATATGCATACGCTGACCTCTTGCAGTGCGTGTTTCGGTTCCTTATGCCGGCTCCAGGGCCGCCATACCATATAAATGGATATTTTAGCGCAGTCCCTGCCTTCGCCGAACCGCCATCGTGAGGGCTCGGGACGGAAGACTTCCACCATCACCGTCAAATCACTATATGGACATATCTTGCAGTGCGAAACGGTTCGGCAATGTGGTTTCGATACACTGCCACGCACTACATAACAAGCCGTGACCGCCTACGACAGACGGGGCGTACGGCAGGGGTTCCACGAAAGGACACATGATGAGCGAAGAAGACAAGCTCAACAAAAAAGTGGCCGAAGCCGTTGAAGTGGCAGCGAACGAGGCCGCAAAGCGCGAAATCGACGAACTGACCGAATTCGAGCACGCGGTCGACGAGATGCTGGCCTCCGGCTATCTGGATGATACGCTGCGCGTAATCGACACGGAAGGCGTGGCACAGGTGCTTCCGGTACTGGATTCCGAACCGATCTCGCATCTGGTCGAAGGCGTGGAGGCCGTCGGCGGGCGTGCGAACGTGTTCGTTCATACCAGCCAGGGAGTTGTGGCGCTGAGCGTGTTGGAGTACAAGCCGAACGACGAGGAGTGACGGCCGTACGCGAGTCGGGCTTGCCGGCTCCCGTACGGCTTTGGCCACGGTTGCGGCCACGGCCAAAGAGGCCCTCAGACTTTAATGTGAGATGCGGGCCAAGGCGCGCTGAACGGCTTCGCGTGTGGTGCCGGCGCCGCGTCCACGCACCCCGAAGAACACCATCAGCACCATGATGAAGCAAATGCCGGCACTGATGCGCAGAGCCCACTGAATGCCGAACACATTGGCGACGGCATACGTGCCTTTCGCACCTCCGATGGCGGCCCAACGCAACGACGTAAACGTTTCCATCAGAATCACCAGTACCGGAGCACCGACCGCGCCGGCAATCTGACGCACGGTATTCGTCACGGCCGAACCGGCACTCACCTCCTGCGGCCGCAGACAATTAAGCGACCATGTAGTAATCGGCATGAGCACGAATCCCATGCCAATCTGACGCACGAACTGCCAGATCGACACCCACCAAATCCAAGACGTCATGGAAATCAAACTCATCATGACCGTACCGAAACACAATGTGATCGTGCCGATCAGAGCAACCGGCCGGGCACCGAATCTATCGAGCGCCTTGCCTCCGAAAAACTGCGAAATACACTGCCCGAGAGCGCCGGGCAACATCACCAGACCGCTGATCGTGGCGGAATAGCCGCGGCAATTTTGAATATAGAGCGGCATAATCACCATAATCGAACTGAATGCGAAGAACGACAAGGCCGCAGTAACCGTACCGACCATGAAACTGCGGTTCCTGAGCACACCCAGATTGAGCAGCGGCGGCTGAACCGTCCGACGACCATCTTCAGGCCGGGCGGCGGCATACCGGCGAGCGCCATGAATCTGGCGGGCGACGAACCAGATGATGCCGACGATGCCGATCAGCATCGGCAGCCAGACCATAGGATGCGTATATGCGTACGATTCGATGTTCGTGAAGCCGAACATCAGCCCGCCGAAACCGAAGATCGACAGTCCGACGGAGAAGAAATCGGCTTTGGCGGAAGGGTCGTGCACGCCGAAGTTACGTAGTCCGAAGAATGCCAGAAACAGTGAAATCACGCCGATGATCGTCAGAGTGAAGAAAATCGAGCGCCAACCGTTCAAATCGGTCTGCACACCGCCCAAGGTAGGGCCGATGGCCGGGGCGACGCTCATGGCCATGCCCACGGTGCCCATGGCCATGCCGCGGTGGGACAACGGGTAGATCGAAAAGACGGTAATCTGCAGCACCGGCCACATCACACCGGTGCCGACCGCCTCCAACAGGCGGCCGATCAGCACCAATGCAAAGGTGGAGCCCAGCCAGGCGAACACGGATCCGGCAGTGAAGACGATCATCGAAGCGAGCACAATCTGACGGGTCGAAAAACGGCGGGTCAAATATGCCGTAAGCGGAACCATCACGCCCATGACGAGCTGGAAAATCGACGTCAGCCACTGTCCGGTCGTAACGGAAATGCCGAAATCGGTCACAATGGTCGGCAGAGCGGCGCTCAATTGCAGCTGCGTGAAGTTGCCGACGAAAGTGATGAACGTCAGAATCGCGATGGAAACGAATGCCGCATGCGTCAGATGGCCGTTGGCATAAGCCTCTTCACGTGCGAGCGCCTGCGATGTTTCCTTCATACCATTGTTCATGCATCACCTCTGCCACGTCATAAATGACTCCAGAATTCTATGCCTACGGCCGGGCATTGCGCCCCCGGCCAAAGGCTGGTTCAGACCTTGCCGAGGAGCGTGAGGAAGATAAGGAGAACGTTGAGTGCGACGATCAGCGCAGCGACGGCGATGTTGAGCGCATGCTTGAACGGACCGTCCGCATATTCGCCCATAAGATCCCTGTCGTGCGTGTAGCGCATGAGCGGAATGATTGCGAACGGGATGCCGATTGACAGCACCACCTGCCCGACGATCAGCGCTTCGGTCGGATTGCCGGCAAACCACAGCACAATCAGCGCCGGCACCAGCGTAACGATTCGGCAGGCCCACATCGGTGCCTTGATCCGCAGCAATCCGTGCATGATCTCGGAACCCGCGTACGTGCCGACGGACGTGGAGCTCAGACTGGAGGCCAGCAATCCTATGGAGAAAATCGTGCCGACGACCGGCCCCAACACACTCGCGATCGCATGCTGCGCACCTTCGATCGTGTCCGTGCCGGTCATGCCGTACAACGAATTCGCAGCCAGAATCAACAACGACAGATTCACGGAACCGGCCAACAGCAGCGCCCAAAACACATCGATCTTACTGCCGTGCAACAGTTGACGGATGGTCGGCTTGCGCTGACCGGGCGCATAATGGTCATTCACCAGCGTGGAATGCAAGTAGATGGCATGCGGCATGACGGTGGCACCCAGCATGGAAGTGGCCATCAACACCGTTGCGGAACCCTTGAAACGTGGAATCAGACCGGCCGCCACCGCCTTCGGATCCGGCGGCGCTATGAACAGTCCCGCGATGAAGCCGAACGTAATCACCAGCAGCAATGCGATGATGAGTTTCTCGAACATGCGATGCGTGGCACCTTTCTGGAAAATCAGCAGAATCGTGGAAACCACGCCGATAATGCACCCGCCGGGAAACAGCGGCAGGCCGAACAGCAGATTGAGGGCGATGGCACCGCCGATCACTTCGGCCAAATCGGTGGCGATGGCGATGACCTCGGCCTGCATGAAGAACATGAACCGACCGCCGTCGCCCATGCGCTCGCCAAGGATTTCCGGCAGGCTCTTGCCTGTGACGATGCCCAGCTTGGCGGATTGGTATTGGATCAGTACGCTCATGCAGTTGGCGATTACGAGCACCCAGACCAGCAGATAGCCATATCGTGCGCCGGAAGTGATGTTGGCGGCCACGTTACCCGGATCCACATAGGCTACGGCCGCCACGAAAGCCGGCCCGAGAATGCCCGCCAATGCGTGTCCGTGACGTTCCTTGCCCATGGCCTTTCCGTGCCCTTCCCTGTGACTGGCGATTAACGAGCAACGTTATAGCGCGATTATGTTACCTCGGCCTGTAATTTCAGCTTTCCGGAATGGACTGTGCGGGGCAGCCGTGGAGCACCGACAGCATGGCCCGCTTCTCCTTGGTGGTCACGGTCAGACCGTACTTGTCTTTCACGCCGATCTGACGCGCGACGTAATCGCAACGGTAGTCGCCGTTCGTGGGCAGCCAATAGGCGGCCGACGCGGAACCCTTCTCCTGATTGGCCGGACCATCGACCGCCAGCAGATTGTACATGTCGTTGCCGTATTCGTAACGTTTGGCCCTGCTCCATTCGCGCGCACCGGATTGCCACGCATTCTCAAGCGCCACCACATGGTCGATCTGCACGGCGCTGGACGTATCGCGCCCACGCCGGAAATGAATGGTCTTACCCGTGTACGGGTCGTTGAGCGTACCGGATTGCACTTTGCAGCCGCCGGCACTCTGGTACCGCACGTCCGTCAGATCGCGGGCCAGCACATCCTCACGTACGTCGCAACCATTGCCATCCGCGTCCGTCTGGCGATAGCCGAACGCGGTGCGATCATAACCGGCCTTGCTGGGGTTATCGTCGACCGTAAGCCGTTCCAGCGTTTCCGCAGCGGTGCCGGTCGCCGTATATTCACCGGTGATCTCACCGACGGTCGGACTGGTTTTCGGCAGAATCAGGCCGATGGTGATGCCAACCACCGCGGCAATCACCAGTAGGCACAGTATGCGTTCGACCGGTCCTTCCGCGTTGAAACGCTTCTTGCGAAAGTGCGTGGCATTACGTCGTCGTGGCATGGGAATCCTTAATCATAGGCGCATGGGTCATGGGTCATGACTCATAGCTCATGTGGGTCATAGGCAGAATCTCATCGGTAAGTAAGCCGTTTTATGGGCGGCCGACCGTCGAATCTTCGGTACAACCGAATCTTCGGTGCATTGCAGCGAACTGCAGACTATTGCGAATCAGGCGTAAGTGAACGTCAGCGGATCGTGACCGGCACGAGTCGGACCATCAAGCGCATCGATGGCCGCATGCTCCTCCTGGGTCAGCGCAAAACCGAACAGGTCAAGGTTCTCCCGCTGACGTTGCGCATGCACCGACTTGGGGATGATAATGGTGCCGTTTTCGATGTGCCAGCGCAGAATCACCTGTGCAGGACTTACATGATGAGCTTCCGCGATACGTTCGATCGCACCGTTTCCGGCGTTCAGATCGGCACCGCGCGCCATTGGCGAATACGCTTCGACCGCAATGCCATGCTCCTTGCAGTATGCGACGACCTCCCGCTGCTGCCAAGTGGGATGCAGTTCGATCTGGTTGACTGCCGGATATTCGCCGGTCTCATCATGAAGTCGGTCAAGATGCTCCGGAAGGAAGTTGCACACGCCAAGCGTCTTCACGCGGCCTTCCGCGCGGAACTCGACGAAGGCCTTCCACGTTTCGCCGCTGCGCCAGTCGAACGGGGTCGGCCAATGTAGCATATACATGTCGACATACTCGAGTTGCAACAGATCGAGCTGACGGTCGAAGGCCTTGCGTGCGGAATCATAGCCCTGCTCGGAATCACGCAGTTTGGTGGTGACCCAGATTGTTTCGCGCTTGTTGCCGGTGTCGTAGCAGGTGTTCGCGAGCGCACGGCCTACGCCAGCCTCGTTGTTGTATCCGGCGGCGCCGTCGATATGGCGGTATCCGGCCGCAATGGCGCTTTCGACGACCGGCGTCACGCCTTCATCATCGATGCGTAGCACGCCGAGGCCGACCTGTGGAATCTTATTGCCATCGCTCAGCGTAATCGTCGGAACGTGCCGTTCCTGTGGTTCCGTCATTGTGGTTCCTTCCGTTCTTTGTGGTTCGGTTCTGGTCCGTTCTGGCCTTGTCTGGTCCGGTTCGGTTCCGTTCTAGTTCTGTCCGGTCCGGTTCCCGTGGCATTTCCCAGATTAGCCCCGTACGCGGCCCGACTCATCCGGACCGCATGCCCGGTCAC
>OGEU01000628.1_pt1 | contig 35102 bp, 27 predicted proteins | sample 1570651 | NCBI WGS metagenome assembly OGEU01 (sample SAMEA2582129, study PRJEB24529) | metagenome | biome: Human gut stool | place: China | collected 2011 | reverse complement strand
CAGTTTGGTGGTTATTGCTGTCATGATATTTTTTGTCCTGTTTGGACCGATGATGACAAAATTTGATTATTATTCTAATGATTACAGCTGTTCAAATCAGGGACCAAATGCCGTTCACTGGTTTGGAACAGATAATCTTGGACGTGATCTTTGGACACGCGTGTGGGCAGGAGGAAGAGTATCCCTTATTATTGCGATTTTAGCTACGCTTATTCCAGAGATTATTGGAATGGCAGTAGGCGGCATCTCGGGTTATCTTGGCGGTTGGGCAGATACAGTAATTATGCGCACAATCGATGTGTTAATGGGCATTCCAAGCTTAATCTACATGATTCTTTTGATGGTTGTAATGGGAAGCGGAAATATTGCAACGCTTGTAATTGCAATGAGTATCACCGGCTGGATGGGTGCCGCAAGAAGCACAAGAGGTCTTGTTTTACAGCTAAAGACTCGTGAGTTTGTAGTAGCATCAGAGACGCTTGGTGCATCGTCTGGATGGATCATTGCAAGACGTTTGATTCCAAACACACTCGGCATTCGCGTAGTCAGCATTACAATGTCGCTTCCAAGCGTCATTTTCTACGAAGCATTTTTAAGCTATATCGGACTTGGCGTGACACCGCCGCAGCCAAGCTGGGGTCAGTTAATCAAGGCAGCAGGAGAGACCTTCCGTTATTATCCATACCAATTTATCATTCCGTGTCTGTGCGTTAGCATCACAATGCTTTGCTTTAACCTGATTGGAGACGGACTTAGAGATGCACTTGATCCAAAGCTTCGTGCGTAAATAGATAATGCATTCGTCATAGAAAAAGTGAAACGAGCAGAGCCGCAGTATTTTTGTATTTCGGCAGAATGAGAGGAATCATGGAAAAGGAAAAAATCTTAGAGGTAAAGGATTTAAAAGTATCCTTTCAGACCTTTCAGGGAAGCGTTCAGGCAGTGCGTGGCGTTTCCTGGCATTTAAATAAAAAAGAAACGATTGCAATCGTAGGTGAGTCTGGCTGTGGAAAAACAGTTACAATTCAGACAGTTATCGGATTAAATCCAAAGAAAAACGGCAGTATTAAGGGCGGAGAGGTTCTTTTTAACAAAGAAAATCTGCTTGAATTGACACCTAAACAGATGAGAAAGCTGCAGGGCAATCAGCTCTCAATAATTTTTCAGGATCCATTTACATTTTTAAATCCGACAATGACAGTTGGGGAGCAGATCATGGAGCCATACATGCAGCACTATAAGGTTTCCAGAGAAGAAGCAAGAAAAAAGGCAGTCGAGATCTTAAAGATGATTTCACTTCCGTCACCAGAGGAAAATATGAAGCGCTATCCGCATCAGCTTTCAGGCGGTATGCGCCAGCGTATCATGATTGCAATGTCACTCATCTGTAATCCAAAGGTATTATTTGCTGACGAGCCAACTACAGCGCTTGATGTGACGATTCAGGCACAGATCATTGAACTAATGAATGATTTGAAGGATAAGATTGATACGTCAATTGTTTTAATCACACATGATATGGGCGTTGTTGCAAATATGGCAGACCGAATCTACGTTATGTATGCTGGTCAAATCGTAGAGCATGGCGACTGCGATACGATCTTTCATCATCCAAAGCATCCGTACACATGGGGACTTTTAAGCAGTGTGCCGCGTCTTGATAAAAGAGTAAGCGAAGACCTCTATTCAATTCCGGGAACACCGCCGGATTTGTTGGCACCGCCTGTCGGATGTGCGTTTGCTGCCAGATGCAAATATGCAATGAACATCTGCCGCACAAGTCAGCCACCGTGTATTAATTTTTCAGAACTAGATCATTATGCATCCTGCTGGCTCAATCATCCAGAGTGTATTAAAAGAAATGGAGCACCAAAGAGTCCTGTTGAAGCACAGAACATAAAGGAGGAGAACTGATGGGAACGACAAAAGAACCAATCCTCGAATTGAAAAATGTAAAAACAACCTTCAAAGTGCCAAAGGGTATTTTAAAGGCGGTAAATGGTGTAGATCTGACTATTTATAAAGGTGAGACTTTGGGACTTGTTGGTGAGTCGGGATGTGGAAAAAGTACGCTTGGAAAAACAATTATGCGATTATATCGCCCAGATGAAGGACAGGTAATGTTTGAGGGACAAGATATCTGGCGCTACAACAAAAAGGAAAAGAAAGAGTACACCAAAAATGTGCAGATGATCTTTCAGGACCCGTATGCTTGTCTTGATCCTCTTAGTGTAGTAAGTGATATTGTTGCAGAGGGCATGAAGATCCACAAGATGTATAAAGGACCAGAATTAGAGGAGCGCGTGTTGGAGCTTCTTAAAATGGTCGGCTTAAATAAGGATCATGCAAACAGGTTTCCGCACGAATTCTCAGGCGGACAGCGTCAACGTATCGGAATTGCCAGAGCGCTCTCGCTTGAACCAAAGCTGATCGTATGTGATGAGCCGATCTCTGCACTGGATGTTTCTATTCAGGCACAGGTCGTAAATTTACTTAAGCGTCTTCAGCAGCAGATGGGATTATCTTATTTGTTTATCACACACGATCTGTCAATGGTGCGCCAGATATCAAACCGTATTGCCGTAATGTATTTGGGTTCACTTGTTGAGATTGCAGACAGCGAGGATATTTATATTAAAAACCGTCATCCATACACGAAGGCACTTCTTTCTGCTATTCCGATTGCTGATCCGACAATTGAGCGTGAGCGAAAAAGAATACTTCTTCAAGGTGATGTGCCAAGCCCGGTCAATCTGCCGCAGGGCTGCAATTTCTGCAATCGCTGTCCATATGCGACACAGCTTTGCAAGGAGAGAAAACCGCAGCTTCGCGAGATCGAGCCAGGACATTTTACGGCGTGTCATAGAGCGGAGGAGATGTAGGTTACGTCTCCGACAAAAACCGCTCGATCTTTACGGCGGCCTGGATCTGGAAGGTGATGTCGGCATCATCGAGCGATACACCAAGGAGCTTTTCAAGCTTTTCTAAGCGCATCAAAAGTGTATTTCGGTGAAGAAAGAGTGCTTTTGCAGTCTGTACCTTATTGCAGCGGCAGTCGAGCCACGTGCATAGAGTTTCATATAAATGTGCATCGTGTGTTTTGTCATATTCGCGGATCGGATCAAGAAAACGAGCAGTATATTCGCGCATAACAGAGGCCGTCGGAATTTCAAAAAGAAGCTGATAAAAGCCTAGATCACTGTAAGAGATTAAGTGACGATTGTCACCAAGAAGTTTCCATGAAAGCAAGCTTCGTTTTGCCTGAATATATGATTCGCGAATGCCAAAAAGACGTGAACGTACATTGCCTTTTCCAACACAAAATTTTGTGCCGGGATATTGTTGTTCCATACGTATCGTCAGTGATTCAAAGAAATGATCAGCTGATTGCTCCTGTGAGTTGGTATTTATGGGAAGTACAAATACGTTAGCGCTGTTTCTTGCAACATGCCATGTGCTTCCAGTTTCTTTTTGCGTGATATAGCTAAGCTTTGTCGCAAGCATACGGAAAAATTCAGATGGTGTCTCTGTAAAGGAAGGTCCGTGCATCGCTTCAAGCTTTTGAAAATAAGCAGATGCATTCATCATCTCAAATATGTACACACAGTAGTTATAGCTTGGCAGATATCCCAGAAATAATGCCTGATTGAGTGTTGCGATATCATCTACATTTGTATTCTGGAAAAAGAGTGAGTACCAGAAGGTATTAGCGATTGCTACGTCCTTTTCGCGATCTTGAATCAGATTTATGATGTCTTTTGTGATGGAGTTTACATAGGCAAGACTTGTATGAGAGAAGACTGGAAGCTTAAGCTCATCAGCAAGCTGTCGGATCTCATCATCAAGATTTTCTTCAAGAATGTAATGGTGGCCGACAAGAAATAAAATGCCAGCGGCATCGTTTTGTGCCGCATCGCGAATCAGCTGAGCAAGCTCCACCTTTTCAACAACAGCGTTGGCACCATAATAAATTAAAAATTCACCGCCGCTTACCCATTCACCGATTGGAGGACATAAAATCACGTAAGGCCAAGTGACAGTCCTAGACAGTCCCGCAGCTCCGCCAATCAGCTTCATGTGGGAGAGAGAAGGCAGCGATAATAAATCTTTTGCAGTAGTCATAAAGTAAACCTCCTTGTCAGACAAGTGTAAGTGATTTCTGCGAAAATTTCAATAGATTAGGGAGGAGAATGACATGAAAACAGTAATTTACGCGAGAGTTATCAATTCAGTATCGGATGAACCAATTGAAAATGGAATGGTCGAGATTGAAGATGACCATATTGTGTATGTCGGAGAAAAGCGTGAAAGCACCGACTCTGATGCACAGATTTTTGACTTAGAAGGAAAGACTGTTATGCCTGGATTTATTGATGCACACGCCCATCTTTGTGGAAGCGAGAGCATTCATAAGACTGGTGACACACCATATGATCTGCTTTTGACGACTGTTTGTGATCTTAAAGATCTGGTGGATGCCGGTGTGACAGGTGTGCGTGACATGAGCGCATTTGGTGCTTCATTAAAGCGTGCGATTGAAGCTGGATTGATCAAGGGACCGCGTATCATGCCGGGCGGAAGAGTTATGAGCATTTCTTCAGGCCACTGCGATATGAATCCGATGCTGTCACCAGAGGAATCGAATCAGCGTGATCTTATTGGCTGCCTGGTGGATGGTCCGGAGGATTGTTATAGAAAGACAAGACAGCAGTTTCGTGAGGGTGCACAGTTTATCAAAATTTGTGCAACTGGCGGTGTATCATCGGCAGTCGATGATTTTAATGATATTGAATTTTCACCAGAGGAAATTCGTGTAATCGTGGAAGAGGCAGCGCGTCACAATACATACGTTACTGCACACTGCACAGGAACAGAGGGCACAAAGCAGGCTATTAAAAACGGTGTTAAATGTATTGAGCATGGTGTTCTACTAGATGAGGAGTGCGTACAGATGATGGCAGAAAAGAACATTCCGCTTGTTACCACGCTTTCTGTATCACTTGGCCTTGCTGATATGAAGGGGCTGCCAGATTTTATGACGAAAAAAGCAAAAGCACTTGGCGATGCATCAAAGCATTCATTTGTACTTGCACATCAATATGGCATTCGAGTTGCACTTGGAACAGATTATTCCAACTCACCAAATACACCGTTTCATGAAATCGGAAAAGAATTTTACAGCCTGACGCGCTGCGGATATACCAATATGGAAGCCATCAAAGCAGGAACTATTAACGGTGCGTATTTGATGAAGTCTGATGATAAGTTTGGAAGCCTAGAGGCAGGAAAGCTTGCTGATCTTGTTGTAGTAGATGGTGATCCGTCAGAGGATATCATGCTGCTTGCAAACGCAGATCATGTGCGCCTCGTAATGATCGGCGGTGAGATAAAGAAGAATACGCTGTAAAAGAAGGGAGAAAGTGATGATTCAAAAGGACGAGATCAGACAAGTGTTAGAGTCTGCAAAGGCGCTTGGAATCGAGTTTGCCGAGCTGTTTTTTGAAGACAGAGAGGAGACGAACATTCCCTGCATAGAAACTGTGATCCAAGGCGTGAAGAGTCTTCGCATATGCGGAGCAGGTCTCTATCTTATACAAGGGCTTTCAAATGTCTATCTTTATACAAATCAGGTAACAAAGGAAGCACTTCTTGATTTAGTTAAAAAGGGTGCAGAAATGCTTGAGATAAAAGCTAGAGCAGCTGCCGCTGGAATTGTTTTAACAGAGAAGTTCTACCATAATCCCTGCCCTGTTGTAAAGTACCCGTCACAGATTAGTAATCAGGACAAAATCAATGTGCTTTTGCAGGCAGACAAAGCCGCAAGAAGTGCAGGCGTCAATGTGCGTTCATTAAATGTAAACTATTTTGATACGGATCAGCGCGTGCTGATCGCAAACACCGAAGGCCTTTACACGACAGACCGCCGTGTCACAACGAGAATGCGCATGCAGGCAGTTGTCGCAGATGGTGACAGTGCATATGGCACATGGGACGATTATACAAAGGCTTCCGGCTTTGAGGCTTATGATGATGAGCTTTCTTATACGAGCTTTGCAAAGGATATGGTAAAGCGAGCCGATCACATCCGCACGGCTGGAAGCATTTCACCATGCACAGTTCCAGTTGTGTTGGCGGCAGGCGGTTGCGGAACGCTGTGGCATGAGAGCTGCGGCCACTCACTTGAGGCCATTGCGATTGCCCACCGTTCAAGTGCATTTGTGGATAAGATCGGAGAAAAGGTAGCAAGTGATAAGGTTACACTTGTAGATGATGGAACGCTGCCAGGTCAGTATGGTTCTGCTGCGATTGATGATGAGGGTCATCCGATGCAGCGAAATATTTTAATTGAAAATGGTGTTTTAAAATCTTACATGTGTGACCGCTATTACGGAAAGCTTCTTGGAATGGAAAGTACAGGAAGCGGAAGAAGACAAAATTATACATATGCGCCAGTATCAAGAATGACGAATACATGTCTGGCAGAGGGCAGTGACGATGAGGATGAGATTGTGCGCAGTGTGGACAATGGCCTGTATGTTGAGAGCATCGGAGGAGGCTTCGGCGGTATGCAGTTTTCTCTTGAAGTAAAAGAAGGCTTCTGGATTAAAAATGGCCAGATCGACCGTGATCATCAGGTAAAAAACATTATGCTGACGGGAAATGGAATTGATGTGATTAAGCGCATTGATCGCGTTGGAAAAAAGATGAAATATGAAAAAGGCGGCTTCTGCGGTGCAAGCTCAGGTCTGATTCCAACGACAACACCGCAGCCAATGGTGCGCATTTCCCATATGGCGATTGGGTGATTTTGAGTTAAAGAGCATATAACGAGGAAAGGCAAACATATGAAAGAATGTATGAGAGAACTAAAAGCATATAAGGCGGCTATGCAGTTTCTTCCTAGTGGATGTCTGGCAGCTGAGGCCGAGGCAGAAAAGCAGGAAAAGCTTTCTGTTGAGATAACAGGTTCACAGACTGGTCCGATGAGCTGCAGCGAACAGACGGAGCTCTTTGTGCGTGCATCAGGTCAAAAGACAGGTATGGTTTATACGCAAAAGCTGGATGCAAACGCAAGTGATGTGATTGCACAGGCACTTACAAATAGTGAGGCTTCTGCTGCAAAAAAGGCAGAGCCGATGGCGACAGCAGATTACTGGGAGATGGATGAGGCAAAGGATTCAAATTATGAACAGGAAAAAACACTTGTCTCTATCGAAGCCTTAAAGAATAAGGCAAGAACACTTGCCGGACAGTTAGAAGAAAGCATTGGGTGTCCAGTGCGTCTTAATCTTTCTCAGACAATCCTTACTATGGGCATTGTGAACACCAATAATATAGAAGAAACAGCTTCAGTTTGTCGCTTTGCGGCAGAGGCAGCAGCAGATGGATATGAGGGCTATGTGTGTGCACTCACGCTTGATGAGCTGTCACCAGAGTCTTTTATCCATGATTTTTTAAATCGCCGATTCTTAGATGTGCCGACGATTTTGGCTGAGCCTGGTGTGTATCGCGCTGTGCTTTCATCACAGGCAGTAAATAACATTTTGATTACGGCGTGGCAGATGTTTACCGCAAAGCGCGCCATGAGTGGGGCGACACCATTTGCTGGAAAGGAAAACAAAAAGATCTTTTCAGACTGCATCACAATTCGTGATTACAAGGGCGGCGCTGATTCAAAGAACAGCGTGCAGTGTGGTTTTTCATGGAAAATGGATTGCGAGGGTGTGCCAAGCCGTGATTTAACACTTGTTGAAAACGGTGTGTTAAAGGGCTGGATGCATAATCTTTCAACTGCAGTAGCAGCCGGGGTTCGTTCTACTGGAAATGCAGGCCGAAAGACATTGTTAAGCGGAAATATTCATACCGATATGGCAATCACGCCGAAAAACTTTACTATAGAGTCAGGAGCAGCAAGCTTAGAACAACTGATTCATGATTGTGATGATGGTGTGTACGTGTTTGAAAATTATGACCAGTTTCATGCATTAAACATCGTATCAGGCGATTTCTCATTCCCATGTAAGGCAGTGCGCATTAAGAAAGGAAAGCCAGTTGGAATTATGGAAGGACTGACGATGACAGGAAATGTGGCAGAGCTGTTTGCCAGAGTAGAACAAGTCGGAAGTGACCGAGTTATCAATCCGCTTGTTATGTATGACAGTTATACTGTATCTGGCCCAGCGATGCTTGTAAAATCACTGAAAATTAGTGGCTGATAAAAAGGCTGGGAAAAGTCAGAAAGGCAGGTTTTAATATATATGAAGATTATCGAGCAGGAAGAAGTAAGAAAGCTTCTGCAGCCAAAGGACTGCATTCAATTAATGGCAGAGGCATTAAAAGGTCTTGAAAGCGGCGAGTATGCTCAGCCGGCACGTCTGATCACAGTTATGCCGAATACAGCAAAATTTGGTTTTATGCCAGCATATGTAGGTGACTATTTTGGCGCAAAGGTAATCTCTGCATTTGCACCGAATATGGGAACAAAATATCCGTCTCATATCGGTTATGTAATGTTATTTGAGTCAGCTCACAGTACGGTTGCAGGCATGATTGAGGCTGGAAGCATCACCGAGATTCGAACTGGAGCCGTCAGTGCAGCCGCAACAGATTTGTTAGCCAGAAAGGATTCACACAAATTGGCATTGATTGGAGCCGGAGCACAGGCGCGCTCTCATCTGGCTGCGATCCGCGAGATTCGTGATATTACTTCTGTAACAGTCTACGATCTGTTCCCACAGGCAGCAGAGCTTTTTGCAAAAGATATGCATGAAAAGTACAAGATTCCAGTTGTTGTATGCAGTAGCGTAAAGGAAGCAGTCAAAGATGCAGATATCATCTGCACCGTAACACCGTCAAAAGAGCCACTTTTGACAAAAGAAATGGTCAAGCCTGGGACTCATATCAATGCAGTGGGTACTTTTACACCAACTACAAGAGAGGTCTCTTCTGATCTGGTAGCAGCAGCGCGTCTGTATTCCGATCAGACAGAGGCAGCAAAGCGCGAGAGCGGCGAATATCTAATTCCGCTTAAAGAAGGGCTGATTAAAGAAGATCATATTGTTGGATCTATCGGAGAAGTGCTTTTAGGCAAAGCACAAGGCAGAACAGCTGATGATGAAATCACCATCTTTGATGCACTAGGTCTTGCTATTGAGGATGTGGCAAGCGCAAAATATGTGTACGAAAGGGCAGCTTTGTAATGGAATTTGATTTTGAAACACTTGTGGAGCGCTCTGGCGCAAATTTAAAGCTGATGATGACGCCGCCAGAAGTCGTCAAAGCAGGAAATATCAGTCTGGATGGTGCAGAGCCAGATTTTAAAAGTGCGCCTGTCATCGAGGAGGCAGTCATTCGCTTTGCAAAGAACGGACTATACGGATTTACACTGCCGGATGAAGCTTACAAAAGTGCAGTAACAAAATGGATGCAGATGAGCCGAAAAACACAAATTAAGCCAGAGTGGATCGTTACAACACTCGGAACTATTTATTCGCTTGCAACCACGATTCGTCTTGTATGTACGGATCCTGATGATGGTATAATAGTGACAACACCTGTTTATAATCGCTATCGTCAGGCGGCTGATCGCCTTAATAAAAGGACAGTGGAATGTCCGCTTCTATACGACAGTGTGAATGGCAGATATCAAATGGATTTTGACGCAATCAAGTCAGCTATGGCAAATCCAAATAATAAGCTGTTTGTGCTTTGCAATCCTCATAACCCGATTGGCCAGATCTGGAAAGAAAAAGATCTGGTGCGTCTGGCAGAGTTAGCAAATCGCTATGGTGTTATTGTTTACTCGGATGAGATTTTTGCAGATAACTGCTATAATGGACTGACATGTCCGTGCTATCTTGATATTAAAGGTGCAAAGTCACATGCGATTGTGGCGACAGGACTTGGAAAATCATTTGGCTTTACAGGAGTAAACCATGCAAACATTATAATCGCAGATGATGAGCTTCGCGCACGCTTCACCGATAGACGTACGCGTGACCACTACGGAAGTCTTGATCCGTGTGTGTATGAGTGCGTGCTTTCTGCTTATACCAAAGATGGCAAGGCATGGGTCGATGCGTCAAATGCGTATGTCTGGGAAAATATGTGTGTGCTTCGCGACTATTTTGCAAAACACCTGCCAAAAGCAAGAGTGTGCGGCGGCGAAGGCGCCTATATTTTGTGGATCGACTGGTCAGCATATTTTTCAAGTGGTGAAGAATTAAACGAATTTCTAGTTAAAAAAGCACATGTGTGTCTAGGTGAGGGAAGTGATTACAACAGTCCACTGTTTACGCGCGTGTGCATGGCAACGCCAAGAAAATGCCTAATAAGGACACTCGAATCAATAGGAGAGGCTTTTTCCAAACTTGGAAAAGAAAAATAGGCATAATAGGAAAATAAGAATTTATACACAAAAGAAACAATATAAGTAAAATAAACCATTAAAAGTGAAAAATATGGCCTTCAACCATTATTTTAATAGTATTGGTTGACATTTAGCCCTGTTTTCATGATTTTGAGGCTTAAAAATTAAAGAAAAAAGTTTGGCGGAATCGCAAAAAGTGCTGTGCGGTTCCGCCTTTTTTGTGTCGAAATGGCGGTTATGCAGTACAGCTGTTTGTGCTATAATTATATTAAAGAAGATGAAAAGAAAGCGAAAAGATATAAGAATAGTATTAAGAAAATTCAAAAAAGAGAGGTATTGTGTATGAAGAAGAGAAGTTTGAATAAAATAAAGCAAATGGTGTCGATTGGTATGTCATGCATTATGGCAGGTTCTACATGCAATCTTCCAATGATGCTGCATGCAGAAGAGGTTCAGACAGAGAACATGCATCCAACTTATATGGTTACTTCATTTGATGAGTTGAACGAAGAGATTGCGTATCAAGCGCTGTCAATCGGTGCAGAAGAAAGCGAAATCAACTTTCCTGATACATTAAAGGTAAAAGTGATTCGTCAGGTTGAAGAAGAACCAAGTACAGAAGCAGTTGAAGAGGAATCGAGTACAGAAGCAGTTGAAGAGGAAGCTAGTACAGAAGCGGAGGAGGGAACGACTTCAAAAGCTCTGGAATCTCAGACAGAGGCAGAATCCCAGACTGAAGCAGAATCAGAGGTGGAATCAGGGACCGAGACGGAAGTTAAGCCGCAGACGGAAGTTGAGTCACAGACTGAGATAGAATCAGAGTTACAGACAGAAGTTGAGTTACAGACAGAAGTAGAAAATGAAACTTTGGAAAGTGAGTCTGAAACGGAAGTACCAATGACAGAAACAGAGGTACCTGAAACAACAGCGGCATCAGAACCTCAAACACAAGTACCAGAGACAACAGCATCAGAATCTGAGACGGAATCTACCGAACAGCTAGAGTCTGATACTACAGAAGAGGAAAGTAGTATTGTGGCTTCTCTGATAGATAGCATCAAAGGTCTCTTTACTCCGGTGGAAGTATATGCGGCAGAGGAACATCTTACTTACAGTGCAGGTGAAGGCAATGGTGCAGAAGATAGTCAAGAAGGCGAAGAGTGGACTATCGAACATATTACGTGGAAACTAGATGCAGAGAAAAGCTCACTTCCAGAATTTGACAGCAGTGAAGAGTCTGCTGGTGCAGTTTACATATATACGCCAAATATCCCAGAAACCGACGAAAATGGCAATCACTATATTCTGTCAGAAGAAGCAATTTTGCCAGAGATATATGTCATGGTTGATTGTGTGGATAATGGTATTGTATTATACAGTAGCAATATTGTGGCTAGCGGAACCTGCGGAGCAGAAGGAAATAACGGGGATAGCCTGACCTGGATACTGGATGATGAAGGTGTGCTAACAATAAGCGGTACGGGAGCGATGGCGAATTGGAATTGGAAGGGCTCGCCATGGTATGCAAACAAAGATAAAATAGAATCAGTGGTGATTGAAGATGGTGTGACAAGTATTGGAGCAAATGCATTTGATGTATGCAGTGGACTAACCAGTATAACGATCCCGAGTAGTGTAACAAGTATTGGATGGGGTGCATTTGATGGATGCAGTGGACTAACCAGTATAACGATCCCGAATAGTGTAACAAGTATTGGAGCAAAGGCATTTAGGGGATGTAGTGGTCTAACAAGGGTTATTTACCTTGGAACCGAAGAAAAATGGAATAATCTGACGATTGGAAGTGACAATGACTACTGTTTAAAAGCTACTAAAATTTTTCATGTTCATATACCCGCGAACGATTTTTCTTTTAACGCTACATATCATTGGTATCAGTGTACGGATGAGGCATGCCCTGTAAAAGATGAACCACAAGCACAAAATGGATGCGTTTTACACGAGTGGGAAAATGGAGAGGTGACCTACAAATGGAGTGCCGACAACCAGAAATGCACAGCAGAAAGAAAATGTACAGCATGTGGCAATGTAGAAAGCGAGACAGCATCTACAATGTCACAAGTAGTACAGGAAAAGAACTGTACATTACCGGAATTAACAACATACAGTGCAACATTTAAGAACGATGCTTTTAAGCTGCAGACAAAAGAAAATGTACAGACAGCAGCTGCAAACGGTCATGCTCTAGAAAAGGTAGAAAAGAAAGAGGCCGGCTGTACAGAAACTGGATATGAAGCATACTGGAAGTGCAAGAACTGTGCGAAGCTGTTTTCAGATGAAGCTGGAAAAATTGAAATCAATAACCCAGTAGAGATAAATGCAAACGGTCATGACCTTAAAAAGGTAGAAAAGAAAGAGGCCGGCTGTACAGAAACTGGACATGAAGCATACTGGAAGTGCAAGAACTGTGCGAAGCTGTTTTCAGATGAAGCCGGAACAGATGAAATCAGTAAACCGGTAGAGATAAATGCAAACGGCCATGACCTTAAAAAGGTAGAAAAGAAAGCACCGACCTGTACAGAAATCGGTTGGGAAGCTTATGATACATGTAAGCGAGAAGGCTGTACCTACAGCACTTACAAGGAACTGCCAGCATTGAATCATGACTTAGGACATCATGAAGCGAAGGCAGCTACATGCACAGAAATTGGTTGTGAGGCCTACGATACATGTAAGCGAGAAGGCTGTAATTACACTACCTATAAGGAACTGCCAGCATTGAATCATGATTTAGAACATCATGAAGCGAAAGCCGCAACCTGCACAGAAATAGGCTGGGAAGCTTATGATACATGTAAGCGAGAAGGTTGTAATTACACTACCTACAAAGAGTTGCCGGCATTGAAGCATGACTTAGAACATCATGAAGCGAAGGCAGCTACCTGCACAGAAAACGGTTGGGATGCCTATGATATCTGTAAGCGAGATGGCTGCAAGTACACCACCTACAAGGAACTGCCAGCATTAGGTCATGAAGACAGCAATAACGATCATTTCTGCGATGCTTGCAGCACGAAAATTAGTGATCATAGTTATGAAAGCAAAATAGCAAGAGAAGCGACCACAACTTACACAGGAATCAGAATCTATAACTGTACGAAGTGTGGACACTCTTATACGGAGGAGCTTGCAAAGCTGCCAAGTCAAACTAATCAAGCTGACCAGACAAATCAAATTGAACCAGCTAATAATGGCAACGAAAAAGATTTCATAGGAACCGTGACGAGTGTATTTTTAAATGTAACTGATCTTGCAGCAAAGAACTGTATAATATCATTTTGGCTGATAATTCAGATGCTTTTAAAAGCAATAATGCAACTTTGGTAATTACAGTTTTGGAAATAGGTATTCCATGAACAGTAACTTTGCAATATTACAGTTCATGGATAAGCCAATGTTTACAGCAAAGCCCGAAGGTGAATGGATTTCACGAGGCGGACACTTGAAGCAGGTCTTTCAAAGTAATGTATGATAAGAAAGAACATAAAAGGAACCTGCTGAGTTTGGTCCGTCGACGAAACCATTACACCGAAGGGCTTTCGTAACATTACACCGAAGGCTTTCGTAACATGAGTAGATCCCACACTTGCAATCTTTACACAGGTATGATAGACTAGATTGAATTAGTAACTAATAAAGTATAATAAGAAAGCTATATGAAAGGGTAAGGTAATGCGATTGAATAAGAAGAGTCTCCTTCTTGGCATGATCGTTTTGTTACTTTCCTGTATAGTTGGAAGCAGTGCAAAAAACAGCTCATTTCTTGAAAATGTGCAGGCTTCTATGGTACAGGAAAAAGACAGCGATCAGTCACAGGATCAGCCGGAGATTGGCGTATCAGCCTTAGGTTACTGCGTGATGAATGCAGATACGGGTGAAATTGTTTTGCAAAAAAATGCCGACGAAAAGCTTCATCCGGCAAGCATTACAAAGATTATGACGCTGCTTGTGACGGTGGAACAATGTAAGAACCTTGATTCTGTAACAACTGTGTCAGAAAATGCACTGAATCAGATAGCACCGCTTAGTTCAACACTTCATCCGATGCCAAAGCCGGGAGAGCAATTTACTATCAGGGATCTTTTATATGGTCTTACGATGTGCTCAGGCAATGAGTGCGCGAATATCTTAGCGGAAGCAGTTTGCGGTGATATCGACAGCTTTGTTGAACTTATGAATGAGAGAGCAAAAGAAGCTGGTGCAAAAAACACTCACTTTTCAAATCCTCACGGACTTGATGCTGACGATCATTTAACAACAGCATATGATATGGCGCTTATTATGAAGGCAGCACTAAAAAATCCGGCGGCAAAGGAAATTCTTTCTGCGAAAACATACACAATTCCTGAAACAGCGTATACATCAGAAAGAAATATGACAAGTGGTCATAAGATGGTTTCAGGTGAGTTTGAATGTGAGGGTGTTTATGCCGGAAAGCCGGGCTATACACGTCTTGCCCAGTCTACGCTTGTGACAGCTGCAAAGCGAGACGATGTTGATCTTATAGCAGTCGTTATGAAATCAGACTCAGGCATAAGTTATGAGGATACAAGTCTTTTGCTTGACAATGCCTACGCAAAGATAAATGATTGGGGCACGACTGGCGGTTTTAATGTATATCATCCGCGTGTGACGCAGATTGACGATGCCGGCTTTACCGTGACATGGGATGTCGGCTCAGATGCTGTGAGAGCTGAGTTTCCTGTCTGGATTGAGTATGACAGTACAGATGTGCTGACAAAGGGATCTTTGGAGGTGACATCTGATACAATTTCTTATCATGTCAGCCTTTTAGATCACGCCGGAAAAAACGGTGTGTATACAGTACAGGCTTATGTGTATAATGCGTCAGGAGAATCAAAGGTCTGCTCAATTAAGGTTTTATCAGGTGTAGGTGATAAGAAGGGGTTTGTAAACTGGAATGGCGCCACTTATTATGTGCATGAAAATGGTGCACTTGGTCTGCAGTGGCAGGAGCTTGAAGAGGGCTGCTATTATTTTGATTATACGACAGCGCAGATGGTTACAGGCTGGGTGGGCAGCGATATGAAATTTTATCTTGCCCCAGATGGAAAGCTGCACACAGGCTGGCTTAAGCTTGATGGAAAGCAATATTATTTTTATCAGGCAGGCGATATGGCAACTGGAAAGATGACCATTGGAAATGGTGAATATTATTTTGACGAAAATGGTGTTTTGCAGTCTGGTTTTGCGATTCCGCAGGCGCCATCATTATATGAATAGAAGAGGAATAACGTTATGAAGTGGAAGAAATTTACGATTCAGACAACAACAGCAGCAGAGGATTTCATCAGTGAGAAGCTAAGTGAGATTGGCATTGAGGGAATCGAGATTGAAGATAAGGTTGAGCTGACAGCAAATGATACAAAGGGCATGTTTATTGATGTACTGCCAGATTTAGGACCAGATGACGGAGAGGCGCTTGTAAGCTTTTATCTTGATGATACGTATGATGTGCCTAAGACGCTTGCTGCTGTAAAGATGGCACTTGAGGAGGTCGCCTCTTTTGTAAATGCAGGATCATGCGAGATCACGGCATCTGAGACAGAGGACAAGGATTGGATGAATAACTGGAAGCAGTATTTTAAGCCATTCGTTGTTGATGATCTTTTAATTAAGCCAACATGGGAAGAAATTCCTGAGGGAATGGAAGGAAAGAAGCTGATTCAGATTGATCCTGGTATGGCATTTGGTACAGGAAAGCACGAGACTACTCAGCTTTGTATTGCAGGAATCCGCAAATATGTAAAGCCGGGTGATAATGTTCTTGATGTTGGAACAGGAAGCGGTATTTTGTCAATTTGTGCGCTGTTAAGTGGTGCCAGTCATGTAGTGGGAACAGATCTTGATGAGAATGCTATTGATGCTGCACATGAGAATGCACAAGTTAATGGCATTACGTCAGAGCAGTATAAGGTTCTGATTGGAAACTTAATTGATGATCAGGCAATCAAGGATGAGGTTGGCTATGAAGCATATGATGTTGTCGTTGCCAATATTCTGGCAGATGTTATTATTGCGCTGCAGGAAGTTGTCGCAGTTCATGTAAAGCATGGCGGTATCTTTATCACATCTGGAATCATTGATATGAAGGAGCAGGCTGTCATGGATGCATTTGCAAAAAATCCAGAGTTTGAAGTGATTGATGTGCTGCATCAGGGCGAGTGGGTTTCAATTGTAACTAGAAGGAAGTAAATATATGTATCATTTTTTTATAAAGCCAGAGCAGGTAGCTGCACACGAGGTAGCAATCATTGGAAGTGATGTAAATCACATCAAAAATGTGCTTAGAATGAAGGTTGGTGAACAGATTTGTGTTAACGATGGCAGTCATGAATATCTTTGCAGCATTGCACAGCTTGATGCAGAAGAAGTGACAGCAAAAATCGAGCAGGTCAGTGAAACTACAAGTGAGCTGCCTTCAAGAATAGTATTGTTTCAGGGATTGCCAAAGGCCGATAAGATGGAGACAATTATTCAAAAGTGTGTGGAGCTTGGCGTGCATGAGATTGTTCCGGTACAGATGAAGCGCTGTGTAGTCAAGCTTGATTGCAAAAAGGAAGAAGCAAAGAGAAAACGCTGGCAGGCGATTTCAGAGAGTGCAGCAAAACAGGCTGGACGCGGACTTATTCCTGATATTCATCCTCTTATGACATATAAAGAGGCGCTTTTGTATGCTTCTGATAAGGAACATATTCTTGTACCATTTGAGCATGCAGAAAATATGCAGGCAACGCGCGATGCGCTTAGTGCAGTAAAACCGGGCGAGCAGGTAGCAATCTTTATAGGACCAGAGGGCGGCTTTGAGGACGAGGAGATTGCACAGGCAGAAAATTGCGGTGCACAGGCAATTACACTTGGAAGAAGAATTTTGAGGACGGAAACAGCTGGAATGGCAGTGCTTGCCATGCTTGGATACGTATTGGAGGAATAAAAAATGGAAGCATATCTGGATAATTCAGCAACGACCCGTGTGGATGCACAGGTGCAGGAGCTGATGAAAAAATTGATGGATGTCGATTTTGGAAATCCATCATCACGTCATCAAAAGGGTGTTGTGGCAGAGGGATATATCAAGGAAGCAAGACAGAAAATTGCTGCTACTTTAAAGGTTGATCCAAAGGAGCTTATCATTACCTCTGGCGGTACGGAGTCCAACAATATGGCACTTATTGGAACGGCACTTGCTGCAAAGAGAAAGGGAAACCATATCATTACAACAGCAGTCGAGCATCCAAGTGTCAAGGCAACGGCTTCTTTTTTGGAGGAGCAGGGCTTTCGCATCACATTTCTTTCAGTTGACAGCAGAGGACAGATCTCTTTAGAAGATTTAAAGGAAGCACTTACACCTGATACTATTTTAGTATCAATCATGTATGTAAATAATGAGATTGGAACAATTCAGCCTGTAGAGGAAGCTGCAAAGCTGGTTCATGCGACTGTTCCAGGCGCTGTATTTCATGTGGATGCCATTCAGGCATATGGCAAGGTGATGATTCGTCCAAAGCAGCAGGGAATTGATCTTTTGTCTGTCAGCTCACATAAATTCCATGGTCCAAAGGGAGCAGGCTTTTTATATTGCAGCAGCAAGGTTAATCTTCATCCAATCATATTTGGAGGCGGTCAGCAGTCTGGTATGCGTTCAGGAACCGAGAATGTCCCAGGTGCAGCAGGTATGGGACTGGCAGCAGAAATTGCCTACAAGCAGTTTGAACAGAAAAAAGCACATTTAAATGAGCTTCGCCGATATTTTCTGGAGGGTGTTCATCAGCTAGAAGGCATTACCGTAAATGGCTGGGATGAGACTGTGGATGGCGATGAATGTCTGGAAAGACGAGCACCGCATATCGTAAGTGTTAGCTTTTCAGGTGTCAGAAGCGAGGTTTTATTAAATGCATTAAGCGATCGTGGCATCTATGTCTCATCGGGAAGTGCATGCTCTTCGAATCATCCGGCTTTGTCAACGACGCTTCAGGCAATCGGACTAGAAAAGCCACTGCTAGAGGGAACGCTTCGTTTTTCCTTCTGTGAGAATACGACAAAGGAAGAGCTTGATCAGGCACTTAAGGCATTGAAAGAGCTTCTTCCGATGCTTCGCCGCTACACAAGACGATAGAATGATACCAGGGTATCATTTCACATAAACATTAGATAGAATTGTGAGGAACAACATGAAATATCATGCATTTTTGATAAAGTATGCCGAGATTGGCATTAAGGGAAAAAACCGTTATTTGTTTGAGGATGCGCTTGTAAAGCATATCCGTCTTGCAATGGAGCGTGTTGAGGGTGAGTTTGAAGTAAAGAAGGAGTCTGGACGTATTTACGTGCAGGCACTTAGCGATTATGATTATGATGAGGCAGTAGATGCGTTAAAGCATGTATTTGGAATCGTGTGGATCTGTCCTGTTGTACAGCTTAAAGATGAAGGATATGATAAATTGGCAGAGCAGGTTGTGGAATATATGGGAAATGTATATCCGCAGGGTGATTATACATTTAAGGTACACAGCCGCCGTGCAAGAAAGAATTATCCAAAGGATTCTCAGCAATTAAATGCAGATCTTGGCGAGGCTATCTTAAACGCATACGAAAACGCGCGTGTAGATGTTCACAATCCGCAGGTTTTATTGTCTGTTGAGGTTCGTGACACTTGCATCAACGTATATTCTGTATCTATTCCGGGTGCAGGCGGAATGCCTGTTGGAACAGCTGGAAAGGCAATGCTTTTGTTGTCAGGCGGAATTGATTCACCAGTTGCAGGCTATATGATTGCAAAAAGAGGCGTTACGATTGAGGCTGTTTATTTCCATGCACCGCCGTATACTAGTGAGCGTGCAAAGCAAAAGGTTGTAGATCTGGCAAAGCTTGTGTCTAAATATGCAACACCGATCAAGCTTCATGTCATCAATTTTACTGATATTCAGCTTTATATTTACGATGCCTGCCCGCATGATGAGCTTACTATTATCATGCGCCGCTATATGATGCGTATCGCTGAGCGCATTGCCATCAAGGATGGTTGCCATGGCTTAATTACGGGAGAGAGCATTGGTCAGGTAGCATCACAGACTATGCAGAGCTTAATGGCAACAAATGAGGTATGCACACTTCCTGTATATCGTCCGGTAATTGGTTTTGACAAGCAGGAGATTGTTGATGTAGCAGAAAAGATTGATACCTTTGAAACATCTATTCAGCCGTATGAGGACTGCTGTACGATTTTTGTTGCAAAGCATCCTGTTACAAAGCCAAATGTAAAAGTAATCAGAAGTTCCGAAAAGAAGCTTGAGGAAAAGATTGATGCGATGGTAGAAGAGGCAGTTAATAGCGCAGAGATTATCTGGTGTAAGGCTTAAAAAAAAATAGGGCATCACGAATGTGATGCCCCGATTGGTCAGATAAAACGATCTCTGAAAGTTAAGTTAAAAAAATTACTGGATGATGTATGGTTCCAGAACCTTCATAACAGTATCAAGATTCTTTTCTTCATGAATGTTTAAATCGATTGGCTTGGAAAGATCCAGAGAAAAGATACCCATAATGGACTTTGCGTCGATAACGTATCTTCCGGAAACCAGGTCAAAATCAGAATCAAACTTGGTCAGGTCATTTACAAAAGACTTAACCTTATCGATAGAATTTAAAGAAATTTTTACTGTAACCATGATAATACCCTCCTGTGAAGATGATGCTTGTGAGTTTTTGTGTTTGCTTTTTACGAAATTATCTGTTTTTGGTTTTAAACATACCGAAAAAACAAACACTCATCTTTAAGTTTATAGTACTTGTTTTGAGTAGAAAAGTCAAGGGGAAGTTAGAGAAAGGAAAATGAAAACATGGGAAGACGGGCAGCATTTCACACATTAGGCTGCAAGGTTAATGCATATGAGACGGAAGCAATGGAAGAGCTTTTGCAGACGGCAGGCTACGATATTGTTCCATTTACAGAGCAGGCAGATGTTTATGTTGTTAATACCTGCTCAGTTACAAATATGGCGGAGCGAAAATCAAGACAGATGCTGCACCGCGCAAAAAAATTAAATCCAGAGGCTGTTGTGGTGGCGACAGGCTGCTATGTGCAGGTAAGTGAAGAAGAAGCCAGAGCAGATGCTGCTGTCGATCTTGTTCTTGGAAATAATCAGAAGCGTCAGATTGTGACGGCACTAGATGCTTATTTTGAAGGAAGAGCCTTTGATGATGTGCTCGCAGATGTAGAGAAGGAGCAGTATGAGGAGCTTGAAGTCAGCACGGTATTAGAGCACACAAGAGCATTTGTAAAGGTTCAGGATGGATGTAATCAGTTCTGCAGTTACTGTATTATTCCATATGCCAGAGGACGTGTGCGAAGCCGCCGTATGGAAAACGTTATAGCTGAGATTAAAAGACTTGCAGAAGCCGGTATCCAGGAGGTTGTGCTGACTGGTATTCATCTAAGCTCTTATGGAAGGGAAATTGATGGGGAAAGTCATTTAATCGAGCTTATTGAAGCCATTCATCCAATTGATGGCATAAGCAGAATACGTCTTGGCTCACTTGAACCGCGTATTATTACAGAGGAATTTGTCGGTCGCTTAAAAAAGCTGCATAAAGTATGTCCTCATTTTCATTTGTCTCTGCAAAGTGGATGTGAGGAAACCTTAAAGCGTATGAATAGACATTACACGCCAGAAGAATACTATGAAAAGTGTAAACTTCTTCGAGCTGCTTTTGAAAATCCAGCAATCACAACAGATGTAATTGTAGGATTTCCGGGAGAGACGGATGAAGAATTTGATAAGACACGTCAGTTTCTTGAGAAAGTGCATTTTTATGAGATGCATATTTTCCGCTATTCCAGAAGAAAAGGAACAAGAGCTGACAAGATGGAAAATCAGATCCCAGAAGAGATTAAGGCGCAGCGAAGCAGTATACTTTCGTCACTTGAGTCACAGATGACAAAAGAGTTTAGAACAAAGTGGACAGGAGCGTGCGTCAAAGTTTTATTGGAGGAGCGTCAGGAAATTAATGGTGTCTCCTACATGGTCGGCCATACGCCAGAGTACATAAAATGTGCGGTAGAGACGGATGCGCCAGACAATACGATCATCGATGCAATAATCGAAGGTGAATTGACTGCGGATGTGATGAAGGCAAGACAGAGGTAAATGACAGTTCAGGGGACGCCCATTCGCAAAACCGCACGTTCCGTGCGTCGCTGCAAAACGCGAACAAAGTTCGCGTGCAGCTTTGTTTTGTTCATTAAAGGGCGTCCACTTCGTCCTGCCGATTCGTAAAATCTTCATGCAAGCATGAGATTTGTACGAATCTAGCAGGACGCCTGAACTGGCAAAAAAAATACTTGCCGAATTAGACGAAATGTATTACAATATTATTGTTTAGCAGGTTTTGGACTGTAGGAAGGGCGTGAATCAATGGCAGATTTAAAAAATACTCAATTTATTGACATCAACCAGACGAAGCGAATTTCTGTATCAGAAGTAATTCTGAGAGTATATCAGGCGCTCGTAGAGAGGGGATACAATCCGGTCAACCAGATTGTCGGATATATTATGTCCGGTGATCCGACCTATATCACAAGCCACAATAATGCCAGAAGCCTCATCATGAAGGTTGAGCGAGATGAAATTCTCGAAGAACTGATGAGAAACTACGTAGAAACATGCATTGAAAGAAAAGGCAGAGAGAAAAAGTGAGATTATTAGGACTCGACTATGGTTCCAAGACAGTGGGAGTGGCGGTTACTGATCCGTTGGGTTACACTGCTCAGCCGTTAGAAACCATTACAAGAAAAGAGGAGAATAAATTGCGGCGTACACTTGCGCGCATTGAACAGCTGGTAGGAGAATACCAGATCGAAAAGATCGTTTTGGGTTATCCAGTCAATATGGACGGATCAGCAGGAGAGCGTGCAGAGCTTGCGCTTGCGTTTAAAGCAATGCTAGAGCGTAGAACCAAACTTGAGGTGATTATGCAGGATGAGAGGCTGACAACGGTGGCAGCTGATGAAATTCTGCAGGAGTGCGGTATGCCTAGGGAAAAACGAAAAACCGTGATCGATCAGGTAGCAGCAGGGCTTATTTTGCAGGACTTTATGGAAAACACAAAGAAGGGCAGTAAACTTGCTGATAGCGAATCGGACACAGAAGAAAAAAATAATAATAAAAACCTGGAAGTTATGAATAACACAGCAGACTAGGAAAAAGAAAAGACTGGAGAAGGCGAATGGAAGATAAGATCATTTTGACAGCAGATGATGGAACAGAGGTAACGTTTTATGTGATTGAGGAAACAAGACTCGGTGCAAGCAATTATCTGCTGGTGGCAGATTCGGATGATGAGGATGCAGAGTGTCTGATTTTAAAGGACACATCACGTGATGAGGATCCGGAGGCTGTGTATGAGCTCGTTGAGGATGAGACCGAGCTTGACGCTGTTTCGAAAGTATTTGAAGAACTCCTTTCTGATGAGGATATTACCATTGAGTGATGCACAGAAAATGTGAGTGCTCTATGGCAATAAAGTGAATGAAGACTCCAATCAGTTAATTGGATGAAACATTGGACAGAGAAGTTACGACAGAAAAAAGAGCTGTTTCATAAATGAACAGGAAAAAGGAGGTAAGATTTGAGTACAGTTGAAACAAGTGTCAAGGTCATACCATTAGGAGGTCTTGAGCAAATCGGAATGAATATGACGGTGTTTGAGTATGGAGAAAGCATCATCGTTGTAGACTGTGGTATGTCATTCCCGGGGGATGAGATGCTCGGTATTGATATGGTCATTCCAGATATCACGTATCTAAAACAAAACATTCACAAGGTAAAGGGCGTATTTATTACGCATGGTCACGAGGATCATATCGGTGCATTGCCGTTTTTCTTTAAAGAAATCAATGTTCCGCTTTACGGAACAAAGCTGACTCTTGGAATTATCGAGGGAAAGCTTGAGGAGCACGGCATTACAAAGAGTGTAAAGAGAAAGGTAGTAAAGTATGGCCAGACAATCTCAGCAGGTGATTTTAAAGTAGAGTTTATCCGCACAAATCACAGTATTGTTGATGCAGCAGCACTTGCCATTACTTCTCCGGCAGGAACCATTATTCATACTGGAGACTTTAAGATCGACTATACACCTGTATTTGGTGATATGGCAGACTTACAGCGCTTTGCAGAGCTTGGAAAGAAGGGCGTACTGGCACTTCTTTGCGATAGTACTAATGCACTGCGACCGGGCTTTACAGCGTCTGAGCGTACAGTTGGCCATACATTCGATACAATTTTCTCTGAGCACAGAAACCAGCGAATCATCGTTGCAACATTCGCATCTAATGTAGACCGTGTGCAGCAGATCATCAATACTGCCTACAAATATGACCGCAAGGTTGTTGTAGAAGGACGAAGCATGGTTAACATCATTGGAAAGGCAAGCGAGCTTGGCTATATTAATATTCCAGAAGGCACTTTAATTGATATTGAGCTGCTTCGCAATTACCCACCGGAGAAGACCGTTATTATCACAACAGGAAGCCAGGGCGAGTCTATGGCAGCACTGTCTCGTATGGCAGCAGCCATTCACAGAAAGGTCAGCATCTGCCCAGGTGATCTTGTCGTATTTTCCTCAAATCCGATTCCTGGAAATGAGAAATCTGTATCAAAGGTAATCAATGAATTATGCGTTTTAGGCGCAGAGGTTATTTATCAGGATACGCACGTATCTGGTCACGCATGTCAAGAGGAGATCAAGCTGATGTACTCACTTGTTCGCCCGAAGTATTCAATTCCTGTTCATGGTGAGTTCCGTCATAGAAAGGCACAGGCTGAGATAGCAGAATCTCTTGGAATCCCGAAGGATAATATCTTTATGATTCAGTCCGGCGATGTGCTTGAGTTAAGTGAAGAAAGTGCACTTGTTACCGGACAGGTAACGCACGGCGGTATTCTTGTAGATGGACTTGGCGTTGGTGACGTTGGAAACATAGTTCTTCGTGATCGTCAGCATTTGTCTCAGGATGGTATTATTATTGTTGTTCTGACACTGGAGCGTTACACCAACAACCTGCTTGCAGGTCCAGACATTGTATCAAGAGGATTTGTTTATATACGTGAGTCTGAGAATCTGATGATTGAGGCACAGCAGGTCGTAGAGGATGCTGTATTTGATTGTCTGGATCACAAAATTTCTGATTGGTCAAAGATCAAAAATGAGATTCGCGACAGCTTAAGCAACTACCTGTGGAAGAAGATGAAGCGCAGTCCGATGATTCTTCCGATCATCATGGAAGTGGAGTAAGTGAATGTTTGATTTTGAGCGGGCAACCGATTATATTCGCTCCCTGGAATTACCAGGGAGCACTCTCTGTGAAGAAATTCAAAAAGATGCGCTGGCAGGAGACGTGCCGATTATTCGGCCGGAGACTGCCAGTTTTCTGCTGTTTTTAATTAGTTTGAAAAAGCCGCTTTCTATTCTTGAAGTGGGGACAGCAGTGGGCTATTCGGCGATTCGCATGAGCGAGGTGATGCCAGCTGGTGCAACGATTACGACGATTGAGAAATATCCGCCGCGAATTGATGAGGCAAAAAGAAATTTTGCAAGAGCACCGCGAGGCTGCGACATCACGCTTCTTGAGGGAGATGCAGCTGATATATTAAAGACGTTGGACAAGCCGTATGACCTGATTTTTATGGATGCGGCGAAGGGACAGTATATTCATTTCCTTCCGGATGTACTAAGACTTTTAGCTTCGGACGGACTTTTATTTTCAGATAATGTACTTCAGGACGGAGATGTTTTGGAGTCAAGATTTGCGGTGACGAGACGCAACCGCACGATTCACAGCAGAATGCGAGAATACCTGACGATGCTGACACATACGCCAGAGCTTACAACATCAGTTATTCCGATTGGAGACGGCGTCTCACTGACAATGAAGAAAAACACGGAGGAAATGTGATATGGCAGCGAGAAAAAAGCCAGAGCTTTTGATCCCGGCAAGCAGTCTTGACGTATTAAAGACTGCCGTTACCTATGGAGCAGATGCGGTGTATATCGGCGGTGAGGCATTTGGTCTTCGGGCAAAGGCAAAAAATTTTAGCAAAGAGGATATGGCAGAGGGAATCGCCTTTGCGCATGCACATGACGTAAAGGTTTATGTGACAGCTAATATTTTAGCTCATAATGATGACCTTGACGGTGTGCGCGCTTATTTTCGCGAATTAAAGACTATTGGACCAGATGCACTTATCATTTCTGATCCGGGCGTTTTTATGATTGCAAAGAGTGAGCTTCCAGAGATGGAGCTTCATATCAGTACCCAGGCTAACAATTGCAATTATGGAACATTTAATTTCTGGCATCAGCTTGGTGCAAAGCGTGTTGTTTCCGCAAGAGAGCTTTCTCTTTATGAATTAAAGCAGATTCGTGCGCATATCCCAGACGATCTTGAGATCGAGACGTTTGTTCATGGTGCGATGTGTATTTCTTACTCAGGACGCTGTCTTTTAAGCAATTATATGGTAGGACGCGATGCCAATCAGGGTGCATGCACACATCCGTGTCGCTGGAAATATTCTATCGTGGAGGAGACACGTCCGGGCGAATATTATCCTGTTTACGAGAATGAGAGAGGAACATACATCTTTAATTCAAAGGATCTTTGCATGATCGAACACATTCCGGACTTGGCAGAAAGCGGTATCGACAGCTTAAAGGTAGAGGGACGCATGAAGACTGCTCTTTATGTGGCAACTGTAGCGCGCACTTATCGAAAAGCACTTGACGATTATTTTGAGGATCCGAAGAAATATGAAGCAAACATGGAATGGTACAAGGAAGAAATTGGAAAGTGCACATACCGTGAGTTCACGACAGGATTTTTCTATGGAAAGCCTTCTAGTGATGCGCAGATTTACAACAGCAATACCTATGTTAAGAATTACACATATCTGGGAACAGTAGAGTCTATTGACGAGAATGGACGAAGTGTATTTGAACAGAAGAATAAATTTACTGTTGGCGAGACGATTGAGCGCATGAAGCCAGACGGAACTAATGTTTCTCTTAAGGTAATCGGAATTTTTGATGAGGATGGAAATGCGCAGGAGAGCGCACCTCATCCAAAGCAGATGCTTCATGTTGTATTTGATGGCGAGACAGAGCCGCAGGATATTCTGCGAAGACAAGAGCCAGATGAAAAACAGTGATGGAAGGGCATAAAAATGGATATAACGAAAATACCGCAGTATGAGCTGCTTGAACATCATTATGTCAGGGAGCTTGAAAGTGAGGGATATCTGATGCGCCACAAAAAGACAGGCGCACGTGTCTTTATACTGGAAAATGATGACAACAATAAAGTATTTAACATTGCATTTAGAACTGTTCCGACAGACAGCACAGGTGTGGCTCATATTATTGAGCACACTGTGCTTTGCGGATCTGACCGCTACCCGGTCAAGGATCCGTTTGTTGAGCTGGCAAAGGGATCTTTAAATACATTTTTAAATGCAATGACATATTCAGATAAGACAATGTATCCTCTTGCAAGCACAAATGATAAGGATTTCTTTAATTTGATGTCTGTCTATATGGATGGTGTCTTTCATCCAAATATCACAAAAGAGAGAAAGATTTTCGAGCAGGAGGGCTGGCACTATGAGATGGACAGTCCGGATGGTGAGATGACATACAACGGTGTTGTGTATAATGAGATGAAGGGCGCTTTCTCAAGTGCAGACGAGATTCTTGGCCGTCAGGTGAAGGCTGCACTTTATCCTGACACGACATATGCATATGAGTCAGGCGGAGATCCAGAATTTATCACAGATCTGACATATGAGTCATATCTGGAGTTTTATCATACTTATTATCATCCTTCAAACAGCTATATTTATCTGTATGGTGATCTTGATATGGAAAAAGCACTCAATTGGATGGATCATGAGTACTTAAGTCATTACGATAAAAAAGAGATTGACTCAGCAGTTACACTTCAAAAGCCGTTCAACAAGATGAAGGAGATTTCGCTGTGTTATGCAGCTTCTGAGGATGACGATGAGGGTACTTATTTTACATGGTCAAAGGTTGTGTCAAATGCACTTGATCTTGAAAAGTATCTTGCATTTCAGGTTTTAGAGTATGTTCTTCTTGATGCACCTGGTGCGCCTCTTAAACAGGCACTTCTTGATGCTGGAATCGGTGTAGATATTTATGGAGGCTTCGAGGATGGTATTTTGCAGCCATCATTTGAGGTTACTACAAAAGGTGCCAGACAAGAGCAAAGAGAAGTCTTTGTGGAGACAATTGAGGCAACGTTAAGAAAGCTTGCAGAGGAAGGCTTACAGAAGCGTTCACTTCTTGCTGGTTTAAACAGCTTACAGTTTCGCTTAAAAGAAGGCGATTTTGGCCGTTGGCCGAAAGGTCTTATGTATGGACTGGATCTTTTTGACAGCTGGCTTTATGATGACAATGCTGCATTTTTGCTTTTAGAGACGCAGGATGCGATGGATGAACTCTACAAAAAGGCAGAGGGAAGCTATTTTGAGCAGCTGATAAAAGAGTGTCTGATTGACAATTCATTTGGTGTTGTGGCAATGGCTGTGCCAAAGGTTGGTCTTGATGCTGAAAATGAAGAAAAGACAGCAGAGAAGCTTCGTGTTTATAAAGATTCTCTCTCAAAAGAAGAGATTGAAGAAATTGTGCGTCACACAAAGGAGTTAAAGGAATATCAGGAAACTCCAAGCACGAAAGAAGAGCTTGAGACTATTCCTATGCTGACACGCGCAGATATTAAGCGTGAAGTGCTGCCGCTTTACAATGAAGAGCGAAGCATGGATGGAGTGAAGTTATTATTTCACGAGATGTCAACAAAAAAGATCGGCTATTTGGAGCTTGTATTTGATGCTGATTTTGCAGATCTTTCAGAGCTTCCATATCTGTCTTTATTAAAGCAGATTTTAGGTGTTGTGGCAGCAGGAGAATACAGCTATACAGAGCTGATGGATGAGGTAAATATTCATACGGGCGGCATTGATCCGGGCTTTGTTGTGCTGCAGCCAGAGACAGGAAGACCAACTGTGCGTTTCTCCTTCCGCATAAAGGCATTTTATCATGAGCTTGAGACAGCAGTTAACCTTACAGCTAAGATGATGTATCAGTCTGATCTTGCAAATGAGAAGCGGCTGTTAGAGATAATCGGTGAGACGCGTTCACAGCTGTATGAGCGCCTAAAGAGTGCTGGACATAATACGTCAATCAAGAGGGCATCCTCCTATCACAGTGAGTCAGGCTACTTAAATGAGATTATGACGGGTATTTCGTTCTATGAATTTTTAAATGATTTGTATGATCACTTCGAAGAGCGAAAGGGTATGATAATTGAGAAGCTGCGTGCTGTCAGTCATCAACTGTTTAATAAAAGAGCGCTTCTTGTCAGCTTTACCGCAGATAAGGAAGGCTATGATGTTTTAGAAAAGGCAATGGACAAGCTTATAAAGCAGATGCCAGATGAGCCTTTTGTAAAGGCAGATTGGAATATGCCGCTTGAAAAGAAAAACGAGGGCATATGCTGTGCATCACAGATTCAATTTGTGGGAAGAACAGGCAATTATAAGGATGCCGGGCTGCCATTTAGAGGATCACTTCTTGTACTGCAAAACATCTTAAATTATGATTATCTTTGGATACGTCTGCGCGTAAAAGGCGGTGCTTATGGCTGTATGTCCGGTTTTGGACGTGATGGTGACTGCTATATGGTATCTTATCTTGATCCTAAGCTTGCCGAAACAAATGAAGTATATGATAAGCTTCCAGATTATCTTGAGCAGTTTGATCAGGATGAGAGAAGTATGGACCGATATGTTATAGGTGCAATTAGTGAGATGGACATTCCTAAAAATCCTGCTGCGCTTGGTGTGCGTGGTCTTACTGCGTATTTAAGTGGAATCACAAGAGAGCAGCTTCAAAAGGAGCGAGATGAAGTGATTGATACAGATGCCAAGGAAATTCGTGCACTTGTGCCGTATGCGAAAGCGGTACTTTCTAATAATTGCCTTTGCGTAGTTGGAAATGAAAACAAGATAAAAGAAAACAGCTCACTTTTTACAACGGTACGATCATTGTAGTTTGCTGCACTTGAAAGGAAATAAAATATGGAAAAACAGAAAAAATCAGGCTTTATTGCACTGGTCGGACGTCCAAACGTGGGAAAATCCACGTTGATGAATCATCTGATTGGACAAAAGATTGCGATCACATCAAGAAAGCCTCAGACAACTAGAAATCAGATCCGCACCGTCTATACAGATGAGCGCGGTCAGGCCGTTTTTCTGGATACGCCGGGCATCCATAAGGCACAGAATCGTCTGGGCACATATATGGTAGAGGTTGCGCAGAAAACATTTTCACAGGCTGACATTGTCATGTGGCTTGTTGAGCCGACCACCTTTATCGGAAGAGGCGAACAGGAGATTGCAAAGAAGCTTCGCCAGCTCAAGTGTCCTGTCTTTTTGATCGTCAACAAGACTGATACAGTAAAGAAGGAAGCAGTGGCAGAGTGCATCAAGGCATACCGTCAAATTGCAGACTTTAATGAGGTGGTAGCCGTTTCAGCACTTAGAAGTGTCAATACAGATACACTGCTTGATACTGTATTTCGTTATCTGCCGTATGGCCCAATGTATTATGATGAGGATACTGTCACTGATCAGCCAATGCGTCAGATTGCAGCAGAGATGATTCGAGAGAAGGCACTTAGACGTCTTCAGGAAGAAATTCCGCACGGCATTGCAGTTACAATCGAGCAGATGAAAGAGCGCCCGGATGGCTCTGTGATGGATATCGAAGCATCCATTATATGTGAGCGTGAGTCTCATAAGGGAATCATTATCGGCAAGGGCGGCTCGATGCTAAAAGCAATCGGAAGTGATGCACGTCGTGACATCGAAGACATGCTTGAGATGAAGGTTAATTTAAAGCTGTTTGTCAAGGTGCGTAAGGACTGGCGCGACAGCGATCTTTATATGAAGAATTTTGGATATCACGAGGACGAGAAGTAAGCTTATAGAAAGGAAAACAAATGGATACCGTAACAGTGAACGGAATGGTTCTGTCTGCCATGCCAATAGGTGAATATGACAGGCGAATTGTGCTTTTGACAACAGACCTTGGGCGAATCAGCGCATTTGTGCGTGGGGCAAGACGGCCAAACAGTTCGCTGTTAGCTGCGGCACGTCCGTTTTCCATGGGTATATTTACACTGCATGCCGGACGAGATTCGTACACAGTACAGGCTGCTTCAATAAAGGAGTATTTTGAGGCAGTCAGCTCTGATGTGACTAAGATGGCATATGGCTGCTATTTCCTTGAGGCAGCAGGTTTTGCCTCAGAGGAAAATGATGATGGAAGAGAATTGCTGAATCTTCTTTATTTCTCATTAAAGGCATTGGAAAATCAGGCTATTCCAGATGAGCTTGTGCGTCTTGTTTATGAGCTTCGTCTGTTTTTAGTGATGGGCGTTTATCCGCAGGTATTTGAGTGCAGTGTATGTAAAAGCAAACTCACAAAAGGCTGGATGTCTGTCGAGCGGGGAAATTGTGTCTGTGAAGAATGTGCAAAAAGAAAAAATGAGGCACATACATCGGCGCGTCTTTATCTGGATGAATCAGCTATGTATACGCTTCAGTATATTCTGACGGCTCCAATCGGCAGACTTTACACATTCTGTCTTGAAGAGCCAGTTAAGCATACACTTTATGATCTGACAGTGAAATGGCGCAGACGATACTTTTCAAGAGAGTTTAAATCATTGCAGGTTCTTGAGGAGATGGTGCACTTTATGGGCACTTTGTAAGCCATTTTGCCTGCTTTTTATGTGATTAGAGCAGATTGCTGACACATTTGTAAAGAAATGTTAAAGAAATAGGAAGATTTTATACTTGAAATATTCGCCAAGATACCATAGAATGTATAAAAGATAAGTCTCTGCCGAAAAGAGGCAGTAATGAGAGGAAAGAAAAGTATGAGAAACAGGATGATACGGATAAAAATAGCCAGTCTTATGGCAGGGCTTGTGGCGGCGGTCAGTTTAGAAGGCTGTGGATTGCTTACGAAGTCATATGACTTCACAGAAGCCGAAAACAGCATTTACGTGGAAGACAATGCGACAATCCGTGCTGCCATGATTTCTGACTTTGATAAGGATTACTACAGTATCGACGAGCTTGCAGGTGTGGCACAGCAGGAGGCGCTGTCTTTCAACAAAAATGTGTACGGCTGCTCCTATTATAGCTATGATCAGATGACAAAGGAAGAAAAAGAAAGTATTCTTCTTCCAGTGTGCTACGAAAAGGCAGTAGTGAAGGACAAAAAAGCAAGTGTCGTATTTACGTATGCAAATGGTGATACCTATACAGGCTTTAATTCTGCTGAGATTCAAAATGCCGGTGGAAGCAAGCTTTACACATCACAGCTTGGCAGCAGTACCATGGCACTTAGCGGCGATTTTGTCACAAGCGATGGTCAAAAGCATATCAGCAGTGAAGATTTGATGAAAAAGACAGATTATTGTCTTGTGTACGCAGATTACCCTGTAACTGTATTTGGTGAGCATGATATTGCATATGTTTCCCCAAATGTTACAGTTCTGGCATCAAACTGTGCCCAGATCACTGGCAATGACGGTGGGTATATCATTTTTAAGTAGTCACAGTGAGCAAAACGTGATCTTTCGTTTTGCGAACAGTAACTTTATAAAACATTTTTGGAGGAAGAACGATTATGGAAAAGACATTAGAGAAAATTGTAGCTCTTGCAAAGTCCAGAGGCTTTGTATATCCAGGATCTGAGATTTACGGCGGTCTGGCAAATACATGGGATTATGGTAATCTCGGTGTTGAACTTAAGAATAATGTAAAAAAGGCATGGTGGCAGAAGTTTGTTACTGGCAATCCTTATAATGTAGGTGTAGACTGTGCAATCCTGATGAACCCACAGACATGGGTAGCTTCAGGCCATCTGGGCGGTTTCTCTGATCCGTTAATGGACTGTAAGTGCTGCCATGAGCGTTTCCGTGCTGATAAGCTGATTGAGGATTACTATGCTGAGCAGGGACAGGAGCCGGAAAAGCCAATCGACGGCTGGACAACACAGGAGATGAAGGAGTTCATCGATGAGAAGAATATTTGCTGTCCGACATGCGGAAAGCATGATTTCACTGATATTCGTCAGTTCAATTTGATGTTCAAGACCTTCCAGGGTGTTACTGAGGATGCAAAGAATACTGTATATCTTCGTCCGGAGACTGCACAGGGTATCTTCGTAAACTTCAAAAACGTACAGCGTACTTCCAGAAAGAAAATTCCGTTCGGAATCGGCCAGATCGGTAAATCTTTCCGTAACGAGATTACACCGGGTAACTTCACCTTCCGTACCCGTGAGTTCGAGCAGATGGAGCTGGAGTTCTTCTGCAAACCGGATACAGATCTGGAGTGGTTTGACTACTGGAAGAATTTCTGCCTGAACTGGCTGTCATCTCTTGGCCTGAAAGAGGATGAAGTGCGTTATCGTGACCATGATAAGGAAGAGCTTTCTTTCTACAGTAAGGCAACTACAGACGTAGAGTTCCTTTTCCCGTTTGGATGGGGCGAGCTGTGGGGAATTGCAGACCGTACAGATTATGACCTGACGCAGCATCAGAATGTATCAGGACAGGATCTCACATACTTTGATGATGAGACAAAAGAAAAATATATCCCATATGTAATTGAACCATCACTGGGAGCAGACCGTATGGTACTTGCGTTCCTGTGCAGTGCTTATGATGAAGAGAACATCGGAACAGAAGAGAAGCCGGATATGCGTACCGTATTGCATTTCCATCCGGCACTTGCTCCGGTTAAGATCGGTGTCCTTCCACTTTCCAAAAAGCTGAATGAAGGAGCAGAAAAGGTATATACTGAGTTATGTAAGTATTATAACTGCGAGTTCGATGATCGTGGAAATATCGGTAAGCGTTACCGTCGTCAGGATGAGATCGGTACTCCATTCTGCGTAACTTATGACTTTGATTCTGAAGAAGACGGAGCAGTTACAGTACGTGACCGCGATACGATGGAGCAGGAAAGAGTGAAGATCGAAGATCTGAAAGCATATTTTGAAAAGAAATTTGAGTGGTAGAATATTTGCCTTTCTCCGGAACGAAAGTTGTGCAGTCTTTCGGGGAATTATGGAAAGCCGGATCAGATCTCATACGAGAGATGACCGGCTTTTCGGTTAGAAAAAGACTCTTTTAGATGTGAGAAGATTTTGTGAGTATCTGTGGAGAGAGCAGTACCATACAGATCAGATGGAAACAGATCAGAAGAAAATAAGGAGGAGATTTCAATGGAGAGAAAAAATGCATGGAGTCAGTACAGTGCAGAAGAACTGAGCCGTCTTGAGGCAGTAAATGAGGATTATAAGGCCTGCCTGGATGCCGGAAAGACAGAGCGGGAATGTGTACGTCTTACGATTGAAAGAATTGAAAAAGAAGGGTATAAGAACCTGAAAGAGGTCATCCGAAACGGTGAAAAAGTACAGGCAGGAGATAAGGTATACGCAGTATGCATGGACAAGACCATCGCAATGTTCCATATGGGAACAAAGCCACTGGAAGAGGGAATGAATCTTCTCGGAGCCCATATAGATTCCCCACGCATTGATGTAAAGCAGAACCCACTTTATGAAAATGATGAATTTGCTTATCTTGATACACATTATTATGGCGGAATTAAGAAGTATCAGTGGGTTACACTTCCGCTGGCACTGCACGGAGTGATCGCAAAAAAGGATGGAACAGTTGTAAATGTCAGCATTGGAGAAAAGGAAGATGATCCGGTTTTCGTTATTACAGATCTGCTGATCCATCTTGCAGCAAAGCAGATGGAAAAGAAAGCGTCCACAGTTGTTGAAGGAGAAAAGCTGGACCTGCTGATCGGAAGTCGTCCGATCGAACAGGATGAGAGTCTGGAAGAGAAAGAAAAAGAAGCTGTCAAGGCAAATGTAATGAAGCTGCTGAAAGAGTATTATGAGATGGAAGAGGAAGATTTTCTTTCTGCAGAACTGGAGATTGTTCCGGCAGGAAAAGCACGTGATTGTGGTCTGGATCGCAGCATGGTGCTTGCATACGGACAGGATGACCGTGTGTGTGCTTTCACATCTCTTTTTGCAATGCTGGATGTAGAAGCCGTGGAGCATACAGCCTGCTGTATTTTAGTGGATAAAGAAGAGATCGGAAGCGTTGGTGCGACAGGTATGCATTCCCGTTTCTTTGAAAATACAGTTGCAGAGCTGGTGGCACTGACGGAAGGTGAGTCAGAACTGAAAGTCAGAAGAACCCTGATGAATTCCAGAATGCTCTCTTCTGATGTCAGCGCAGCATATGATCCGATGTATGCGGAAGTCTTTGAAAAGCGTAGTGCGGCATTCTTCGGAAAAGGTCTTGTATTTAATAAATTTACAGGATCACGTGGAAAGAGCGGATCGAATGATGCAAATGCAGAGTATCTTGCAAAGATCAGAAATGCAATGGATGCACAGGCGGTGGCATATCAGTTTGCAGAACTTGGAAAAGTAGATGCGGGCGGTGGAGGAACGATCGCCTATATCATGGCAAATTACGGAATGGAAGTCATTGACAGCGGAGTTGCCGTGCTGA
>OGEU01000621.1_pt1 | contig 35399 bp, 40 predicted proteins | sample 1570651 | NCBI WGS metagenome assembly OGEU01 (sample SAMEA2582129, study PRJEB24529) | metagenome | biome: Human gut stool | place: China | collected 2011 | reverse complement strand
CTGCTATTCGGTTTGTCCGGGATGGTCATTTCAATCATCTGCAAATCCAATGCCGGTCGCAAATAATTTTTACGAAAACCTTCTCTAGATTTCAAACCTAGCTTTTCCATAAGCGTATTACTTGTATAGGGAACATCATATTCCATAACTCCAAGTAGTTTCTTAATATATTCAGTAAGCTGTTCATTGTCTTCATCAACCTGAACAGTTATCTCATCCAAAATTTTATCAACCTGTGCGAGCATAAATTCAATAAACAGGGTAGATTCTCCAGCAACATGACACTTTGCTATTGCCTCATAATAATCATCCTGAAATTTTTCAATCTGACTTTCAATCGGAATATACTCAAATATTGGTTTCCATCGATAGAGAATTGCCGTATGCCATAGCCTTGCCATTCGACCATTTCCATCTGAAAACGGGTGGATAAATACAAACTCATAATGAAATATGCTGCTAAGAATCAGTGGATGTATTTCTCTCGCTACCTCCTTCATCCATGCAAAAAGTTCTTCCATCAACTGTGGGACATACTGTGCCGGAGGTGCCATAAAAATACACTCATCACCATGAAATACACCTTCTTCCCCTCTACGAAAATCTCCCGATTGTTCTTCGAGATATTTTGTCATAATTCCATGATACTTTTTCAAATCCCGAATACTATAAGGATTAATTTCTGCTATCTTTCCATAAGCACAATAGGCATTTTTAACTTCTTGTATCTCTCTTTGTTCCCCTAACACTATTTTACCATTAATAACATCTCTCACTTGATTCAAGGTAAGCGAATTAGCCTCAATCCTTAAAGAAGAATGAATGGACTTAATTCGATTATTCTTCCTAAGATGAGGCTTTTTTTCCATATTACTGATCAGTGTAATACGCCCTATTTTTTCTGAAATCGATGCTACATATGATAACATTTGGTTGGTAATCGTATATGGTGGTTGATATTTTTCCATAAATGCCCTCCATTATCTTGCGCATTATCTTGCGCATTATCTTCCCCTATTATAGGCAAAATTATACATAATTTCAATAAAACTTTAAACACCTCTACATAAGCCAGCCAATCCATATTTTTACCATCTATACAAATTCTTTTTAACCATTCTTCCAACTATCATTGCCTATTATAATAAGCAATCCCATCATTCGGTTTAAAAAATGTTCTAATATATCCATCAGTTGACACAATCACAAGTTCATTCGTACTTTCGAGAAGGCCCAGCGTCAGGTCATCGAGGAAGCCGGCGCTTCTGGCAGGGAAGTCAAGTTCCTCGTGCAGGGCACCCTCTACCCGGATGTCGTGGAATCCGGCGGTGGCGATGGTGCGGCCAACATCAAGTCGCATCATAATGTGGGCGGTTTGCCGGATGACATCAAGTTCCAGCTCGTCGAGCCTCTGCGCACCCTGTTCAAGGATGAGGTGCGCGCCATCGGCACCGAACTTGGCCTGCCGGACGAGATCGTCTGGCGGCAGCCGTTCCCGGGACCGGGCCTGGGCATCCGCATCATCGGCGAAATCACCAAGGAACGTTTGGACTTGCTACGTGAAGCCGACGCCATCGCCCGTGAGGAACTGTCAAAGGCCGGTCTGGATCGCGACATCTGGCAGTGCCCGGTCGTGCTCCTCGCCGACGTGCATTCCGTGGGCGTGCAGGGCGACGAGCGTACCTACGGTTCGCCGATCGTGCTGCGCCCGGTGTCTTCCGAAGACGCCATGACCGCCGACTGGTCGCGCATTCCGTACGACATACTGGCCACCATCTCGACGCGCATCACCAACGAATGCCGTCAAATCAACCGCGTGGTACTCGACTGCACCTCCAAGCCGCCGGCAACCATCGAGTGGGAGTAACAGGAATACGTGCGATATACGTGCACGATACGATAGATGGCATCCATGACGCATGCTGTCATGGATGCCATCGTCGCGCTTAGCCGTAAGTCAAGATGCCATGCGGGCCTATTTCGCATGTGCATGGGCAGGATATCAGGTAGATGCCAAGTGCCAGCACTCACTTTCGGCGCGCTATCAACTTTTCTGTAACGGGGAGATGTTCATATGCCCAACGGCACCGTTTTGTCCATCTTCACACGCTCACGCCGCGGCCTCCTGACCACCATATGCGCGAGTGTCACCCTCCTCTACCTTGCGTTGGTGATCGCCCTCGCCTGCGCCTGGCCTCCCTCGGCCCCCGTGACATCCTCCGATAACGCCAGTGCCTTCTCTTTCATCGATCGCACCGCTCTCAACTGCATCTTCGGCATCGTGTTCTCGTTCTGGGGCGTCATGGCTTACCTGCGTTGCCTCGACCCGCGAATCTCACGTCGCCTTGCCGCCATAGCCGTGATACTCACCTTGTGGCTCACGGCCGTGACCATCAAATGGAACACGACCGACCTCAAGCTTGCGCGCTACCTCTGGTACGGCTACTACATCCCCATGGCCTGTCTGCCACCGCTCTGCCTTTCCTGCGCGCTGAAGTCAGCCGGCATTGAGCTTGGCAAAACGGCTGTACGGCTTAAAACCGCTTGCATAGCGCTCGGCATCGCGCTTGCCGTGCTCGCGCTCACCAACGACGTCCACCGGCTCTTCTTTACCTTTGACGTACCCAACCCGGGCCTTGTGGGCATGTACTCCTACGGCCCTGCCTACTGGGCCTTCTTTGCCTACAATGCCCTGTATTACCTCGCCTTTTTCTGCGTTTTGTGGCGCTCGAGCAGAAGCGCAATGCGCGGTCTCGTGATGCCAGCAGCCACGGTCGCAACGACAGGACTCCTCTTTTGCGCCGCTTACGCCCTCCGTGCGAAATGGGCGGTTTCGTTCAACTTCTCCCTCGTGTACGGAATCATCGTCATGGTGACACTCGAACTCTGCCTCGACCTAGGACTCATCCCCTCCACGAGGTCATTCAAAAAGGTATTCGACGATCTTCCTTTCGATCTCAAGATCTTGTCACGCAACGGCTCCCTGTACCACCAGACCAAAGTGGCCGGCCCGCTGAATGCAAACGCCGTCAACCGCGCGAATCACGGCACACCAGGATCGTTCAGACTGCCAGACCTCCCCGACAGTCTATTCATCGTCTGGCCGCTTTCTGGCGGAACGGCGCTCCTCACCCAAGACATGAGCGGACTCAACGAACTCAACCGAACCCTAGGCAAACAAGGCACCGAACTCAAACGCGACCTTGAGGCCCTCGAACACGACCGTGAGCTTGTCGAACTACTGACGGAACTCGAGGTGAAGTCGCGCCTTGTGGACGATGTCGACGCCGCACTATCCGCGTCCATGGCCGAGGTCACAGCGTTGTTGAACAACCTGCCGACCGAGCCACACGCTCGCCAGCGACAGCTGGAACGTGCGCGCATGCTCGTTGCCTACTGCAAGCGCAAGGGCTCGCTCGTCCTTGCAGAAGCGGCCGACCCGGAGCTTGACCGCGACCGTATCCGCCTTATCGCTAACGAGTTGGCCTGTGATCTGCGCGCCGTCGGTATCGATTGCGCCGCTCTCGTCAATCTCGACCATCCCGTTGCGGCCCAGCAGGCGAGCACGCTCTACGACTGCATCTATGACATGGCCTTTATGGCATTCGAATGCTCGTCTCCAGCACTCATCTATCATCTTGGCGAACGCGATGACGGCTTGATTGAGCTACGGGCCCATCTACAATCCGACGACGAAGAAGACCTTAGCTCACTACCCCGCACGCAGGCCTTGCGGGAACGCCTAGACAAATGCGACGTCATCTACGCGCTGACCGGCAATACCGGACAGCTAGTGTTGCTCGCCCGCGTAAAGGGCGGTGAGTACGTATGAACCCGCTCTTGCTCAACGAGCCCTGCCTGATGCTCGTGGTTGCCGGCGAGTTCGTGTGCGCAAGCCTTCAGGTGGTCCACCTGTTCCTGGTTGCGTTTCAGACGGCTCCGAAATCAAGGCGGCTCATGTGCATCCTCGAGGCTGCGATTCTGGGTCACCTGGCCCTTGCATTAATCCTCACCGTCGGTGCAGGGCTCATCGGTGCGCCGGTCCTGGCTCGGGCACTGGCATCCTTTCCCGCCTTTGGCGTGCTATGGATCAACGCGCTCTTTGCAACATGGACGTTTGTCCTCGCATTACGTGCAAGACGCATCGACTTTATGTTCGACGCCCTGCTCATGGCCCTGTGCACACCAGCGGCCATCACCGCGCTCAGCACGTTATGGAACCTAATTGCCCTGCTCGACCTAACCTGGTTCCTGTTCCGCGGACTTTCTGGAATCGCTCGCGATCTCGTCAGACGCTCAGAGGGCCTCTCGGAACTCAGCACGGCCGAAACGTTAATGGGAATGCCCGCGGGCGTACTGGTCATCGGCCCCACCGGCGGATCCACCTTTATGAACGTGCGGATGAGGGAATGCCTCTCTGCATTGGAGTTGCCCTGCGACCTCGGAGATCAGACCCAGCTGTGGGCAAGCCTTTCCGAAATCGGCCGCGACTTGGCCGTTGAAGCAGACTTCCTAGGCGTGCCCGAGACGCTAATGGAGGATAAAGACCGCCTTCTGGTGAATCTTCCCGATAGCACAACGTGTTTATTCGTCCGAGATACAACCGGCGGCCACCGTCCCCTGAGAAGAATCGTATGCCTCGACGTCACCGAGGCAGCGCGTGCAAATGCGGCCCTCGCCAAGACCAACCGCGAACTTGAGGAGGCCGCCACCGAGCTACGGATGCGCCTTGCCGACATCGAGCGCGTGGCACAAGCCTCCGCCTACCTGAGTATGCGCTCGCGTGTGCACGACGTCATTGGGCAGCGGCTCTCGATTCTCCATCGCTATCTCGAGATGGGCATGACCGACCCCACATCGGTTGCCGAACTCGAGCGGCTCCTCTCATCCGTCATGGTCGATTTGCGCCGTGGCACGGAAGCCGACGCTTCCACCGAGCTCGAAGCCGTTGTATCGGCTTTTGCGCTGGTGGGCGTCGCGATTAAGATGAACGGTGAGCTTCCGGAGGGCAGTGCCGGCGTAGCCTTCACGCACATAATCCGAGAGGCCTGCACAAACTCATGTCGGCATGCCCATGCCAAACAGGTTTTTGTTGAGCTGGAGTGTACCGGCGGCACAGCCCACCTCGCCATCACCGACGATGGCGAGTCGTCACCACAACCGCTTATTGAACGGGGCGGTATCACGGGAATGAGAAGAGAGATAGCATCGTTGGGCGGTACGCTGAGCGTGGGCTGGGAGCCGACGTTCACGGTTCGTGCCGAAATCCCCGTTAGCGGGAGCACGAGAGAACGGGCAACAACACCGTGCCGCACGACGCAACAACCTACGATGGGGCCGCTTGTATAGAGGGGGGACTGGCAATGATTGAAGTTCTGCTCGTTGAGGACCAGGCGATGTTGCGCGAGAGCCTGGCCTGCGCGATAAACGCCCAGGAAGACATGCACGTCGCAGCTAGCCTCGCAGACGCCACTGAGGCCCCTGAGCGCGCAGCCAGACTCGGATGCGGACTCGTGCTCATGGACGTCTGCACCGAGAACGGCTCCAACGGCATCGTGGCCGCCCGGCGCATCAAGGAGGCAGACCCCACGGTGCGCGTGGTCATCATGACGGGTATGCCCGAAGTTACTTTTGTCGAGCAGGCAAAAGCCGCCGGCGTCGACAGCTTTGTATACAAGAACGTCGGCATCGGCGAACTCATGGCCGTCATGCGCTCGACCGCCTCGGGTTACCAGACCTTTCCCCAAAAAACGCCTGACTCGATCTTTTCAGGCACAGCCTCGCTCACGGACGTAGAGATTCAGATCCTACGACTGACGTGCGAGGCCAAAACGCGCAAAGAGATCGCGGCCGAGCTCTACATGAGCGAGGGAACCGTTAAGCGGCGTATCGGCGAAATTCTCGCCAAGACCGGCTACGACAACATCCTGCGCCTGGCTGTGCATGCGGTGGCCGAGGGCAATATCGTTCCCGGCTTGAACGACGAGGCGTAATCGAAGTATCCCCAGCAAAAAGCGGCCGGGAGATTACCATCCCCGGCCGCCTCGTCGCCTTGCTATCTCACGAGCCAGCCAATGCCATCACATCTCTTACTCGATGTTGATATCGTAGATCGCGATGTCGGCAAAGGTCTTGCTGTCGTACACACTGAGCTGGGCATGAATGTCTTTCAACTCGTCTATCGAAGTAAGGCCGTCGTAAGCGCAGATCTCGTTGGCTGTCTCCCCCGGTGAGACGTCCCCGTAGAAGTAGTTTTCATACGTGCCGCCGTTGACGGTGGAATCGTCGAGCATGTCCGCCGCGTCCACCTGCCGATCGTTCGCCAGCAGGGTGTGCAGGGTGAGCAACCGACGAGCACGAAGCATGTAGCAAGCGCACACAGGGCCACGGCAATAAGGGAGTTGAGTTTCTTTTTCATGGCGTGCTCCTTTCTCACGCGATCTTGCTTTTTATTGAATGAGACAAACGGAATCACAGGGCCGCCGACGGCCACTTCGGACTGGGATACGTACCCTATAACACGCCAGCCAAGCCGGCTGTCGACGGCGACTTATGCGCGCGGCATCATGCCATCGTCCTGTGACCCCGCATCTTCTGGCTACGGGCGTTTACTCCCGCAGCCAGAGCAGAAGTTCCCCGTGTTCTGGGTGCCGCAGTTGGTGCAGAACCAGGGTCCTGCAGCCTCGGGCTTAGGGCTCCCGCAGTTGCCGCAAAACTTTCCGGTGTTCTGAGCACCACACGAACAGGTCCAGGCGGCTCCCGCTGCCGCCGTGCCGGTACCCGCCGCAGCTGCGCCAGCTGCACCAACAGGCTGCGCCTGAGCGGGAGCCTGCTGCGCTTGAGACGCCTGACCAAAGAGCTGCGTGGCGTTCATGCCACCCATACCGCTGGCCATGCCCATGCCCATAAAGCCCATGGCGGCACCGGCAGGATTGGCCGCAGCGGTACGCATGGCATCGCTCTGCGCCGAGGCGATGTTGGCCGCAGCCATCGCAGGATTGGCCATGACGGCCGCCTTCTGCAGGTCGCGAATCATCTGTTCCTGATCCTCGGGCGCCGAGATGGTATTTACGCCAAAGGCCGCGATCTCGATGCCGCGCCGCTCCTTCCACTCGTGCGAAAGTTCCTCGTTGAGCGCATCGGCCAGCTCCCTGGTGTGGGCGGGCACGGCACTGTAGCGAATGCCCATCTCGCTGATGCGGGCGAAAGCCGGCTGCAGGGCCGTAAGCAGCTCGCTCTTGAGTTGCGAGTCGATGAGATCGCGCGTGTAGGCGCTCTCGACGTTGCCGCAGACGTTCTTGTAGAACATCAGCGGATCGACCAGCTTGTAGGAGTACTCGCCGTTACAGCGCACGGTGATGTCGACATCCAAACCGATTTTCTCGTCGACCACGCGAAACGGCACAGGGCTTGCGGTGCCGTACTTGTTGCCTACGATCTCCTTGGTGTTGAAGTAGTAGATGCGCTGATCCTTGCCAGCGTCCCCGCCGAAAGTAAAGCGGCGCCCCACCTGTTCGAACGATTTCTTGACCATGTCGCCGAGTTTGCCCGAGAACACCGAGGGCTCAGTACCCGTGTCGTAGACGAATTCGCCGGGCTCGGCGCAGACGTCAACCACTGCACCATTCTCGACGATCATCATGCACTGGCCGTCGGCTACCGCCACGATCGAGCCGTCCGAGATAACGTTGTTCTCTCCCTTGGTGTTGGATCCGCGCTTGCCGACACGCTTCTCGCCCTTGGCAACCAACGTATCGGCGTCCAGAGCCTCGCAATAAAAGTACTCACGCCATTGATCGGCCAATACGCCGCCAGCCGCCCCGACGCCTGCCTTCAGAAGTCCCATGATCTTCTCCTTTCATGAAAAACCGTTTCGTCAAAACTTATGACCCCGAGTTCGCATTCGTTATGACGAACCGAAAGTCAAACGATTAATCCTTTTCACTTTTCTCGTGGTGGATGCGCTTGGTGGTGGTATGCGTAAAGGTGTCGAGCTGGCGCGTGATGTTTATCGAAGAGGCGTCAAGGTAACGGTCAGCTTCTGTTGCTTCGACCGCGCTTTTCATCTGACCCGTTAGCACCGCACATACGATAAGCGCCACCGACAGTGGAGTGAGGAGCATGAAGCCCCATTGCAAAGCCGCTGCATTCTCGGCAAGGAATCCACCGAAGTTGACCGCGGCAAAGCAGATGAGGAACAAAGCGGCAAAAATACCCACGCCTATGAACGTACGCTTTTTCTTGTCCACCGGCAGGTCACCCACCAAACGACCCGTCTGGCCGTTCATGGCAAAGAGGAACTGCTCGCCTTCCCAGATGGTACCGAGCATCCAGACGGGCATGAGCGCATAGACCGGATCAGCCCAGTTTTTCTCGACTTCGCAGCTATCGCACGTAACGTCGTCATAGCCTTCAATAGAGTTCTCGAGCGCTTGGCGCACGCTCGTATCGATGCGCTTTTCCGCACGTTCGCGACAGGTCTCAGCGTCCTCGTCGTAGCGGTTTGCCACGAATCCCGGCATATAGGCCACCGAGTACGGCACAAGCGCACCGTAGTCGAACGGCTCGATGGCATCCATGTGGGCATCGGGCATCTTGCTCGAGCCATCCACTGGAATACGTTCAAAGGATACGGAGCCCTCACGCTCAACGTTGAAGTGATCGGTCTCGATAACCTCGTCATCGCCCTCATAATGCCGACGCGTACGCGTGGCTTCAAAGGTCGCGGAGCCCGCAGCGTCGGCATCCATGAGCCAGAAGGGAACGTAAACGCCTTGGACTTCTTTGATTCTGTTGCCGCCGGCAAAACTCTTGGGAAGCAACACCTTGCCCTTGTAGTGCTCGGCTAATGCACTCTCGGCCGCCTTGCGATCAAGTTTGAAAGGAATCACAAGATCGGGACGGAAATCTCCTGAGAAGCGCCCGGCCGCAACCACGGGGTTTCCGCAGTAGGGGCACTCGGAAACGGCGGTTGTATCATCACAGACAAGCTCGGCTGCACAAGACGAGCACACGTAGGCGCCGTTAAGGCTCTCGGCTTCAGTTGCGGCCCCTGCTTGCGCCGCACCGCCAGCGTTGCCTGCAACTGCTTGGGCTCTCTTTTCCGCGCTCTCTTGCTTGGCCGCATAGCGGGCCTCGATATCGGCCAACGCAAATTCCGAGTCGCAGTGGTCACAAACAAGTAGCGCCTTCGCACCGTCGTAGCGTAGGGGGCCTCCGCATGCCGGACACTGGTAATTGACGCTCTCTACACCCATGGCTGTCTCCCTTCTCATCATCGAGCTAATCCGTTATCCCGATTTTAAAAAAGCACGGGTGAAGAGAGAATGCCCCTACGGCCCGTATGGGTGCATGTCGTGGGACATAGGTCCCAACTCTTTTCAAACCACGAAAACAGACATTGCATCAAAAGCGTTCGCCAGTGTTTTCATGCATTTTATCTGCGCTGTCAAAGCCTGATACGCAAGATCCCTGGTGCCAGTTGCCGAGAACACGTAGTATTCGCGCGTGCCATAACTGGAGGCCACCGCGGTGGGACCCATACCGTGCGCTAGTTGGGAATAGGTAGGCAGGTGCGACATGGCGGCCATCATGGCGAATAAGACGATGAGCCCGCTGACCGTAGCCAATACGAAGTTGCGGTTGAGGCACGCGGTTTCGCTGGAGTGCAATGATAGCCCAGACGTTGCCGTTGCCATCAAATTGCAGACACCCGCCACAGCCCGACAAACCACGCCATTCAATACGGTAAGAAATGCAGCACAGTGGAATAATACATATGTAAATTAGCTTGGAGGGGAAAAACATGAGCTCTTGGATGATTCGTGCGGGCAGAGGAGGCATATACGCGGCGGATTGGCTCAACCGCGGACTTGTGGGCATCGGTTGGGACTTTGGCGCCACCGATATCGCTTCCATGAGCCGGGAACAGATTCGTTCCGGTTACGCAATCAAACATCCCAACGACAGCAAGAACAAATTGGCCGCCGCAGTGGGACAGATCTACCGTTTTGCTCATGATATGGAACAAGGATCGACCGTCGTCATGTATGACCCGGCGACACGCCTTTACCATATCGGCACCATCGCAGGCCCTTGCAAACCTGCCACCGATATCGAAGAAGCAACCTTCACGCGAGCGGTTAAATGGAAGCAGACCGCCCAACGCGATGCGCTCACAACATCGTCTAAGAACTCCCTTGGCGGCATCCAGACCATCTTCTCCATATCGGATGAAGTCGTAGCGGACCTTAAATCAGCATCAAAGAGTGAAACGAGCAGCCAACCCGACGAAACCGAGGACGATGCAGCAGATGACGATGCCCGTGCCGCCACTTACGATAACGGCATCGAACTCATCAAGGATCGTGTAAACCAAGTCGGTTGGGAAGATATGGAGCGCCTGGTAGCAGGTCTGCTCAAGGCCATGGGCTACTGTGCACGTGTCACGCCCAAAGGCCCCGATGGCGGCCGCGACGTAGTGGCATCGCCTGACGCGCTGGGATTGGAATCTCCACGCATCGTGGCCGAAGTCAAACACCGCAAAGGTGCCATGGGCGCTCCGGCGGTACGCTCGTTCATTGGCGGACTTCGAGCCGGGGATCGCGGCCTGTATGTGTCTACCGGCGGATTTACCAAGGAAGCCCGCTACGAAGCCGACCGAGCCACCATCCCCATACGTCTGCTCGATCTTGACTCGTTCGTACGCCACTATGTTGAAGTCTACGACAAAGCCGACGAAGAAACCCGCTCAATCCTTCCGCTCACCCGCATCTGGTGGCCGGCATAACCACTATTGGAACGCCCTGAGCCATTCACGCAAGCATGCCGTTCCACATGTTCACGAAATCCGGTAGGGTCTTCGCGGTAGTGGCTACGTTATGAACCTGAATTCCCTTGATGCGCAGGCCCAGCATGGCGGCAAACGTAGCCATACGATGGTCGGCATAGGTTTCCATTTCAGACGGTTTGAGGTTTTCGCTACTCACCGGAACAATTTCCAACCCGTCAGACAGCTCACGGGCTTCTCCTCCTATGCGCTTGATTTCATTGACCAGCGCTTCCAAACGGTTGGTCTCATGGCCACGCAGGTGCCCGATACCCAACATGCGGGTCGGCTCATCAGCAAACACCAACACTGCGGCAAGCGACGGTGCGATTTCACCGGCTGCAGTCAAATCAAAATCGCCAAGGCCTTTGATATGGCCGTCTCCCCTCACTTCACAGTAGCGGATTCCGTTCTCCGAAGGGAACGACACCTTCGCCCCCATACGCTCCAAATATCCGGGAAGCAGTCCACCAGGCTGCGTGGTGTTTTCAGGCCAATGCGGCACACGAACCGTTCCACCCGCAATCAGTGCAGCTCCTAGGAATGGCGCGGCGTTTGACAAGTCAGGTTCGACGGTCACCGCATTCGGCAACTGTACGGCGCCTGGTCGCACGGTCCATACACGTGCCTCTTCGTCAGCCTGAACGCTCACGCCGGAACCTCGAAGATCAGCGACCGTCATGCGGATGTGCGGCAGGCTTGGGGTCTTCTCCCCCGTGTGATGCAACTCAAGACCGCCCGGTACACGCGAGCCAACCAGTAGCAAACCGGAGATAAACTGCGACGAGCCGGACGAATCGATGGAGACCACGCTCGGCGTCGCCCGTGCGGCCGGGTCAACCGTAGGTGGGGTGATCGTGAACGGTAGACGGCCTTCCTCACCGTGGTATTCGATGGTCGCACCTAACTGTTGCAGACCATCCAACACCGGCTTCATCGGACGGGCGTACGCCTGCTCGTCGCCATCAAAGTCGACGGGACCGTCGGCGAACATCGCAAGCCCTGGCACGAAGCGCATCACCGTACCCGCAAGACCGCAGAATACTTTTGTATTGCCTCGGAACCGATCATTCGCAGGCGGAACGACCGTAACCGTAGTATCGGTAGCGGCATCGATCTCGCAACGTACGCCAAGCGCACGCAACGCGTCCATCATCAGCTCGGTGTCACGCGAGCGCAGCAAGCCGACCAGACGGACGGGTGCGGATCCAAGCGCCGCGAGAATGAGATAACGATTCGACAGTGATTTGCTGCCCGGCACCACTACGGTGGCGTTCAGGGGCTTGCCGGCGAACGGTGCCGGCCACAGGTTCTCTTGAGGTGCATTCATGTCCCCCATCGTAGCCAAAGCCCGCGGAAAACATCGTGTTCGTCTCGCCTTGGATGACATAGTGAACGAGATCGGTGCGTTCCGCGAGTGCGGAATGGACGGCTGAAATCGAGGAGGTTGCACGGTCATTGTGCCCCACTGTACCCAAGGACAATGAAACCCGGAATCCTAGGTATTACAATTGTTGGAATTCCGGGCTTTCGGTCGGGCTGACAGGATTTGAACCTGCGACATTCTGTTCCAGATGGCTGTGTTTTCCACGTTTTCGCTGTTTTCAGAAACGTTGGAATCTAGCCGTTTCCCCTATCGTAGCACGTTCTGTGAGCCCTGATTTTTTCAGGTTTTCACACGTAAATGTTTACGAATGTTTACGAGGATTTACGGTTCATCACTCGCCGTTGGCGACGGCCTTCGCGTCCACATTAGCCTTGCTCAACTTGCCGTCGAACGCCTGATTAACGAGCGTGTAGACAGCCTGAGCGACGCCTACGACGCCAGCGAGCACGACGCCCCAGCCGGAATGCTGGAAGCCGCCGGTCGCGCCGATGGCGAGGACTCCGACTAGAACAGACACGCCAAGGCTTACCAACCCGACGTAATCGGCAGGAATGTACTTTTTGAACGCTTGCACGAGCGCCGGAACCACCAGCGCAACGATGGCAGAGGCAAGAGTTGTAGCAGTAGAGATATCCATGCTATTCACCTAATTTCTGTAGGAACGATTCTAAGAGACGCGATTCACCCCTATAATTACCCGTCCAAAAAAGGGGCTGTCTGTTAGAATCGCGCTCACAGAATCTATTAACTGGGTTAACGAAGGGTTTGACCCGGATAAATCGTGTACGGGTAACGCAAGCCGTTACGAGCAGCGGCAGAAGCCCAACCGGTACCGTAAATCGACCACAGCGACTCGCCAGCTCGAACAACATGAGAAGAGCTATACGAAGTAGTCGAAGTCGTGGCGGAACCGATGTAGGTAATCGTCTGCCCCACATAGATACGATTCAGATTACCCGACGGCACGCGCCAAGCGGACACTGGGAGCAGACCGAGGCGGTTTGCCACGGCGGACACGGTGTCGCCGGAACGCACCACGTAAGTACGTGTAACGGTGCGCGTGACGGTGGTCGAACCGGTATAGGTCGAGCCGGTGAGACGGCTGTTGACAATCGCCATCACCTTGTCATAGTTACCGCCGAGACGGTTGCGCCGGTCTTGCCCGTTACCGTACTCGCCGCGAATCACGGCGGACGCTAGAGCGTTCAAGTCGGTGGTAGTGGTCGTGGTTTCGGTCTTGGTGGTAGTCGTCGGCTTGCTTGCCGTACCGGTCGAGCCAGTGCCGGAAGTCGAGCAGCCTTGGCGCTCGCCGCAAGCGATTTTGCGCCATGCAACACGGTCGCCGAAGAACACGTCGAGGTCGAGCGGCCCGCGTCCGTTCAGGTATCCAGACGAAGAATACTGCAACATACCTTCGCCGGAGCTTCCCGCGTTCCAAGGGCTCGACTGATAGCCTGTCGCGTGATTATTCGCGTACTGAGCCGCCCACAGCATACAATGCTGACGGACATCAGAAGGAATCTGCGAGACAACGGACTTCGAGCAGTAGACCACCGGCCAGACGCTCGTGCGCTCGTGAACACGGTTCACCCACTCGCGAATCCAGCTCGAGTTTCCAAACGCGGAGTTTTGGTACGACTCCCAGTCGAGAACGAGCATGGCTTTGCCGACGTACCCGCCGACGTTGTTCACGAAGGCGTCGGCTTCAGCTGTCGCGTTCACGCCGCTCGCGTAGTCGTACAACCCGAGCTCCTTGCCGGTGTTGACAGCGTTCGCGGCCTGAGTCTGCCACGAACCGTTCAACCAAGTACCTTGGTTAACTTTCACGATGGCGAAGTCAGCCGGAACGACGGCGGTGATGTCGGGTGTCTGCCAGCCGGAAACGTCGATACCGTTCATGTCAGCCAAGGCTACACCGGCGGTCATGCCGCCAATGCAGAGCGTGGAGATTGTGGCGCAGACAGCCTTTCTGAACTTTTTGAAAAGAGGTTTCATTAACTTCCTTTCAATAAAAAAGACCCCACCTAGCACGAGGCCGGGTGGGGTCGATTGTTTATTTTTGAAAAACTAGTACGTCCAGTCGTCAGCCGTCAGCCGACGCTGATAGTCGGCTGACAACTGGTCGAGTCGAGCATGTCCTGCACCGTTCCCACCTAACTTCAGATAGGCGTCTCCGACGTCCAACTGGTGCTCGTGCTCTGCTCGGCTTTTCGGCTTGGCGAACAGTGTTTGACGGTACAGTTCCAATTCGATTGATTTGATGGTCGGCGATTCGGCGATAGCTTTTTCCAAGCCGTTCCGCTTATCCAAGCGTCCAAGAAGCCACTGGACAAGCGACGTCAGAGCACTCGAACCGACGACGGACGAAACGAGGGTTACTGCGAGAGTGACGGTCATGCTCACTCCTCAATAATAGTGAAATCAGTCGAAGGCCAATAGCGGAGCTCGTACTCAATCGTTTGATTCGTATTTATGGAGAAAGTTGAACCAGCCGCGACAAGGTCCGTTCTATCAAGCCTAAAAGGCGTGAGTGCGTACGTATAACTGCCTGAGGATGTTTGCGGCGCGACAACGCCTTGAGCCAAGAACATGCCATCGTCAGCATCACCTTCACCGGTATCAGCATTAAGACAAAGGGGCGTCGCCCATCCCCAATAGCCAAATTTGACGATGGGTGTGCCGTCCGGGATAGAGATGTATGCGAACGCCGCGCTATCCGTCTTCTGCGAAGTATCGAAGTAAACGAATATCTTCGGAAGAATCTCGCCGGTCGGCAGAGCATACTTGCGAACCCGCCATTTGGCGATATTCGTACTGTCCGAGCTGTCAACATACGAAAGTTCGACGTAATCTGTATCTTTCGTAATTTTGTTCGATATACCGCTAGAGATGACGTTGAGCGTACCGTCAGAATCTACACTCAAGCCCGTACCGGGTTTGACGACGCCAGCGACGCTCGCAGTTGCTACAGCTCCACCGTCGCCGGGGTCGCCTTTCTCTCCCTTCTCGCCTTTTTCGCCTTGAGCTCCCTGAGGGCCAGTGTCCCCAGTGTCGCCCTTCTCGCCCTGAGGTCCGGTATCCCCAGTATCGCCCTTATCTCCCTTCTCACCTTTCTCACCTTGGGGTAGTGTGAATTTCAGGCCGAGATTGTTGTTCGTCAAGTCAACCTCGACAGCAGCGTCCTCGCCTTTTTCGGCGGTGACGGTTGCTCCGACGATGACGTCGAGCGGGCATGGAGACCAGATGGCTTTGGACGTGACTTCGCCATATTCAAGCTTCGCCCTATAGCCCGACGTGAGCGGATTCTTTCCAAGTTCAGGCGTGTGAAGTCCGATACGCACGTATCGGGCGTCGTCCGGGGTTTTGAACGTGTACGACTGTCCGCCAACCACGGACTTAGCGAGCTGGATACCTTGTCTCGACATGAGTGAAGTATCGGACTTGTAGAAGCAGACGGTCACTTCGCCGGACACGCTCGAGATACCACCCCACATGGTGAACGTGTAGGAGGAACCGCCTTCCACCTCAATCTGAGGGCTAGCGGCGTACTCCTCGTTGTCCGTCATACTGCCGTTCGCGGCGAGCCTTGTGCTGAGGAGCCAACCGTTCGAACCACCCTCACCAGCGTAGTAAGTAGGAATCAGGTTCTCGCACGATTCACCCTTATAGCCGCGCTCGCCTTTCTCGCCCTTCTCGCCTTTCTCACCGGTGTCACCCTTGTCGCCTTTATCGCCTTTCGGAATACCGAGAATAAGGTTATAATTGCCATCGATGTTACGACCGAGGGAAGCTGTAGCCTCATAGCCCGCGTCGAGGTTCTTGACGTCCACGAAGTCGATGGTTGCTGTTTTCGGAATATTCAACGTCAGCGCAAGGTCGCCGGTGGATGTCGTGACGGTTGATGCTGAAGCGGTCTTGTCAGCTTGAATCGGATTCACGGTGATGGACGCGACGGACGCTCCACGTGGCAAAGCGAGGTCAACAACCTTCTGAAGGTCACTACCAGACCACGTAGCAGAAGCCTTCTCGTTAGGGTTCAGCGTAGTGGTAGTACCACCTTCAATCTTCGCCGCGTTAACGGTTTGCACGGCTTGGTTAACGGCGTTCGAGCTGCTGTTCCAGACTTTCGCGATTCTGTCTGCGATGGCTACTGCGTTGTGCAAGTCTACCAAGCCATCATATGCTTCGCCGCCGTCGGCGTTCACGACGGGTTCTTCGACGATAAGCGGGATACGACGGGAGGATACGACGTTACCGCTCTTGTCAGACAACTCGAAGGCGAGCGCGCCGGTAGGGTATCTGAAGACGTTGCGTGGTAGAGGGAAAACGGCGTATCTGCCACCGGATACGACTGTGCCGGTCTGCGTTGCCGAAATATATCCGCCCGAAGCGTTGCTATCCGGGTTCGGATTATAAGCGAGACGGGGGGTGTTTCCACTATCGTATACGTCGGGATAAATCACTTTGACCAGACGTCCGGCAATGTCGCCGCCAGCAACGCGAATCGGGTCAATATGGTCATTCACATTGTCAAGCGTAATCTCAGTGAGACGATACTCGGAAGGAAGAGTAGACTCAGCCATGCTTCATACTCCTTATATATATAAGCTATTTTGTGGTTTCGGACTCGGCTTCGGAATCAACGAACGTGCCGGTTTTCGTCGAAAAGGTATACGTGTGCCCGTCGATGGTGAACACGGGTAAACCGTTCACTATCGAGATGGACTGGGCGAGCCTTGCGCCATCGTCCCACGAAGACCCCCTGTTGGTCACATTGGTCGCGGCGTTATCCCACTTGTCGCCTGAACTTGTCACGCGAGCAATGGTTGCGGCGGCATCAGCCTGAGTAGCTGCCGTGGATTGGGCTGTCGAGTTCGCGGAAGAAGCCGCCGACTGTGCAGAAGCGCTCGCCGAGAGAGCCTGAGTGGAGAAGGCGGCGACGACGTTACCGAGGGTGACGGTTGTGTTGTTTCGGTCAAGAAGGTCAACGACACGCTTGGAAACTCGAGCGTTCACACGCAAATCCAGTTCCTTGTCTACAACCGTCACGCTGTCGCCAATGTAGACTTTGAAGTTGCCTTTGGTGGCGTCGGAATCGCGAGCGAGAACAGTCACGCTGACTTCGTAGGACACTTTCGACTGGGACGCCTCAACAAGTGCTGCCTTGGTTTCCTTCAACAGTTGGGCGGCGTCCTCGCAGTCCGAGTTTTCGTATATGCCGACGTAGGGTTCAAGGTCATAAACCCATTCAAACGTCTGGTCATACCATACGTCTGAGTACACACCTTGGGGGTATACGCCTTTCTGCCCGGCAGCGTCAACATAGTTCAATCCCTTGTTGATGTCACCGAACGTAAGCTTACGTGAATACCCGCCGTTATCAGTTTCAAGACCCTTGCCGAACCCGTACATGCGTGTCACGGGGAGGTCAGCGGACACCGTGCGGGTGGCCGACTGTAAGTCGTAACCGTAATCAAATCGGCGAGTCAATGATTCGGAGCTTTTGAGCTGTTTGACGAGCTTTACCGCACAAGTACACCACGCGAGTGGATAACTTTCCCCTGTCGTATTGTTCCACTCAACGGACGTTTTCTTCGTGTACGTGCGTTGAATTTCCATCCCAAATGTGGAAGCTGCGGACGATACGGAATCCCAAAGGAAAGTGTGATAGAACGAAATATCAGCCGTTACACCGTTATCCTCGGCGTCCCCCGAGAAAGGGAATTTTGACGAAGAGAAGCTGAAGAGGGACTGCATGGTTTTCTGCGCAGTACCCCCGCGAACACGCTTGTCGTCGATATACACCTTAGATGACTGTTCAGCAAACGCATCATGACAGACAATGGAAGTCGTCACGCCGGACGAGTCGTGTGAAACCTCGGGCGAAACGACGATGGTGTCTCGAAGCGTACCGTTATCATCCTCATAAATAAGATGGTCGCCTTGGCCAATCTCGACAACACCCAAGCATGTGAGTTCCAGAGTGAAATCGCCGTCGAGCTCTTCCGTCTGCTCGGCTTTAATCAGCTGGGGTTCAAAACGGCATACCCTGCCGAGACAGTCTGTTCTTAGGAATCTCACGAAAGCACCTCACACAACGTATTTGGGTTCATATTCGATGTAGCTTGGAGCGTCAGCTACTATCTGGAATTTGCCAGCGGGGAGCTGCAACCAGTCCGAATCGAACGTAAGGTTCAGCGGCGTATCGGAGCTCGTCACACTCGACAGTTCGGCAACACCGTAAACGAAACGGTTGGCACAGTCATACACGCAACCCTTACTAAGCGGGAAACTATCATTGGTTTTCATTGTGGTTGAACCGATTTTGAACCCATACAATCCACTGCCACTCCCGCTCGACGCGTAAATCCCACACCGTGGGCGAACTGCACGGTTGCCCTTCAGGGTCACGTCGTTTGTGCCCCTCTTCAAGTCCACGCGCACGGTTTTGCCTGTCGCGAGCGGTTCACAATCGAACGTAATACTCGTGGTCGAGCCGACGAGCTTACCACCCGCCGCAAAAATGTCTTCCCACGAATCGACGGACACACGTCCGGTCAGCGTCAATCCTTCGAGCAGATTAAACAGTTCGACGGTTCTTCCGACGAGGTAGCCGACGAGCTGTTTCGCTTCGAGTACTTCGCCTTGGTCGCCTACCGCCGCCACGTTGATGGTGACGTCTCGACGGCCCAAGTAGGCGGCGTCGTCCACGTTCTCAGCCGTGGTATCCGCGCCGCCTTCCACACCGGGCACGTCAGTGTAATTAGTGCTCGGCGTGGTTTTCTCAATCGTCCAACCGTCGGAAGTGACGAAGCAGCCGTAGGCTCGCAAGTTCTTGCCGTCAATGTAGATGTCCGACTTGTCAGCCGCAAAACTTCGCTCTCGCAGAGATAGAGCCATTAGAGTCCTCGATTCTGATTAGTTCCCAAGCGACGGTTCACACTGCCCGCCACGACACCCGTATCCAATACGATGGTCGTATCCTGCGCGTCCAGTGCCTTCTTCAATGCAGTGACCATCTGGTCGTAGGTCATAGCGTTCGGGTCACTCTTGGAAGGAATCGCCAGCTGGGAGTCGATGGCGGAAGTCAAATTCGCTCGGCCGGTCTTCGACAAGTCGGCGGAGATTGTGGCTTCAGGGTTAATATCGTCAAACGCGCTAGACATGTAACCGTTCGCGTCAGCCACTACGTCTTTCACGTCACTGAACGAGTCGGCGAGACTCTTGGCAAAACCGCCCATGATGGCTTCACCAGCCGGAATCAAGAGCTTACGGTCATAAGAAATCGGGCCCTTGTGCTGCTTAATCCAATCACCAATGTTTGAGACGAACGACTTGACGTTCTTCCAGATATTCTTCAAGCCGTTGAGAAAGCCGTTCAGGATAGCTTTACCAGCGCCAACAAGCAAGTCGCCTGCATTGCTGAAGAATCCCTTAATTTTGCCGGGGAGTCCGCTTACGAATCCTACAACGTTGTTAACGCCGCTACTTACTACCCCAATGACTGTGTTCCAAACGTTCGTAACGAGGTCTTTAACGTTGTTCCAGACAGCGCTGAACTCTGATTTAACAAACGACAGTCCGATTTTGAGGACGCCGGTGATAGCATTCCATTGCCCGACGAACACGTTTTTGATAATCGTCCAGACGCCCGAGAAGACGGTTTTGATACCTTCCCACGCTTGAGACCAGTTGCCACTAAAAACGCCAACGATATACTCGGCAACACCCTGAAGGATAGTAATAACGCCTTTGAATATATTGATAATGTTTTGGACAACCGGCATTACGACAGCCGCAACCGTGGTAGAAAACGATTGGAAAGCTGTAAATGTAGAAGTAATCAAAGCTATGAGCGGCGGCAGTATGGCAGCTATCAGGTTTTGAATAGGCGGCAACAATTGGGTGATTACTGCTTGAGCTATCTGCATCACCAGCAGAACTAACGGTTGGAGGAAACCCCAGACGGCTTGCAGCATTGAGGAAATCGCGGGCATGTTCGCCTGAACGATAGAGAACAAGCCGCTAAGAAAATTCATCAGACTCGCGCCGGTTGTCGAAGCGAAATTTACTACAGTGTCTATGAACGGTTGAGCAGCGTTCTTCATTTGCGAGAACGCTTCACTCGCCGTATTTTTAATAGAATCGAAATTGTTCGCGAAGTTAATAAACTGTGAACCGATATCGCCGAGACCGATGGAATTAAACACGTTCCCAGCAATTCTCGCTATCACGGGGAGAGCGTTATCAGCCACAGTCTGAGCAGACTGGATAAGCTCTTGTGTGCGCGAGCCCATATCAGCATCGCTCTTACCCAACTCAGCCAACCAATTTTGCCACGAAGCTTTCATCGACTTAACAGAACCGTCAACAGTCGTCGAAGCTTCACGAGCGGTCGTGCCTTCGATGTTCTGCTTTTGCTGAATCTGGTCAATCGCCGTCACTATATCAGCGAACGAGTCGATGGACAAATCGGAAGCGCCACCGTTGGCAGCGCCCCATTCGTTAGCATCTTTGATAAGCTCTTCCATGCCTTCCTTGGTGCCACCATAACCAAGATTGAGGTTGTCGAGCATGGTGTAGTTATCGCGTGCGAATCCTTGGAAAGCACCTTGCACAAGCTCAACGTCAGTACCGTAAGTGTTAACGTTATCCGAAATATCACGCATAGCGGTATCGGCAAGCTCAGCGGCTTTCTGAGTATCACCGCCAAGGGAGTTAATCAGGGCTGCGCTGAACGTGGTTGCGTTTTGCATATAGTCGTTTGCTGACATACCACAGGTTTTCCAAGCTTGTTGCGCGTTCTTCATGACCGCCGCCTGTGCGCTCTCGTTACGTTGCCATGCCACGGAAACTTCATCCGCGCTCTTGCCTTGGTCTGCCGCGTACTGCTGAAGAGATTTACTCGCGTTACCGTACAGTTTTTGAATACCGCCGGACAGCTGTTCAAAGTCTGAATAGGACTGGAAGGCTTCCTTGGCTATTTCAGCGATTTTCGTTGTAATAGCGGCGGCGCTAATCGCCACAACAATTTTCTTAAAGCCCTCACTAAAGCTAGTGCCGACGCTCGTGCCAGCGGCTGAACCGTCCACGCCGCTGAGTTCGCTTGATATTTTGCTACCTAAGCCGGAAGACCCAGCCGCGACGCCGGACTTGACTTGGGAACCGATTTTGGAACCCGCCGACGAACCGTTAATTTTATTAAGCTCGTTCGATACGCCATTACCCGTGCCAGCCGAACCGGTAGCGACACCAGCCTTGACCTTGGAGCCAATCTTGGAGCCAGCCGCCGAACCGTTGACTTTGCCGAGTTCATTCGACACGTTGCCGCCCACGCCAAACAAGCCAGCGGCGACGCCGGATTTGACCTTTGAGCCAATCTTGCTGCCGATTGACGTACCGTTGACGTTGCTGAACCCCGCCGTTACAGCGGAACTAACGCCTTTCATGGACGGAACAATGTTCAGCCACGCCGTCGCTAGAGTCGTAGCCATTTCTTTCTCCTTGTTACTTTGTCTGCGACTCTGTATCGTCGGGCAGTGAATGAACCGTCGGCTTCGCGCCGGGCATAGGCATTCGTGGTGCTGAAAGGAAGGCTTTGAGCGCCTTCTTGTTCATGCCCACAAACTGCTTGTTTTTCTTCTTCGTTCCGGCTTGCGGTGGCTTAACGGGTTTCGGACGTTTGCGGCCTTTCTCGCCGTCTTTGGTTTTCGCCCAGACGAGCCAGCGGAGCGAGTACTCGATACTACTTAACCAGTAATCAACCGACGTCCACGCGGCTTGCGGGTTCAACGCAACGGCGAGGGGAGAGCCCGGCTTGCAGTTCACAGCGAGGACGTACACGTCGTCGAACGAGAGCGAACGTCCCATGTCCGCCAAACGCAAGCCGTGCGTGAGTAGCTCGTATTTGAGCTGGTCGCCGTACTTGTCGGCTAGATAGATTACTGCTGCTGCCCTTTTGGGTCAGTACCACTCTCTTCCAGCCATCCTTGTACAAGGTCGCTGAGCTGCTTATTGTACAGATTATCCAGACGTGAGTGAGCCTTCTTTGGGAACAGCTCGTAGAGAACCTGAAAGTCATTATTGATAAGTCGGCGCAGCTGACCGAGCGTCAACACCTGAGCGTTTGGAAGAGAGGTCTTGAAGCCGTCCGGGAAGACGATGGTCACACGGCCATCTGCTGGGCGAAAGTCTTTCAAAATAACGGTCATTTTCGTGTCCTAGTCTCGTGTCCTAAAAGAAGAAAACCCCAACAACGCCGGACACGGTTAGCGTTGCTGGGGAAGATTAATTAGATGATTTACATGCAGATTCGCATGTAAGAACTCAGGCGGTAGCCTCAGCGGACTCAGTGGACTCGGTAGTAACAGCGGCCTTGTCCAAGGACGGTGCAGACTCGTCGTCGTACACTGCAAGTCCAGCAGCTTCAGCCTGAGCGGACGTACCAGCCGCAACCTTGGCAATGTACTCGTAGGCGGTGTTACCGGCAGAGTCCGGGTAAGCCGTGATAGTAGGCGTGTAGACGATAGCATCGCCATCAGCGTAAGTCACGTCATCCAAATCAGACACCTGCCCGTCAGGAATGACGATTCGCTTCACACGGTCGCCCGTCATGGCAAACTCGAACACGTCCACCAGACGCGGGTTATCCTTAGCATTGTGCTTCACAACGAAGGCGTCATCGGTTCCAGTGACGTTATCAGCGCCGTAGACGAATGCCATCGTGTCCTTGGATGTTTCGAGCATACCAAACTGGAACGTCTCGGTCTTGGACGCTGTGACGTTAAGCACGGTGTCGCCGCCGAAAGCGGTGACGGTGGTTGTGTCGCGGTCAACCGAGTTGGTAACGCCGTCGTCGCTCAAATAGCCGCCGTCCACGAAGTTTTCGTCGAGGGCAGTCACGGCATCAGTAGGCACTTTCACTTTGCTCTTAATACCATACCAGAAGCCGCCAGCATAACGGTCGTCTTCGCCATGCGGCTTTCCGACGGAAACGTTGTTTGCGTTAGGTGTAGCCATTATTTATCTTCTTTCATTTGCTTCGCCGGACGGCTGTATGCACCACAGCATTAACGGTTATCTGATAACGCGGTTGAGTCTCGTCCAGCGGATAGTTATATACGGAATTAATAGAGAACGCGCCCACATCACTCAGGACGTAGACACGCGGGAGCACGACATCAACAAGCTCGTCGGCTAGTTCAGACGCTTCGACACTCGACGAAGCCCAGCATTGGATAGCCAATTCCGGCCTATCCAGAATCTTGCTTCGTTCGCCGCCGGTTCGCTCGATGGAGATGAACTTAGAAGGACGGTTCGCTGGAACGTCGGTAGACACGGGAATCTCAGCTAGCTCGGGCTGGACAGAAAGCCATTGGACGAGCTCGCACTCAAACGGAATAGCCACACTCACCCCTTTCCAGCGCTGAGCGCCTTGAGCAGCGTGTTGTGCTTGGCGTTGGAACGCTTAGAGTAAACGTCGGCGGGGTAGACTGCGCCATGAGCACGGTCGGTCTTTTTGACGTCGCCCTTATATCCCGAAGCGCCGTACATGGAGTTCGCGGCGTCGGTCACGCGGTCTACGCGTCGTTGAATTTCGGCGTTCACTTCAGCAGAGTTCAAGATAGCCTTTACAGCCTTGGAATCGACTTTAACTTTTACGTTTTTAGCCATCAGCCATCACTCCTAAACACCTGAACAAGCATATTCCAAGCCGTCGGCGTCAAACCACCGTCTACCCGCTGAGGGTCGCCGACGACCTTATACTTGTCGCCACGCACGAGAATGGAACAGCCCCGCAAGGCTTCGCCAGTGTACGCGCGGGGGAAGGCGAGATTAAGGTCAACGGTTATCCCGTCGGGGCGTTCGCCGCCCGCGTCCGCCGTGGTTGGCGGTGACACGAGCACGTTGTTCACGTTTTCCTCGGTGGTCTTGTAGACGGGATTATTCCCAGCGTCAACACCGGTTTTAACTCGGCGAAGAACGGTTATCGTTTCGCCACGCACTCACGCCACCCCCTCGGGGGTTGGACGGAACGTGATTGTTGGCGTCGCCGTCGTGGATGTGTCGAACGCGAACGCGTGCTGCTTACGCAAGCCTAGCCGTTTCTTCTCGGCGGACGTCAAGTACAAGTCACCCATGGGATTCGTATAGGTGAACGACTCACTGAACGAGCCCGCCGTTTGCGAACTGTTAGTGACGCCCAGATGGTCGTCGTCAGTAGTGAGCTTGCGAATAACCATTGCGCACGTGATGGCACGCAATGTGTTGACGGAGATAGAGCTAACTTCCACCCCCGCCAACTTGCACTCGTCTACGATAATGCACGACGCGTCATCAAGAGCTGTTTGAGCCTTGGCTGTAAGGCTCGCGTCCACGACATGCCACCGATTCTCTAAGTCCGCCAGCGAAGCAAAAACTTGATAATCGGTCACGAGAGCTCCTATCAGGCAGTAGCGGACTTCAGAACTGCAAGACGCTTGGCGTCCAGCACGGCGTAGCTGAAGACAGCTTCGGAACGGTAGGCCACCTGATTGAATCGCTGAAGGTCGCCAGCGCCGTCCGGGTCGCCGAACGGAATCACGCTCACTTCAAGTGGGCGGGCGATACGCCACTTGATGGTGCTGAAGTCACCCAAGAAGGCCAGCACCTTGGTATCCGTCTTGGCGAGCGGCGCGGAAACAGTCTTCGAGGTGGAAGCCGGAATACCTTCGAGCACACCAGTGTCGAAGCTTGCCGGAATTTCAGGGAACTGTCGAGCACCAGTGGAAGTGCGCAGCTTACGCAGAGTAGAAGCCCAAGTGCGAGACAGAGCCACGCCGGTAATGTCGGCGTTCATCGCGCCGTCAATCAGGCTATCGAAATCAGCGAGAGCGTCGTTGGTGGCGTTCACAGTGTTCGCGCCGGAAGACACAGCGGTATACCCGGTGAGCTTGGTTCCAGTCGCCGGGTTGATGGCGTGCAGAATCACGTAATCAAGGGCCTCGCCGATAGCGCCAGCTTGGTCCATTTGGATGGCGTCGATGATTTTCAGTTGGTCTTCTTCGTCAGCCCAAGAGAGTTCGGAGCTCAAACGGGTGGTGCACTGCACCTTGAAGCGCTTGCCCTGCACGGGGGTGATGGCGGTATCGTGAGAGCTCTTCTGAGCACCCTCGGCCACAACCTCGGCGACAGCGCCGCCGGTGAAATAGTTGTAGGCGTCGTCGGTGAAACCCGTCAAGGTATCAGCCGGGGACAGTGCCGCCACGACAGAGGTGTCGTGCAGCTTGGACGCCACCTCTGTGGTGACGCTATTGGGGAGAATGATTTTAGAGGTATCGAGAGTAGCCATACTCTATATCCTTACTTGCTTGTGCCGAACAGTGCTTTAGCGATAGCTTTCGCAGCGTCCGACGTTTCGTTGGTTTTGTTATTGGGGGCACCGGCTGGATTCTTCACGAACGGTGCGCGGGGGCGTCCCTTGCTCCAATTCATGAGAGCTTCAGCGGAAGCCTTCAAATCGTCTTCGGTTTCACCTTGAAGAAGTCCAGCTGGAACGCCCGTCTCGGCTGACACAGCGGCCTTGAGAGCCGCAACTTCGGCAGAGTGCTTGTAATCCGCAAGCTTGCTTTCGGCGTCCTTCGCTCGCTTCTCAGCTTCAACCAAAGCATCTTCCGCGTTCTTTGCAGCAGTGTTCGCGTCATCGAGGGTACGAGCGGCGTTCTTGTTCGCCTTGGCTCGTTTCTCCCATTCGCGGGAATGCTTGACGGCTTCTTCGTACTTGGCTTTCCACTCGTCAGCCGAAAGCTCTTTAGTACCGTCGTCAGAACCGTTCTCAACGTCTTCGACGTTCTCGTTTTCGTCAGCCATTATTACTCCTTCATCTTCCCCGTGCGGGGAACGGTTAATCAAAAAAGGACGGTACCCGTGCGGGAACCGTCAAAAAAGGTAAAAGGGGGTAGGCATCATGTACCTACCCATAAGTTAGTGAACTCGCCCGTCTGAACCCTCAAACAGTTCGGGGTGCTGTTGACGGAGCACGGACATGACTTGATTCGTAATCTTCGACTTCGCCCGGGACGTGTCTACGTCGTCGCTATCGAGCGAGGCTCGAGCTTCCGCCCACATACTCGCCATCGAGTCGGGGTCGTAGCCTTCGATTTGATTAGCCCCAGCTTTAAATTCAGGGACTATCTCGCAATCATCCTTGAAATGAGCCTTAAACGACGCAGTATCAGACGAACGGTACACGAAGCCACGAGACGCAAGCATGAAGCAGAAAATGCATGTCGTAGCACCCGTCGGAACTCGGCCAAATCGGACACCCTTATGCGGTTCCTTCTCAACCGCTCGGGCAATGGTCGTTCGACCATGCTGATGGACGTTGCGTTCGACCACGTTGTTCAGATACTTCAGAAAACCCTCGGGGTCGTAGCGTTCGGCTTCAGGAAACAGCATATCGGCCTTAGCGCGAATAATACGCCTAAGCTGGTAATCGTCGTTCGGGTCTTGCTCGAACGGATTCACCTCGAAGAGGTCATCGAACCACCGGAGTCGAACGGTGTTATACCATTCTTCCGCAGCACTCGACCCGAGGTTCCCATACCTATGCACAATCGCTTGTGTCAAGTCCACGAGCGCGTCACGTCGAGCGGCGGGCGCAAGGTCTTCGGTTTCACGCCACACCATGCCCAGTTCGCGTTGGGCTTGCTTGATGGCTTCTTTCTGCGCGTCGGCGAGGGTTTGGACGTCAGCCTTCGTTATCGTCGGTTCCGCCATCGCTATTACTCCTTGCTACGAGCGCGTCAAGCACAGACGTCGCCCTCGCGTTGGATTCATCACGTTTCAGGGATTCAATCTCAGCCGTACTGAAGCCGAGTCGGTGATAGGCCACAGAAGACGTGGCGTAAGTGCTGTTCTGCCCAGCGATTTTCACATAGGCGTCAGCGCGTGCACCGTCGGAAATTTCCCGCGTAGGCATGAACACCGGTCGAGCGGTTTTCAGCTCGTCGGGAATCTCGGTCAAGCCGTCGCGAAGAACGATGAGCATTTGGAGCAAGTGCTTGAGCTGTTTGCCAAAAATACGGTTCTGCCTATCAGCTCGACGGGTCATCTTGCGTTCCGCAGCCGCCATCGCTTCAGCGGAGGTTGGGTTGCTCATGGTAATGCCAAGAGAATCGACGGGAAGGTCAGTGTCAGACGCCACAAGCAGAGCGATAGTCTTCAGCATGTCAGAGTGCGGCGTCATCGACGCTTGCGAGACCTGCTGCATGGTAGGCTTCTCGCCTTCCTCGTCTGAGTTGATACCGTTAATCGCGGAGACGAGATTAGACCATGTGTCAGCGTCGAATGCATCACGGTTCACACCAAGGAACCAGAGCTTTGGAACACTGTAGAACTCGGCGGACGCTTCCATGCGTACCATGGTGCGGAAACCCATGTCTGTAGCAGACATGACGGCTCGAGAGATTCGCGAGTTGCCTAACGGACGACTGAGCTGAGGGTCAGACACGAACGGTACAACGGTCGGCGCTGGATAGTTCGTTTCGGACATCTCAGCAAACCACCTGCCGCCCACCTTAGTAAATTGGTAAGAACGATACGGCAAGAACACGTTGAAAGCAGTGACGATACCTTTGCTCGTCGCGTCGGTAATCGTCATAGCGGAAGCTATTCGGTTACGTTGCCCGTCCCAAATCGCCGCACTGTTCTCAGCGGAGCGCGGCACCACGACAAGCTGACCGTCTTCGTCGGCTGTAACAGTTAGGAACGCGCAACCGTAGATATATGCTGACACAACCGCTTGGTCTACTGCATCACATAGGTCGAGTTCGTCTACAAGACTAGACACATCGTACTCGTCGTAATCACCAACGTCAAACCCGTCGAAGACGGTTAGGTCAGCGAGCGAGCGAACGGCTTTCGACGGCCAGCCGATACAAGCTGTGACCTGAGAACGAATAGCGGCGGGTACGCTAATGCCAAAGTCCTTCAGGCCGTAAGAGCACGAGTAGTAGCCGCCGCGAATCAGATTACGCGGATAATGGTCGTACCAGACACGGATTAGGTCATTAACGGTTGCAAGGTCGGCAGTATCCTCGAGACCCTCAGCCTTGTTCACAGAGAACCGCTTAAGTGGATACTTCGTCGCCGAACTAAAGATACCTTCGTCACTCACAGCGCGAACTCCTCATAGTCGTCGTAATCGTCGTATACGAAGGACTCTTCGTCGTCGTAATCGTGAAGAATGATTACATGCTTCGCGCTCTCGATAAGCGGCGCAAGCTCCTTCACCCAAATGCCGCCGTCACGCGCGTCCACGATAACACGGTCAACACCCGCCCAACCACAGAATGACTCGGCGAGACCGACGGAAACGCAACCGTCTTTCTTATCGAAGTGAAAGAACGATTCAACCCAGATAGGCGCTACTTCGGTCTCTTTCAGAAGCTCGTGCACCTGAAGCCAACTCGGGCAAATCCAAACGGTATGATGACCGTTCTCTGCGAGGAACAGTTCATAAGAGAGCGAGGTGTCGTCGATATCTTCAATCATGTCTTCTCCTTATATATATATGTATATGTCTATCTCCACGCGCGTTGTACACGTCCGGGATGACGTTTGCTCGTTCGAGCAACTTGGTATGCGAGTGCGCAAGCTTCCAGTGGGTCTGTATCAATCGATTCGCGTGACGGTTCATAGGCGAACGCTCCCGAACGTCCAATCGGACGGTGTTTAGCGTAAGAAATCGCCGTGTCCAGAATTGGCTGCTTGAACTGCGTCAGTTCGCCGTTGTTGATGGCTTGCTCGAACATTGCGCATGAATCACCTACGAGAGAAGCGCCAGACGTTCGCAAGACTTTACTGCTCACGCCAGCGTCGTGCAGTTTCGCAACCATGTTCGCCGCGCCAGCACGCCCGTCAATCGCTATACCCAGCGAGGCACGCCATCGGCTCAGGCCCTCGTGGTTCGGGTCGTCGGCTGTTAACCAGTCCACAAGCCAACCGAAGCCATACTTGAGTGGCTTGTAATCAATCAGCTCCACATGGGGCTTCGCGTTTTCGTCGTCCGGTTTTAAGCAAGCACACAGTGATACTCGAGAACCGTCCACGGCGAACTTGATAGCGTATGCTGCATAACCGTTCGTCGGCGGGTCGTCGGTAGCACAGTTGTTCCACGCTTCGACGTTCATGTCCGTGTCCGAGTCGGTGTGAATATCCCACCAGCCCAACCGTTCGCGCGCAAACGATTCGGGCGTGAACGAATCAGCTTCACCTGCGATTACTTCCTCGGAAAGACGAATGCCGAGCGCCGGATTTGTGAGCGCCCAACGTTTCTTATCGTGAATGTCGCCTACCTCGTCTACAGACCACTCGAACCACGCAAGACGCTTCGGTGGCTTCTCTCCATGCGCTTTCTTGTAGAGACGAATGAGAACCGTTCCCGGCGAAGACGGCGGCGTCGGCGTCCCCATGTAGATTGTTTGCGGGTTATGAGATGGCGCGGCGGATATGACTGGACGCAAGGCTTCAAGCTGCTCGTCCGTAAGCTCCTGCGCTTCATCCATGACCAAATCATCAACAGTGAAGCCACGGCCAGAAGATTTAGAACGCGCAATAAACTCAATCGAACCACCGTTCTTTAACACGATAGCTTCTTGCCCATTGGTTTGTCTAATGTACTTGACAAGACTTTTCAGCTCGGGGTAATCGTCGTTTTGAAAATAATCACACATGCGCAAAAAATGCTTACGGCAAGTCTTCACTTCGTGAGCCGTGTGCAAAATCTTTCGATGCTGAACGGTTGTCTTGAACAGTTCGACGCCCTCAACAACACCGTTCTTGCCGTTCTGACGCGGCAGTACCACAGCGGCGTCAGTTGCAGCCAACCGTCCTTTACCGTCGGTGGCGAGCCAACCGTTCACAACAAGCTGCTGCCATTCATCGAATGTCAAGCCGTAACTTTCAGCCAAGTCCACACAATCTCGAGCGTCGTCGTGAGACGAGCACTTGGGCTCAAGCTCGAACGTCGGTGTTTGACTTCCTCGTAGCATTACGTCTCTCTATTCTTCGTTCAGTAATTCTCTGCAACGGTGTTTCCGTGACTTTCTCAACGGCGACTTCGACAGAACTCTTCGTCGGTCGAGCGGCTGGGGTAATCCCCAACGCCTGTTCACGTTGGCGAAGCTCCTGCATATACTTCAGCTCGCCACTGTTCCAGACGGCATCATGCACGAGCGCCGTATCCATCGCAAACTGCCAGTCGGCGCTCGTCCAACCGTCAACGCCGACGACAGACGCCAAACTAGCCCACCAAGCGAGTGTCTGCTCACCCCAACTCACCCCAGACGGCAGTTTCGGCTGTTCCATGAAATCTCCTGAAAAAACGCGGGGGGATATTCAGCCCTTAACCGCTGGGTGGGCTCGCTCGAGAAGCTCGGGTCACTACCCGTGGTCTTCTTATGTCAAATCAGTCGGCGTGTCGTGTCACCAATGTCTTGAATTGCGCAAAGGCATGTTCGGTTGTCGAGCTTCACTTGAGCTCGACGCAAGCTCGTTCATGCTTTTGTTCCCTCGACGTTGATTACAGAGTCGATGGGACGCGGCGCAGTTACGCACGTCATGTGGGTCGCCGCCTTTACTCACTGGGACAAGCTCGTCAATCTCAAAGCTGTATGGATGTCCAGCTGGGAGCCGAGTGTCAATAGGCAAGCCACACAAATGGCACACGGGATTACCGAGAGACTCAGAGATTAGTCTCGACTTAATCCTTGCGCGAGCTGCACCGTTCTGTCGCCGGACGTTAACTCGTTTGGACATAGCCTAGTCAACCCGTTCCGCAAACGCCCAGTCGCCCGAAGAGAACAGGACTACTGTTTGAGAATGATTATCAAAAACAATAAGCTCGCCATGACGGTTCGTTCGGAAACCTTTAGCCTGAGCGAACTCAACAGAGCTCATATCAGCCGCGCCATTGTAGTAACTAACCTTAACCATCACTCACTCACCTCGCTCGAGCTTACGTAGTTCGCGACGAACTTTCCTAATCCGTTCGTCGGCGTCGAAGTATCGGCGGAAGTCGCCAATAGAGTTAACCAATTGGTCTTGAGCCTCGATAAGCTCAGCCGTGAGCTTTCTCTTCTTTTCGTTAACAGTCATCACCTTACGCTCGCCCCCTCGTCGGTTTCTTTGGCTCGCGCGGAATATAGTGAATAGGCTTAGCTAATCGGCCTTCGCGCTTCAACAGTTCATGAATATCAATCCCAGCGTCGTAAGCGCGAAGCGCATCGTCAATATGTTCGGCGACATCTCGTAGCCACGCTGCGTCTTCGTCGGTCTCGACAAGCGGGTAGAAGCCTTTGGTAGCACCGTTCATTTTGTATCGAAGAATCGCACGCTGCTTTGCACTCAAGCGCCACGTGAATGTGCGCTCAAGGCCGTCGAACTCATCGACGTACGGCGTAATGAAGTACCCGCGCGAGTTGAATAGCTTAATGAAATCCATCGTCATCTCCTTGTCGTGTAGTCTCCCTTAAAAAAGAAAATGCCCACCGTCGGAACCGCTAACTAGGCTCATGCGGCGGTGGGCTGGGAAGCCGAGCGGAGAGACAAAGAACTCGGCAAGCGTCGAGGCGAACGCGAGCGGCGCAGTCATCAGAAAGTCGCCGACTATCTAGATTCATCTTTGTTATACGTTTCTCGACTATATAATGTTAAGTTATTGCATTCCTTATTGCAAATCATTCTCATTAAGGATTTGTCGCGAACACGCCGCCGGAATCTTTGAGAGCAAATCATTCGACGGGTCAAGCCGACGAATAACAACAACGCACGAAGCAATGAAGCCCGTATACGCTTTCCTCTCAAACATCTCTGCGAGATTATCTTCGGGCGTCACGACCTGAAGGTGCATGAAGTTCACGCATTTGGGATTCGCACAACGGTGGTGGACTTGCAAAGAACCGTCAATCGGTTTTCCATAAACCGTCCGTGCGATAAGCCGATGGACTTCGCCTTGCTGGACACGAGGATAGTCCCTGCCGTTCCAAATCCAGCAGTCACCTTCAATACGCAGACAGCACGCCTTAACCGTCGCCAACGCGTAAGCGTTTTCCTTCACAGAGCGTTTAACACTACCGAACGGGAACGGTGATTCACGATTCAACATCCCCGCTCGGCATTCACTAAAAAACGTTCGAGCACCTCACGGAAGCAGACGCGCCCTCTGTTGTCGGCTTCAATCTTGCCGCGCCGAACCCACGTCGCGATAGTGGACTGCGGGACGTTCACGCCCGCAACTCCAAGCAGCCGGGACGTGTCCGATTGACTCCGCCACACGTCCGCCTGAGACAGACGATGGAGCAGCTCGCTCGCCGCCACAGCCGTCGGAATACGGTTCCGACATCCAACGCAATGGCCCACAAGGTCGTCTTCATCAGCCCAGACAGCTTCACCGCACAGCGGACAATCACCGACGACCTTGCGAGACGGTTCCGCCACACAAACGGTTTTCATAGCATTAGCTACGCGCTTGAAGTCCGCCAACCGTTGGAACGGGTCGCCGTGCTCTTCGTCGCAGTAAGACGTGATGGGCACGGGATTTGCGAGAATAATCATGCGAGCGAACGCAAAATCAACCGTCATCCCATCGACCCGCCCGAGCTGCACGAACCCGCCTTCGTTGCATAGTCGCGCGGCTTCGAGAACAAGCTCGGCGGCTTCATTGTAGAGCTCGAAAGCCTTCTCGTTGATAGGCGACGGAGCTGTGGCCTTGTTGCCGGAACGTTCGCAGTTTCGACGGTTCACGGACACCTCGCGCATGGCGATTTGGTAAACAGGGCGTGCGAGAGCGGTTATCTGTCGAAGGGCTTCAAACAGCTCGGTTTCTTGAGTTTTCGACAGTTTCAGGCGTACCTCGCCGTCTTCGTCAAAGGGGTTTTGTAAAAGTGGATATGTTTTGATAGATTCATCGGAACGTTGCATGTTCAAGCCTTCCTCACTTTCTTAGAGATATTGATAATCGTTTTCGTTGAGAGCACGAAGCTGCTGGGCAAGGCTAAGTAGGGTATCGTTCAGGTCTGCGAAGCCTTCGGTGATGGCTTCGGACTCGAGAGCTTGAGCTTCAGAGATATGTTCGGCGAGACCGTCGAAGGAATCGAACAGTTCGCCGCAAGCGCACGCGTACTTAGTTCCGAGCAGATAATGAACGGTTGCGCCGAGGTGATGGTGAACCGTCATTCCATGTTTCTCGAGGTGAGCTGCGAACTCTTTCCCATAGAATGCTTTGCCGCATTTGCACTCCACCATGAACGTGCTAGAGAGTCCAAAAGACGGTGAACTAAGCTTACGGTTCAGCCAATACTTTCCCGGAGAAAGAATCTTAGCGACGAAGTGCTTGGGAGCGTCGGGGACAACCTCGGCGAGGTACTCTGTTTTCTTTTTGTGGTGAGCTGTGCGTTTCACTGTTAACTTATCCTTCCGTGTAAATCAGTTGATGGCCGATTGTTGAGCGACGTTGAGCAAGTCGGCGAAGGTTTTCAAGTCCATGACGACGAACGACTTGCCCACTTTCTCGTCAGAATCAAGCCCGACGCCTTTTCTTTTTTGGACGAGAACACCGGCGAAAGCACCGTCATTGAACCGTTCACGTTCCGCTTCCGCAAGGTGCGCGGCGAGCTCGAGTTTCGTCGTGTTTTTACACTCGACGACAAGCCGATGACCGACGAACGTGAGTCCTGAAAGGTCTCCCCTATCGTAGGTTCCGTTCAAGTGACGGCGCTCAACCGGTTGTGAAGTGTGAGTCGCAAGATAGGCTGCTACAGCACTCTCAAAGGCTGCGCCCTTGCGCTTATTGTTAGCGAGAGAAGCCAAGGGAGTCTCCTTAGTTTTTAAGCGAACAGTTCGAGCTGTTCGACGGTGTTTACGTCCTCGCTCGGACGGTTGCGGGATGGGATTTTTGCAATTACGGGACGGTTTACGCCGTCGAGTTTCGCGAGAGAAAATAGAGCGTCGGCATTCACATGCCCGGCGACGTCAGGCTGTGAACAGTCATGAAAACGAAGGTAGACAGCTTGCTCGTCCTCGGGCTTCAGCACGCTGTAAGCATGAACAGGCCAGTGAGCCTTGAACTGCCCAAGCTCGACAAAAACGCCGCCAGCTGAATACTCGGCGGCGGCAGTTTTGTAATCAAGAAGCACGGCGTCGTAGGTTTCGATGAAGCCGCCTTCGGCGTCGTCGAGAACGCCCTTTTTGCAGCTTTCGCAGTAGCGAAAACGGAGATGAGAGTTCGCTACAAGCAGTCCCACATGTTGCTCGCTCACGGCTCCCACCTCACGTTTCGTCGGCAATATTGGCGGGGCTGGGACGAGAGGAAAGGAAAGAGGAAGAACCCGTTCCAGCCCCGCCATCTCTAGAAGAGATACTTATATTTTAGATTTTTCTAAAAGTGTTTGGTGAAAGAAAATCTGTGAAAAACATGGGGGCGTCAACGTTGACGAACGGTTCATGAACGGTTCTCGCACCTACTGCGTTGGCTGAACTGGTTTACAATCTCATGCCTTGGGAAGAACTGGGAGACGGGCAGTTCCAACGTCAAATCGCGTTGACTGTTCGCAAGCACGAGGAATACCCAAGCGAACAGTTCGATAAAAACCTAGTTGAATTGCTAAAGCAGACAAGCCCTTGCACCGAAGGTGAGGAACCTTTAGAGATGCTCGTAAATAAGCCAATCATTGTTTATCGTGGGGAAATCGACAAGAGCGTGCACATGGGGTTGAGTTGGACGACTAGTCTCGAAATTGCGGAAAAGTTCGCCAGTAGATTCGGTAAGCAGGGGAGTATCTTTAAAATCGTATTGGAACCTAAGCAAATACTCGCGGCTTACGCAGACGATGGCGAGCACGAAGTACTCGCCATCGTGTCAGGGACAGTTGTGGATGCCGTTTGAAGATTCGGTTAGACGAATGCCTTCTAATTCTTAGTGGCAAAGAACATAGTCAAATTCCTTGCCACTAGTATCACCCGTACCGCAGAGGTCAAGATAACCAGAGTTAGAGGAACCATTATTCTGGGTCTGGCTCTGCTGTGGCGTAGACTGTTGGGTCTGGGCTTGTTGCGTCGGAGCACTGTAGGTGCTGGTGCCACTGTTCGTGCGATTGTAGTTCGTGTTCGAGTAGGTTTGGGTCTGGGCTTGCGACTGCTGTTGTG
>OGEU01000615.1_pt1 | contig 35531 bp, 18 predicted proteins | sample 1570651 | NCBI WGS metagenome assembly OGEU01 (sample SAMEA2582129, study PRJEB24529) | metagenome | biome: Human gut stool | place: China | collected 2011 | reverse complement strand
CCAGAAACGGAAACCTTCAAAACAGAGTTCCAGACGACGTTCATTACGGATAAGATTAGCCATTTTGTCTCTATCGCCCGCACATTGTTCCAGATAAGGATCAGAAGTACCGCCTATACCGGCACGCTTACGAATAGCCTTGATTACATCATAAGCCGAATAACCATTTCCATTATCTCCTTTAGGTCCCCACGCTTCATTAGCCGCTTCAGCATAAGCCAAATACATCTCTGTATAACGAATACGTGGAATATAATGCTGCTGATTCGTAACCGATCCGAGCGCACGATTTACATCCATACGCAGTCTTTTCTTCATATAATAACCGGTACGTGTAGATCTCTGCTCTTTCACATCTATACCGTCATCAGTGCCCGATTTACGCCCTGTATATATAGGTACATCGCCTACTCCAGCTATACTTCCGTTATAGATAATATATTTTGCCAAACGAGGATCACGTCCATTATAAGGATTATTCTTATCATAGTTACTGTTAACAATGTCCGAGATAGGATACCCATTAGCCATAGGGAACGCATCAACAAGGTTTTGTGACGGATTCATATTGCCACTACCATTCAAAGAAGGCGGAAAGTTATTTGCCTCCTGTGAATTGGCAGCCTCACTATTACTAACATTTTCACGCCAAATAATCTCTTTAGGATTAATGCCTTTTTGCAAGTTCTCTACTACCTCTTTTGAATAATATTCCACTCCTTTATCATCCAATCCGCCCAATCCTCCATTGTAGTTGAGTACAGCGGCAGCCGCATTAGCAGCATCGGCCCATGAAGCAGGATTAGAGGCATCCTGAAAAGCCGGACTAGCAGCCAAAAGAGCTGTACGAACACGATAAGCACGTGCAATCAGACCATTGAATAACTGACGGGACTTCTCTCCCATTACAGTATTATATTTACCTTTATCCTGAGTAATACTCTGAAAATCGGCAGGTACCTCATTCACATCATTATACTCCCAAGGAAGTAATTCTTCGGCTTTTTCCAAGTCACTATATATCTGCTGTACACAATCAGCAAACGAAGCACGAGGTAAATTAAGGTCCGAGTTTATAGTAAGATACTCTGTCAAACGAGGTACACCGAGCAATTCTCCGTTTTCTCCAAATCCAGCATGTGCACGAAGCAAATAGTATAAAAACATACCGCGAAGTCCATAAGCTTCCCCCTTGGTACGACGAGCAAACAATTGTGCTTTCTCTGCATCATCCGACCACCTTACCTTATCCACATTTTCCAGGAAAAGATTGATATACTGGATAGAACTGAACGAATTGGTCCATTGATTGATAGGCGTCCATAGCCGGGAAGTCCAACCACCGGTAGCCATCGTGAGAAATGCATTGTTCTTCTGATTAATGACAGCATCATCTGTTGCATATTCACTATTATCATAGTATCCCGGAACGCAACGGTACACATTCACCAGGAAGCCTTGTGCATATTGAGCATCGTCGTACATCTGTTCCACATCATCGATGGCCGGCTCGAAAAGGTCATCGCAACTATTCAGCATCAAGGCAGCAGCTACCAAAAATATTATTTTCTTTTTCATATTATGTACTATCTTTTTTAGTTAGATTTAGAATGCGGCCTTAAAGCCTAGATAGAAATTCCGGTATTGGGGAGCCCCCAAACTCATCTCCATATACTCACGTTCTTTTGCTATTGTAAGTAAGTTGCTTCCACCACAATACAAGCTAAGTCCACGTATGAAAGTTCCGTTGAAAGTATCTGTAGGAAAATCATAAGTAAGCTGCACATTACTCAAACGGAAAACATTATTCTTGTACATCCAGAAAGTAGAATTACGGAAGTTATTATCACCATTGCTGGTAGAAAGACGAGGATAAGTAGCTGTTTCTTTCGTTTCTTCAGTCCAACGTCCCATAACGATTTCTGAGAACTTGCTCGTACCTCTGTTCCAGTAATAAGAATTATTTTTAAAAGCCACCGCACCGGTTTGTCCCGATCCCATTGCAAAAAGAGTAAAGTTCTTGTATTTCAATGTCAAATTCAAACCAAAAGTAAATGGTGATGTAGACCCCCCGCCTGCACCCAGATCAATCTGGTCATCACTATTGATTACACCATCACCATTGATATCCTTATACTTCAGGTCACCGGGACGAACTGTGCCGAATGTCTGCTTGGCATGTTTCTCGATATCAGCCTGATCTTGAAAGAAACCTTCGCAAACATATCCATAAGTTGCATCAAGTGCACGCCCCTGGCGCAACAAATAAGACTCATTCGCCACTTCATCACGAATAGAAGCTTTTGAAGAAAATACCATTCCATTAAACCCGAGAGTCACGTCGAAATCACCAATCTTTTTATTTGCACTTAGTGAAAAATCAAAACCAGTACGTTTGTCTTCATTATAATTGATCCAAGGTAAAAATGAAAGATCTGTGCCTAAATCGAAAAACGAAGGATAAATAGTAGAAGCACCTTGAGTTAGAAGTCCACTAGTCTTCTGAGTAAAATAGTTCGCATTAATTCTCAACAGTCTATTGAATAAAGTGGCGTCTATACCTGCACGAACTTCCTCACGAGTGATAAAGTCAAGATTCGGATTGTCACCTCGTTTTGAACCGGTCGTATTACCACCCACCGTTCCGTCATACCATTGAAACCAACCGCCTTTGTCAGAAAAATAGCCCTTATACATATAGTAATCAGAAATATCAAGATCCTGATGCAACTTGGCATAAGAAGCCGTAATCTTCAGATCGTCCACAAAGCCTACACTTTCCATAAACTTCTCTTTACTAAGTCTCCATCCCAAAGTGACCGATGGAGAAAAAGCGTTGCGATTTCCTTCCGGCAGCTTGGCTGAATGTACCAAAGCACCACTAAAGTCTGCATAATATTTATGATCGTAATTATAAGAAGCACGCAATCCCAGATTTACGTTGCTGGTACGATGATAATCACTACTCTCATGACCTTCATCAGCCGAACTTTGTGTCTGATATCCCCATCCCAACAAGGTCGCAGATACATTATGGAATGTCTTAAATGTACGGTTATAATCAAACTGTGCACTGAAAGTCATGGTCTGGTCGTAAGTCGATTTACCTACATATTCGTTAGTTGATTTTGTATCATCATTGAATTTGGTAAGTCCGATAATCATATCCTTACCATTCACATTAGACCATTTAGGCTCATAAATAGCATACTTTTCAGCATAAGCTTCTGAATAATAAGAAGTGTAATCTACGCTATAAGCAGTTTTGAAAGATAAGCCCTTTAACAAGCCTCCAAGATCCGCCATCACAGCCACATCAAACATAAATCTACGTGCTTTTTCCTTCGTATATCCAGCAGCAAGCAATTCGGAAAACGGGTTTGTCGTGTCTGCCGAAGTACCTCCTAACAGATACTTACCGTCTATAAGATGATTGCTGTTAGTTATATATTCCTGTATATATGCAACATTAGGATCCATCATATCAATGGGTAATAATGGTGCAAACCAGTTGGGGCGCAATGTAGAAGCCGCTCCCCAAAAGTCACCACGGCCTTGATAACTATTGTCAAAGATAATAGCAGCATTAGTAGTTGCTTTAAGCCATGGAGCCAGTGTCATATCCACATTACCACGTACATTAAAACTCATATCATAAGCTTTCTTTGACTCACCGTATTTCAACAGGCTATTAGCATAATTCATACCGAAGTTCAAGTAATAATGAGTCTTTTCATTACCTCCATACACTTCACCCGTAACATCAGAATTAGTATAGAACTTTCTTAAATAATCTGAACTATAAAAGTCTATGTCCGGATAACGATAAGGATTAGTACCCATTGCCGTGTTATAAATAGTACCGGCATCATACCTTTCTGCTATACCGTCATTACGACAGGCTTCATTGTACATGGTCATATAACAATCTGCATCCAAGTACTTAGGATAAGCCTTCGGGACATTCACCCCTACATTGGCACGAACATCGATATGCATGGGTGAATCTTTGCCTCGCTTGGTAGTGATAAGAATTACTCCTTTCGCGGCACGGCTACCATAGAGTACCACAGCTGCCGCATCTTTCAGCATAGATATACTTTCCACTTCCGAAGCCTTTACACTTGATGCACTACGAGGCACACCGTCTACCAGTACCAACGGTCCTTGTCCCCAAAGGGATGATCCATTGTAACCACCGACAAAACTTTCAAGGCCCACAAGGCTATTATTGTTAGCAGTCTTCTTTGTCAGCTCTGACGTGTTGACAGTAGAAATGGCATGAGTCAAATCTTCCTGAGCAACTTTGCCGAAAGCCACATTCACTAAGCTGTCCTTGCTTTCCTCCTGTGCCTGCACACCTGTCATGCTAAGCAATGACATGGCAAAAACAGTACAGCCGATATATATAAACTTTCTATTCATATTTCGCGTCATTATTAGTTAATACGTCATGATTACCATCCCGGATTCTGGCCAAAGCCTTCATACAAGTAAACATCTGCTTTGGGTAATGGCAGCCAATAGTGTCTGTCAGTATACTTTCTCTCCACCAGTACCACTTCTTTCAAGTTCATGATTTCATTCTCCTCCGGATGCTCTTTGTTATAGCTTGCGGTAGGTACACGGTCAAACTCAATCTTTGTCTTCAAGGTATAAGGACTCTTATCAAGAAGCATCCAACGACGGAGATCCATAAAGCGAAAGCCCTCAAAAGCAAGTTCTACGGCACGCTCGCGGCGAATCTCACCAAGAAAGTCTGTCGTATTTCCAGTAAATCGATCAAGTACGTGAGCCACACCGGCACGATCACGAATCTCATTGATAGCATCCTCAGCCGTCATATAGAAGCTAGAAGCTTTACTTTGCGGAGAGCCATAACCTACAGCCGTTGCCTCCGAGTACATCAGATAAACATCTGCTAAACGCATCAAACTTAAAACAGCGTAGTGAGCACCTCTGACGTTAGCATTATTCACTATTTTTAGACAGAGCTTACTATTCATATAACCTGTAAAACCCCCTTTCTGTGGCTCACGTACTTGATCGATTTACTGGAAATATTGTCCGTTTCCAGTTTCTCCACACCATTCACCGTCAAATATGATGTCTTTATAAAAACGCGGATCACGATTTTTCCAAGGATACTTAGGATCATATCCTGATTCTGCATCGGCTTTTGTCATATCTTTGATCGGATAGCCATTAGCCATGCCAAAATAATTTACATAATTAGCAGTCGGATAACATTTAATACCAGCATTGATATGAGAACGCGGACGAAAATCCGTATTCATGTTATAGTTCCAACGACCATCATACTGCACTAAATTCTCGCGGAAGATAGCTTCTTTCACCCCGTTAAGCTTACCGCCGGAATTGTATACGACAAACAGGTCGTTATAATTTTCCATATCTGCTAATTCATAGCGTTTAGTATCCTCAACAATCTTCAAAGCTTCGCCAAAAGCTTCAGCTGCACGCTTACAACGTCCCGCATCATACTCTTTGTCACCTCCGGAAGCCCAGTTCATTAGCGGACTACCCGCCCAAAGCAATGTCTTCCCTTTATAGGCCAAGGCCATAATTTTATTAATACGAGTATCATTCAAACCAAGAGTAGCTCTACCAGCTGTGGTTTGATCCCAGTCAACGGGAAGCAAAGGAATAGCATGGTCAAAATCAGCCACACATTTTTCAGCACACTCTTGCCAAGTAAGTCTGGATAATGCAGGAGCAACATCCGGCGGTAATACTTGGTCAACATAAGGCATTCCACCCCACCATTCCATCAACATAAAATGAAACCATCCACGGAAAAAATAAAGTTGTCCTTCAATAAGATTACGTTCTTCTTCTGTAGCACTTACCAAATTACCAAGATTAGCTATACCAATGTTAGCCTTACGGATACCATACCAGCAAAGTTTCCACAGATTACCCTTATCACTGCGTTCCTGTGAATTAGCCTTTCCACCACGTATAGAAGAAGGATAAGAATAATAACAGGTAGTCCATCCCCAGAAATCACCATAGTCAATATTACGGGCAAAGAGGCGAAGCTCCTGTGGCTCCCAATAATCTTCCTCACCAAAATTAAAACTAGTATGATACTCACTGTTTGATACAACAGGTATACAGTTATAGAGTTCCTCGGTAAATCCCTGGAAATTCTTGAAATTCTTATATGGATCATTCTCTTCAATGTCACTATATGGAGATTTGTCCAAATAGTCAGTACAAGAAGTAGCTCCCAACATACCGGCCAAAGTGATGACCGACGTAAGGAATATTTTATTAATATACTTATTCATAGTCTTTACTTAGTATTTATAAAGTAATGTCGATACCAAGATTGAAACGGCGCATTGTCGGATAAGCACCATCAGAAGAACTATATCCGGTATTAGATTCGCGATCATCCGGCATTTTAGTCCACATATAAAGATTATCACCATTCAGATATATACGGCAGTTTTTGATCCCCATCTTCTTCAACCAGTTTGATTTTTGGAAAGTATAGGACAATTCAACGTTTTTCAAACGCAAATAAGAACCATCGTACCAATATCTAGTGCCTGATGCTGCTTGATCAATAGTGGTCCCCCAACGCGGTGCGGGCAGAGTAGCACTCCCATCGGGAGTCCAATAATCACCTTCAGCATAAGCTACATGGGCAGTGCTACGGAACGTCGGGAAATTGACTTCACGAGTCACATTGTTTACTCCATAGAACTGTGCAAAAATGCTAAATCCCTTCCATTCTGCTCCGATTGAAGCATTGTAAGTATTCTGAGGCATCGTAGAATACTGATAGGGAGCACGGTCATCAGCATCAATTACACCGTCGCCATTAAAATCGACAATGTTATAATCCCCAGGGAGTTTTGCATCATTACCCGTTGTCCAAACCGGACTTCCAATCACGTCATCCCATGTAGCAAGATTACCATGATCAATATAAGAATATACCTGATTAATGGCGTGTCCCGCCCCTTTCTGGTAATCAGGTTTCAAAGGTGCATCATCACGGAATTTCACTTTGTTGACAGCATGAGTCATGCTAGTATTGAGCCAAGCACGAATACCATTATTAAAAGTATGGTTCAATCTCAACTCCAACTCATAACCATGACTGCTCACTTTACCGAGATTAGCATAAGGAGCATCAGTTCCAAAATAAGAAGCTATTGCTCTATCGCTTCCCTTCACCAAAATATCAGTACGAGTGTCATTGAATATATCCACCGAACCGGCAACCGCCCCTCCTAAAAAAGCATAATCAATACCTAAATTTCTCTTTTCTACAGTTTCCCATGAGATATTAGGATTCCCCAGTCGACTGATTGTGTAGTAAGTATAAGGAGTATTGGCAGGCTTAATATTACCCATTAGTGTGTTACCTCCATAATCCAACTGATTTTTATATAAGAAACGACCATCTGTGAATCTTTGCCAAGGCTGAACCACCGCATCATCTCCCACTCTACCCCAAGAAGCTCGTAACTTCAACATATCGAGAAATTTCAGATTGTTCTTAACAATTTTTTCCTCGCTAATCATCCATCCTAATGAAAAAGAAGGGAAAAAAGCAAAACGGTAATCAGGACCGAACTTCTCTGAACCATTATAGGCACCATTAGTTTCGAAGAAGTAGCGCATAGCATAATTATAAGTTAAACGAAACACCCAATCTTCACGATAAATAGGGAACACACTGCCCGACGCTTCTTTCAAACGACTGAAAAGAGCAAGAGCAGTCACTTCATGTTTACCGAAATTTCGTGCATAATCCATTTGCATGGAATAATAAAGCTTACGATAAGTAGCACCAGTATTCACGCTACCAGCCTGATGTTCCCAATAGATAGGATTGATAATAGCATCCAAACCGGTACCAAGCTCCGGTTGTTCCAAAATAATTTCTCCAGTATCAGGTCTAACCCACATACGCTGAGAATTATGATACATATCATTGACGCCACGCTTATTCTCTACGAATGTATAGTCCATTGAGAAATTAGCTTTGAATTTCAGCCCTTTGGTAAGCATATGCAAATCTTGCTCAAGGATAAAATCTGAAGTCATCTTTGTAGTCGTACGTTTCTCCGACCCTGCTACAGCCAGTTTGTATACGGAGTTAGGCACATCGGCATCACGAGGTTGATACCATCCCCACATACCGTTAGAATAAATCGGACGCATGGCATCAGGAGCACTTTTATAGGCTGCTGCCCAAAAAGTTGCATCTTGGTCATTATAGTCCCATGGTACGGTACGCTGAGCATTCGATCCAAATAGATTGGTAGAAAACTTTGTAGTTTTAGTCAATTGGAAATCCAAATTACTACGCACATTAATACGATTATAGCCAAAACCATAATCATAGCCACGACGGTTATCATATACTTTAAACAAGTCACCCTCACTTACAAAATCAGCCGCTGCAAAATAACTGACAATTTTTGTACCTCCGGAAACATTGACACTAGTATTGTAAGACATGGCTGTACTATTAAACAGTGCTTTCTCCCAATCAGTATTAGGATAACGATCCCATTCTTCCGCATTAGCAGGATGACGATACTTATCAATAATGGAAGTCGGAGTATAGTCATTCCAGCCATTAGGATTAAGACAAGCCTCGCGTTCAATAGAATTATTCAACAGATAAAAAGTATCGTATGCATCATACTTCTCCGGTAGTTTGGATGCCACCTTTGCTGTTACATTAGCTTTGATTTGCACACTAGCTTTTCCTTCCTTACCACGTTTGGTAGTTATAAGAATTACACCATTGGCACCTTTCACACCATAAACAGCCGTAGCAGAGGCGTCTTTTAACACTGAAATATTCTCTACAGACGAGATATCTACCGAACTCATCTCACGTTCAATACCATCCACCAATATTAAAGGTTCACTATTATTCCACGAGCTCTGTGTACGAATGATAATCTGAGGATCTTCTGCACCAGGCATACCAGAAGAAGCAGAAGTAATAACTCCCGGCAAAGACCCTGTCAATGCTGAACCAAGACTAGTTACACCACCGGCACGCTCCAGCGTTTTGCCACTTGTCTGCGTGATAGCACCTACCACTGACGCTTTCTTCTGTTGTCCGTAACCTACAACTACTACTTCTTCCAGTTGTTTAGTATCATCTTCCAACACCACTTTAAAAAGACCTTTGGAAACCACTTTTACCTCCTGTGGTTTCATTCCTACATACGAAACAATAAGGATAGACTTCTCACTGGGCACAGTCAATACAAAATTGCCATCTATATCTGAGATCGTACCTACTGAATTATTACCTTTTAAAGTTACCGAGGCTCCAATGATTGTCTCACCATTACTGTCAAGAACCGTTCCCCTCACCGTTATCCCTTTCTGTGCTGATGCTGTTACAAAACTAAACAACATAAGGAGAAACAAGTAAGGAATCTTTTGAATTTTCTTCGTTACATTTTTCATTACCATTAGTTTAAGATGTTAATTAACTACATTGTTTTCTAATCATCATTCTTTTTTTAATTGCATTAGCTATCATTATAAATACCACCCATAGTTGCTAGTATTAGATTTATATAAAAAAAATAATTATTTGCAAGTAGCGTATAATCCAATTGTAGTACCGGTAAATCCACCAGCCGTTGTAGTAGAGAGATAACTGGGATCTACATCTTTACAAAGCAGTTTCCAGCTTTTTTCACCATCAATAGAATAATAGAAATCGTAACCAATTCCCTGAGATACTAATTTCAAATATACTTCATTTGTATCTGCGTCTATTTCATCTGAAGCCAATGTCTGTTCCTTTTCACCGATTTGTTTCAGAGAAATATTTTTATTCTCACCCACTTTATTCAAGCAGAAGAAATATTGATGCGTCTCATCTTTAAACAACAGCATTCCGGCTGTTTCCTTATCGTTAGAAGGATTGAACAACATACGGGTAGCACATTCAAATTTATGATGTTGTAACCGACGGCAAACAAATGCCGGAGTTTTCTTTTCCGTAGCGCTAATATCTGCACACTTCAAGGTCAGATATCCGGGCGTTTCCGTCAATGAATATAAATCGGAAGCAGAAGCTCTTAAAGTCATCCATGGCATATCAAGTACAGGAGAATCAAAGTTCTCTATTAACTCGAAATTACCATAAGTAACTGTCGTATCGCGTTTCGCACCTTCACGTTTTACAATCATAGGTACTAAATCATCTCCTTGTGTCATGTACGGGAATCCGTCTTCACTCCATTTCACCGGCATCATAAATGTTTCACGTCCCAAATTCTCAAACTGATTATTAATAGGGCGACAAGCCAGAAAAACAGCCCACCAATCTCCCTCCTTTGTTTGAATCAAGTCTGCATGACCAGCACAGGTTACCGAATTAGGACGGTCAGAATTCAAATGTCTTTGGGTCAGAATCGGATTGTTTTTCCATGGAAGAAACTTACCCATCGGAGAATCACCACGGAAAATCACTTCCGAATGCCAGTTTCCCGTTCCACCTTCGGCGGACATCAAGAAGTACTTTCCATTTATCTTATATAAATGAGGACCTTCTATCCAAATTGGTTTGTCTGCCGGTTGAGCTCCTTTGTTTACAAGAATTTTACGAGGACCGATCGTCTTATCTGTTTTCACATCAAACTCTTGTATGCGTATAGTACGGTGACCGCTATATTCAGGTTTATTATCCGGAGCCTCATCATTATTAACAATATATGCCTTACCATCTTCATCAAAAAAGAAAGAAGGATCAATACCTCCGACCTCCGGCAACATGACGGGTTCCGACCATTCACCAAACGGGTCTTGCGTCTTAACAAAGAAATTTCCGGCTCCGACATTGGTTGTTACCATATAATATGTCTTGTTATACGGATTATAAGAAATAGCCGGAGCAAAAATACCGCCACTCACTTTCTGTCCTTCCATATTCACTAATTGCGAAGCACGGTTCAACACATGCCCTATCTGTTTCCAATTCACCAAGTCCTTGCTGTGAAAAATAGGAACACCGGGGAAATAAGTGAATGTAGATGTTACCAGGAAATAATCACCTTCTCCATTTGTACAAACACTAGGATCAGAATACCATCCCGGCAAAATAGGATTATAGAAATAGTCTTCACCTGACAGAGGATTGGAAATATAAAAATCATCATTTCCTTTATAAGAAAAATAATCAAAGAGAGCCACAGATTTTCCAATAGCCGGTAATTGTTGTTCTTTCTTTGAGTTACATGACATCATTGTTATCCCCAGCATAAATATGGAGAGCCAGACGATTGACATTAATTGTATTACCTGTGTATTCTTCATAATACTTCTTATTTTCTTTATAATCAAATATGAATTACTGATCTTTTCTGCAAAGATATGCCAGTTCATAAAACTACAAACATAATTATGTTACGGGCTTCTTTTCCTAAATAACATCTTCATTTTCAATGTTACATCTATCTTTCCCCTTGTAGCACACCCAAACAATTACACTGATTATAAAGACATTACAATCTTATTTTTTTTGAATAAAAGCTATTCAAATTCCCAATAATCCAGATTGAAAAGTTTGTTTCCTTTCTCTCCTTTAAAGCAGAAATAAAGATCATGTACACCCTTTGCATTCTTTATCCGGCATGACATCTGTTTATATATATCCAGTCCTCCTGTCGGTGATATACTGACACTGCCTATTACCGGACCTTCAGTGCTGTCCAGACGAATTTCTATCATTCCGCCTTTTTCAACACAAGCTGCGCTTACACTGAATTTCTTTGCTCCTTTCTTGCCAAAGTCGACACCACGCACACACAGATATTCATTATTATCGATATCGGTTATATACAAACCACCATTCTTATGATTTTCAGCTTTAAGACCATATCCCCAAGCCATCGTTTCAGCTTCCACTCTACGGTAAGGATTAAAGTTTTCAATCTGTTCCAGTTTCGTCTCCTGCCAATAAGGAACTTCCTGAATAGTTCCATCCGGATTATAATGCATTTTTGCAACAGACGTGGAACGACGTTCCTTATGATCCAATGTTTCCAAATGAAGCAAATCATAATTTAGGCCAAATACATAAGAGCTACCTTTATAATCGATAATTCCAGGATGATTTCCTCTACTCCGCTCTGTTGGACGCATAATATATCCTTTTGTACTCCATGGTCCGGTAGCTTTGTCGCTCATAGCATAGCCAATCCCTTCCGGGCAACAAGTTGAAGCGAAAGCCATGTAATAATGCCCGTTCCGTTTATACACCCACGGACCTTCCTGATAATGTTCCGGTTTATTTTCCACTTGTACAATTTCCCCCGAATATGAAATCATATCCTCATTCAGTTTCACATAATAAACATTCGGATTACCCCAATACATATACGCTTGTCCGTCATCATCAATAAATACGGTCGGGTCAATGTCGTACCAATGCTCCTTTTGCCAAACCAACGGTTTGTTCAAAGGATCTTTAAAAGGGCCGTAAGGAGAGTCGGATACCAATACGCCAATACCATTACCGTGAATCGGACAATACATATAAAATTTGCCATTACGTTCGATGACTTGTTCTGCCCAGGCACCGTTATCACGTTTCACCCAATCAAAACTCTTCAGAGAAGCGACAGCTCCATGATCGGTCCAATTCACCATATCGGTGGAAGTATAAAGTAACCAGTCCAACATTTTGAATCCTTCGGCATCATCCTCATCATGAGTTGTATAAAGGAAAACGGTATCATTATATACCATCGGAGCCGGATCAGCGGTATATTTTGTCTGGATAATAGGATTTTGTGCCACTCCTGAAGTAGCGGCAGTCATTGCCAACAAAAACGACATGCCTAAAAATTTTAAGTTTCTCATATTCTTTTATTTTAAATGGTTTTAGATTCTACTACTTTACATTTTTATTTTCAGCTGTTTTCCTCTATACTCTATGGTCTTTCCATTGATACTTTCTGTCACATCTATTCCCGACTTTCTATCAACTTTTACCAACTTCAGTTTGCGAGATACAGTCATACCGGAATATCCACCTTTCCGGTCAGAGATTGTCAATGTGTTATTTTTATCATTCCAAATTATTTCAAAACTTGAAGACTCCCCCTTCTCATAATTGTAATTGTCGCCTGCATCTTCATAGACCGTAAATGAAGAATCGGCTCCCGGATAAACCCGTATCTCCCACTCTGCATCTGTTTTTTCCGAGGTATATTGCATAACCGGCCCCATTGGAATGATAGATCCTTGACGCACCAATAGAGGAATTTCATTTATCGTTGCTTCAGCGACAATCCATTGTCCGCCCTTATATTTTTTTCCGGTCCAAAAGTCAATCCAATCGGCTCCATCCGGTAAATATACACGACGCGTCTTATCTACATTTCCCAAAGGGTTAGAATCCACCGAATAATACATAGGATTGGTGACAGGAGCAACCAATAAAGCTGGTCCGAACATAAATTCATCTTTTAAATCAGCGACCTGCATATCCTTGGCAAAGTCAAACGCAAGTGTTCTGGTCATTGTATAATTTTCACGGTGAACCTTTCCTGCTAAAGAATAGATATAAGGAAGTAAGCGATACCTTAAATGAATCACTTTAATCAAACTATCATAAAAAGGCTCACCCGGTTTACCAAAACGCCATACTTCACGAGGAGTATCGGAACCATGACTTCGAAACACCGGTAAGAAGGCTCCATATTGAAACATACGAGTGTATAATTCCCGATAAGCCATATCAGCCACTCCTTTATCATAGTCGCCTTTCCAAAACCATTGAGGTCCATTTTTTGTAAAAAAGGCCCCAATATCTACTGTCCAATAAGGGCAGCCTGTAGCCATAAAATTTAATCCGGCAGGAATCATTTGGGCAAAAGATTGCCAAGTTGCATAAGTATCACCGTTCCACGTTATTGTAGAATAACGTTGTTGACCTGCGTAACTAGAACGGGTAAGATTTACAACACGCTTATCTTCATTTGTAGAACGTTGGTTCTCATAAATTCCCTTCGCATGATATAATGAATACAACTGGCTTCGCTCTGCCCCCAATACACTATTCAGCAAATTCGTGTTTAACTCCCAACGTTGCCGATGATTATCCGCTCCATAACCATCCTTCATAAAAGTCCAATCAGCATCTAATGGTTCTGAAGCGTCACACCACCAGGCATCAAAACCATTACCAAAAAACTCATTATTCGCATAGTTCCAGTATAATTTTCTAGCCAACGGATTAAAAGCATCATAGACAGAGGTGCCGCTTAACAACCATCCCTTTCGTTTAAATTCCTCATGTTGAGGACAGTTCATGGCATTCGGCCATATTGATATCATTAATTTAGCATGTAGAGAATGAATTTCATCTGCCAGTTTTCTTTTGTCAGGATAGAATTTAGGATTCATACTCATATTCCCCCATTGGCCTTCCGGCCAATAGTTCCAATCCTGTACAATCATATCGATCGGTATTTGCCTTTGGCGATACTCTTTTAAGGTATTAATTAAATCATCGGAACTGACATAGCGTTCTTTAGACTGAATATATCCAAAAAGATAGAGAGGCATCATTGGAGAATTGCCTGTCAACATACGATAATTAGCAACCACAGCATCCATTGTCTTACCTTTCATAAAGTAATAATCAATCTGTTTAGCTGCCTCAAGTTCGACAAAACTCCCTTCCGAGTTATCCTTAAACATCATGGCACATCCCGCATCAAACAGTAATCCATAACCGGCTGTTGAATTTAGCACCGGTACCATAGCTTTCAAATTATGCTGGCACAGATAAAGTTCCTTACCACGCAAATTCATATAGTCTTCCATGTGAGATCCCCACCCATATAAAGCTTCCAACGGTTGCCATTTAAAATTGATCCTATATTTCCAGGTGTGCCCTATGGTATCATAACGCAAAACATTTTTTATTTCTTTATCACCATCCGCAGTTTTCTCTATATGTTTTGAATGTTCATCATATATGACTTGCTTCGTCACTCTCTTTTCACTGATTCGAGGTATATTTTGATCTTCCTGCAATAATAATCCCCCCTCTTTATCCAAATAAGTGATAGAAGCAGTACTTAAATCAACTCTGACTATCAAGCTATCCGATTTTAATAAATAACAATCCGGATTTGGGGTATATACCCAACGAACAGGATTATCAACTGCACGTGGCAAACAAACATCCGTTCCGTTTCCTATAAACGTATTTTCCCCCGTATATTGAACTCTTACCACATCCAGAGTCACAAACTCTACTTTTAATATGCCTTGTTCCAAATCACAAGAAATACCATTTACAAGAACAGTAGCCTGCTTAACCTGTGCAAAAGCTGTGAAAGTATTCGCTAAAGCCATCAACAATATTATTAACCATACCACACCAAAACTTTCTGACCTATGCTCTTTTTTCATAAACAACACTGTTATAAATCTATCTTTTGCGAAACATAAATATCAAAGATATGCTTCCATATCCTCTTCACAGCAAACTATTTAACAATCAAAATTCCGCCATTGCAAGGAATAGATAGTTGCAATTCTTGTTTCTTTCCTATTCCTATTTGTTTCACACCGCCCTGCAATACCTTATCATCACTAAATAGTCTCACCTTTTCCCCATTGGAGAACATCGGCAAATTAACTTTAAGTTTCAGTGTTTCCTTCTGCGCATTTACTCCGGCAATATACCATTTGTCTCCATGACGACGGGCAAGAATAACGTATTTGCCAGGATAACCGTCAATGAAACGTACCTCATCCCAAGTCGTTGGAACCTCTTTCATAAAATCAATAGCCCACGACGGAGAATCGGTCAGGTTATTCGGTGCCAGAGCAAAATGCTGTACCGGACTCTGAAATAGAACCGCCGTAGCCAGTGCGTAGACATCTGATGTCACCCGCCGGCTTCCCCGTGGAGCATTATCCGCATTATAATATTTGTTCAATGCACTACCTCCAAGATCCATGCTACCCACAGTGTTACGGATAAACGGATGCAGGGTGGCATTAAAAGCCTCATTATCACAGCTGCCTTGAGAGAAATGAAGATTTTCACTAGCCAATACAGCCTCACTCGATGCGAAGTTAGGATACATACGTTCCCAGCCACGAGGCAAAGTACATCCATGGAAAATAACTAAAAGACCGTACTCGTTTGCATCCGACAAGATATCCTCATACAACTGCATAGTCATTTGCTTGTCACCTCCGAAAAAGTCAACTTTTATTCCACGGATACCAATGCTTTGCATCCATTTCATCTCCTTACGTCTGGCTATCGCATTATCCATAATACCTCTCGGAGTTTGCGGAGCGTCATTCCAATACCCATTCGAATTATACCACAAATAAAGAGCTACCCCTTTGTCCTTCCCATATTTAGCCAATTCTTCAATTTTATCACGCCCTATTTGCTTATCCCACAAAGCATCCACCAACACGGACTGATAGCCCATTGCTGCCGAAAAATCAATATACCGGAGTTGCTCTTTATAATTAGTACTTCCATCCATACCGATAATCCAGCTCCATGAACCCCGGCCATACGTATACTCTCCTTTTGCCGAATAAAGCGGTTTTACAACATCAAAAGGAACGGTTGTCTCCACTATTGGAGCCAAAGTCTTGCCCACAGTAATAGTACGCCAAGGCGTCTCGCCCGGCAACGCTATCCCCGGAGAAACCGTACCATTCCCATTTGCTTCACCTTCTTGCGGAAATCCAATGGTATACACTCCTCCTTTGTGTCCCAACAGACGGCTCGCACAATATCCACCATTTACTCCCGTTTCGGAAACAAGTACCCAACCATTATCTCCATTACGGAATAGGCAGGGAAATGTATACCCTTCTCCCCAGCCATTTTTGCCTGCGACATCATCTGCCGTATAAGACGTCTCATAACTTGGAGAAGTACGGGCAAATCCTCCCATCGGTTTACTTTGCGGACAAAGGAAAGTGGTGGTTCCGTCAGGAAACGCAAATCCTGTGGCTTCTTGCTTAACCACGCAACTTAGTGTCTCACCTTGCGGATACATCTTATATTTAAAAGCAACATCGTTATTACTTATGCGGAATATAACATCATAAATTGTTTTCCCTTGTTGCGTAAACGAAAATACAGCTTCATTTGCCACATAACGTACCTTGCTCTTTTTAATAGAAGCCAACTCGTATGTTTCATCTATTTTATTTGTTGAAACATTCTTCTCCAGCGACATCCCCGATGAAAAATCTCCTATATTTGCTATAATCCCCAATGGAGATGGCTTCAAAAAGAGAACATTGTCATAACTAACAGAATAAGAGGGTCTTCCATCCATATCTGAGACTGTTACTACAAGCTTTCCATCAGGACTTGTTATCTGTTTATTTTCTGCACTTGCAACGCTACTACCCAATAACATAGCCATTACTATAAAAAACTTCACCATATTTCTACTTTTTAGATTCTTCTCTATTGGCATAATCACACATTCTATTACAATCAAAACTTTACAGAAATAGCCTTTCCATTATAATCGACGTTTTTTTGAGTCCCGTCCTGGAGAGTTACAGTAAACTTACAGTTCTTCAACATTCCCTCATACGCACCTTTTCTTGCCCCTATCCTCAATTTACGAGATGCATTATTCCAAGAGATTGGAATTTCCGTATAAGCTCCTTTTTCGTAATTGTAATTATCAAATTCATCTTCATATAAAATGAAGTTTCCATTCGCACCCGCATACACCTTCAATTCAAGATGATCCCACGGTTTTTCAGTTGCATACTGAACTTGTGGACCGACAGGAATAATACTACCCGCTTTTACATACAATGGAATAACATCAAGTGTAGTCTCTTTGGTAATTTCCTTTCCGCCTTCGTGTTTCTCGTTCGTCCAGAAGTCATACCATAGCGTTCCTGCCGGTAAGTATATTTTAGTAGATTTCGTTTCCATGAAATCCACAGCAACGTCAGTTTTTGCTTTTTTCACTCCATCTCTGTTCCATCCTTCTTCTTCGGAGACTTTTACCACAGCTTCCGGTGTATATTGTGCATGAGCAATCGGAGCTACAAGGATTGATTTTCCAAACATATATTCGTCATTGATATCCCACACCTTTCTGTCATCTACAAAATCCATCATCAAAGCGCGCATAAAACTCGATTGGCGATTGCTCACCTCCCAAGAAGTAGAATAAATATAAGGCAACAAAGAGTAACGCAAACCTATCATCTTCTCGATAGCATCATATACAGGCTCGCCCTTCTTTCCGAACTTATAGATTTCCCTATAAACATCCGTCCCGTGCGAACGCATCATCGGATTGAACGTTCCAAACTGCAACCAACGCACATAAAGCTCCTGATACAATGGATTTTTTGAAGCACTATCATCATTCCAGCTTTTATTATAATGTCCTGCAAAAAAGCCACCAATATCACTATTCCAGTGAGGCATACCACACAAAGAAAAGTTTAATCCGGCAGGAATCTGATTTCTAAAACTCTCCCATGTGGAAGCGACATCACCACTCCATACATTTGCACCATAACGTTGCTGCCCCAAGAATCCCGAACGAGTTAAAATAAACACCCGTTTGTCCGAAGTCACTGCACGCTGATGGTCGTAAACCCCTCCGACAGTCATCAACGGATAAGCATTGCGCACCTTACGGAACGAGCCCAGATAGGTTTTGGTATCCATATCCTCCGGCTTCCAATCCAGATGATCGGGTTCGGTAGAGTCCATCCACCAGGCATCCATTCCCAGCTTGAAAATTCCATCATTCAGATATTTCCAATAAATGTCACGCGCTTCGGGATTGTAAGCATCATACACTCTTACACCGGAAGGATATTCCATGTTGGGGGGCCATGACTCCAATCCCGATTGCGGCCAAGTAGTGAAGTTAAACAACATCCCTTTTTTGTCCAATTCTCTATAAGGTTTAGTCATCGGTCCGAATGACGACCAGATAGATATAGCCATGTGTGCGTTCATCGCATGGACATCCTCAATCATCTTTTGAGGATTATTGAAAGTCGGATTCTGGAAATCCATCGCATTCCACAAATAGTTATGCCCCCAATATTGCCAGTCCTGAATAATACCGTCCAAAGGAACCCCCAACTCACGATACTTGCGAACAACATCTACCACTTCCTCCTGGCTCTTATATCTTTCTTTACTTTGCCAGTAACCATAAGTCCATAATGGAAACATCGGTGCTTGCCCGGTCAAGCTGCGTACCTGTGCTATAACACCGTCGGCATTTTTCCCATACATGAAGTAATAATCCACACAGTCACCTACTTCAGAACGGAAAGATGTTTCAACTTCGTTATCCGTAAAAAGAGTCGGCGAATAGTTATCCCAAAACACACCATATCCTTTAGTAGACTGGAAGAAAGGTGACACATCTTCAACATTTCCCTGTATCAGATTTTTAGTCATGTTCCGCTGAATCATCTTTCCATTTTGCAATTGTCCCAGACCATAAATGGCTTCCTCCTTATCTAATACAAAAGGTTGATAAACCTGATAAGTTTTTGTCCCGGCATCATCGAAATTGATAAACTGCATACCGGATTTCTCTGCCAATAACGACTTGCCATCCTTTGAGAAATAAGAAACAATTCCCGTCCCGGTGTCCACACTGACACTTAGTTCGCTGGTGTTCAATACAATCTTATTATCTTGTATATCAGCCTTGAAACTTACCTTTTCGGGTTTGGCAATTACAGAAAGACTCTGTTTTTCATAGGCAACACCTTCCGGCGATTTTATTACTCTCGCCACAGCAGGCGCAAAGAATTGTACTTCTATATCCACTGTATTCACAGTGGTTTTGATGCCGGACGATGTTTTCTGATAGTTCTGTGCGAATAAGATATTTGTGCTGAAGCATAAACATATACCCCAAAATAGATGATGTATTTTCATAATTTGGAATGATAAGGTTTCTAATTAATAACCAACAGATGTTGCATACAGTCCGATCATTGCTCCTGTAAAGCCACCAGCCTCATTAGTAGAAAGAATATCGCCGGAAACGGTTCCTCCTAAATTTAGGAAACCCTTGCCATCAATCGAATAATTAAAACGATAATCATCTCCATTGGCTGCTACTTGCAGTGTCACAGGTTTCTCTGTTTCTATCTTCACCTCACCCAGGACACTCGCTTGTCCTTTTTCGGTTCTTTGCAGTATCAGGTAATAGTCTTTCCCCTTTTTAGTGATACCGAAAACATAGTGATATCTTTCATTCTGATAACATGTTATACCGGCAAAATCTTTCTCATTTTTCGGTTTGTACTCCATGGTTGCTGCCGCTGTAAATTGATTATGCTGCTGACGGTAGAACAAGGTAGAAGTAGGTTTCACTTCATTGATATTTGAGGTAAAAGGGATGATCCGCAACCCTTTATCGGTCATATCAACGAAATCTTCACGAGGACCTCTAAGACCGATCCATCTAAGGTCTAATGTCTTATCGGAGAAATCATCCTTAAAGACAAAGTTGCCACTAGGCAAATAACCGTTTTTCCCTGTTTGGTTCTCAACTCCCGAAGGCATCTTCAATGTAGGTTTCATAGGGATAAGCCCATTCTCGAAAACGGGAAATGTTCCGCTCCAGTCCACCGGAAGAATAAAAGTTTCGCGTCCGGTATTCACTCTGTTCTTCTCATTGGGGCGTATTCCTAAAAATACACCATAATATTTTCCGTCGGGTCCCTCCACTAAGTCTGCATGACCAGCCCAGTCTACTTTATCCACCCGGTTTGCAGGAAAATAACGTTGAGTCAAAATAGGATTATTATTTGCCGGAAGATAAGGTCCTTTCGGATGATCACTTACAAAAATGACTTCGCTATGCCAGCCTCCGGTTCCTCCTTCCGCACACATTAAGTAATAACGTCCATCTTTCTTATAGATATGAGGAGCTTCAATCCATATCGGTTTTTCTTCTATATTGACGCCACCGTTTACGATGATCCGGTCCGTTCCCGGAACCACTTTATCATTCTCCACATCATAATCCCATATTTTTATGACACGGTGTCCCGAATAACGTTCTTCTCCCTGAGCAGGAGCATCATTATGTACCACGTATGCCTTGCCATTATCATCAAAGAAAAGAGAAGGATCAATGCCTTCAAATTGAAGTTTGATCGGATCACTCCAGCCATTCTCCGGATTCTTCGTCTTTACCACCATATTTCCAAAGCCGCCGGAAAATTGAGTGGTTATCATATAAAACGTATCATTATGGGGATTATATCTTATAGCAGGAGCATATACACCAGCACTAATACCACAATCTTCAACCTTTAATTGTGACGTTCTGTCCAGCACATGACCGATTTGTTTCCAGTTGACCAGATCATTAGAATGGAAAATAGGTACCCCGGGAAACATAGCAAAAGATGAGCACACTAAATAATAATCATTCCCTTTCCGCGTTATACTCGGATCGGGATAGCAACCCTGCAAAATAGGATTATAGAACTCACCTGGCTTTAAAGAATTGTTTTGATAAATAGCATCCTCCCCCTGATAAATAAATTGCGTAAAGACAGGAGCATTTTTCGTTATTTTACCCTTGCCACTCACCTCCATATTAAAAAACAGCATAAAAAATACGACAAGCGCCACGGATTGCCAGCCCGACAAAATCAATTTTAATGTTCTCATATTATCACTTTTTATTTTCTATAATTTTCTGTTCCATAGTAGTGTTTGCAAATGTATCGATTCGGTTTTATCATATATGTACAATCATGATACAGGCATCTATATACAGGTTACATTTATCACAGACATGTAACATGATTCTTTTCTGATGTAACAAAAAGCCCCAAAACAGAAAAATGGTAAGATAAATAACTACATTACCTATTATTTCAGCACTTTTATCTTCCATCATATAAAATGCTGAATATCAAGAATTAGCAAATATTCATTTTCCTTTAAAGGAAAGCCCCCGTTGTACTAAATCCCGCATACGTAATAGCTAAAGTTTGCTATCTGTATGCGGGATTCCTTTTTTTTTGCTGATTTTAGTGGTGATATTTCCAATGTTCAACCAATAAACATTCTCCACTATGGCAAATTTTATTCAGCGTGCCAGTGACTCCATCTCGGGGTTTGGTCAAAGTTACGAAAAATTTTCCAAACAACTTCTTATTGAGCAGTATTCTCCTGGTAGTATAAAAAGTTATGGCCATAAGTTGGCTGCTATCAGCTTTCACTTCAAAAAACTTCCTGAACACTTAAGCGAAGATGATTGCCGCGATTATTTCAGCATGTTGCTCTCTCGCACTCCTTCACCGGGTTTGAGCTATTTCAAGCACACGGTTTACAGTCTCCGCTGTTATCGTAAGACGATGCATCTTAGCGAACTTAATTTTTCTCTCCCCCGTATCCGTAGCACGAAGAAACTTCCGGTTGTTCTTTCCCAGTCCGAAGTGATCAGCCTTTTGCGGCACTGCGGGAATATCCGCAGCCAATCCCTGCTGTCTCTGATTTATTCTTGCGGGCTGCGTTTACGTGAACTGGTCAATATGCGAATTTGTGATATTGACAGCAAGCGCATGCAGGTTTTCATCCGCCAGGGCAAAGGTAGAAAAGACAGGTACGTCCCCCTTTCCGGCAACCTGTTGCTTCTTCTCAGGGAGTATTTCATCCAGTACAGACCCGCGGTATATCTTTTCAACAATTGTTTCGGCGGACAAATCGAAGATTCCGAGATCCGCTATCTTTTTAAACAAGCGGTTCATTCGTCCTGCATCCTTAAACCCTGCACGCTTCATACCCTTCGTCACAGTTACGCCACGCACCTGCTGGAGATGGGCGAAAATATACTTCGCATCCGTGACCTTCTGGGACATGCCGATATAAAGACAACCCTGGTTTATCTTCACCTTGTCAATCTTCCTGCCGGAGGTTACGCCTTCAGTCCACTGGACCGTCTTGAGGGAGTGGGATATAACAATACGCAGCCATGAGGACGGAGTTTGAGGTCGGTCAGATTATTTCCCGCTTCAAATCATCCTTTATCAGCCAACATCATCCCTGCGGCAGGGTTCTCCAGGTCCTCTCACGCCTGGAACAGTGCCGTACCTCCGCTTTGGGAGGGCATGTGGATGCCTGTCCCCAGTGTGGAGTCGTACGTGTTAGTTACAACAGCTGCCGGGACCGGCATTGTCCCAAATGCCAGGGAGCCGAACGTGAGGTATGGATACAGGCACGCAAAGAGGATATGTTGCCCGTGAAATACTTCCATGTGGTATTTACCTTGCCGGCCGACTTGCATTCACTGGCACTGGGTAATATGAGACACACCTGTTCATGCCTGTTTGCCGCTGCCTGGAAGACACTCGCAGCCTTCGCTGCCAATAAAGGCGCCCAGGCGGGAATGGTAGCCATCCTGCATACATGGGGAAGTAACCTGCACTACCACCCCCACCTGCACTGTGTAGTGCCCGAAGGAGGGATAGATGACAAGGGGGAATGGAGGAAGATCTCAGGGGCAAATCAGGACAGTCCTTTTCTATTCCCGGTCAGGGCCATGGGCAGGGTGTTCAGAGCCAAGTTCATGCAAGAGTGGAGCAAACATGTGAAAGTACCCCAGGCAACAAGAAAGAAGCTGTTTGAAAAAGAATGGGTGGTATATAGCAAAGCACCGTTCAAAGGCGTGGAAAGGGTCATAGAATACTTAGGGCGTTACTCACACAGGGCAGCCATCAGTAATGCCAGGATTAAGGGAATTACAGATACAGCCGTCATGTTTGACTATAAGGATTACAGGGATGGGGGAAAACATAAGATGATGACACTCACGGGAGAAGAGTTCGTACACAGGTTCAGTAGGCATATATTGCCGGCAGGATTTGTACGTATCAGGCATTACGGATTCCTGGCAGCATGCAACAGAAGGAAGTTGACAAGCATACAGATAAGGATGAAAGTACCACCGGCACCACTTAAAAGGAAAAGAGCCAAGTGGAAAGAACTCTGCCAAGACAAATGGAGGGAGTATAACTTATGCAAGCATTGCGGAGGGGCGCAGATGATTACAATTGAAGTTTTCAGACCAGCCAGGTCGCCACCCGGAAGAGGAAGTTCCAAACCGCTGAACGGTACTTTTTGAAGAAGAAAATATATTCACAGGAAGAATGAAGTCCTGGGAGAGAGGCTCTGTGGATATACATAACGGAAAACACGGTAAAAACACCGGATAGAAAGAAAAAGGAGGAAAAAAGGGAGATTGGAATCAAGAAAGGCTGAAAAAACAAGTATAAAAGCAAGCACAGGACATTAGGAAACTGCTGAAAAAAAATACAGATACAGAAGTAACCCCCATAAAAAATAGAAAACGTACAACAAAGGCTCCATATGCCCTAAGGGGCACACGAAGCCCTATTTCGTTCCTTTTAAAGGAACAAGGTCGTTCTTTCTTTATTCATTCAATAAATAAATCCGGATTGTCTATCTGTAAAAATAAACAAAATTCTAAAGCGGTATTACTGTACGTTCATTACAATCGTTTTCAACTTATTTCTATCAGAAGTTCCTCCATACAGTAATTCATAAGTACCTTCCAACGGACGCATCGTATTCGACTCTACATCAAACCATTCAAAGTTCTCACTGGTAAGAGGAATAGCTACTGATTCAGTTTTCCCTGCCGGAATATGAACGCGTTTGAAAGCACGCAAGGTATAACGGGGACCTTCCTTATCACCCGGACGTCTCAAATAAACCTGAACCACCTCTTCTCCATCACGTTGCCCGACATTGCTTACCGGAATAGTCAATACTACATTTTCACCTTTGGCGATTGTATTCTTGCTCAATTTAGCTTCTCCATAAGTAAAGTCAGTATAACTCAACCCATGACCGAATGGGAAAAGTGGTTGCTGTTGCATATATCGATAGGTACGCCCCTTCATGGAATAGTCTTCAAAGTCCGGCAATTGATTCACATCCTTATAGAAAGTGACCGGCAGGCGTCCACCGGGATTATACTCTCCCCAAAGAGCATCAACGATAGCTGTACCACCCGCCTGTCCCGGATACCATGCCTGCAGAATCGCTTCACAAGTAGTCGTTTCGGGCACTAGTCCGATAGCTGAACCGGAATAATTGATAAAGACAACCTTTTTACCAACCTTCTTCAAAGCTTTCAACAAATCACGTTGAACGTCCGGAAGTTCAATATCCGTACGGTCACCACCCTTAAATCCGGGAACTTCTACCGGCATTTCCTCACCTTCCAGACTTGGAGAAATTCCACCAGCAAAAAGAATCACATCAGCATCCATTACTCTCTTCACTGTGAGGTTCAAGTCGATCCCGACCTCTTTGCCCAAATCAAAATCAAGTGTAGCCCTTTCATTCCGTTGTTTGAATAAAATCTCGATATGATACTCTTTTCCAGCTTTCGCCTGTAACGTATAGAGGTTCGTCGGATTCTTAACATATATTTTCCGAGCCACTTGCTCACCATTTATAATAAGAGTCACTTCACCGTCCAATTGAAAACGGAAAGCAACATCACCCGACTGCGAAGGACGAAAGACAGATTCATAACGAGCCGAGAAATTAGTAATTTCCACACCAGGCGCAAACGTAGTAGCCCCTGTTGTCGCAAAATGGAATGGTGTGGAAATCTGATCGGTAGCAACCACTTCCCCTTCACGATCACGATTATTCCAATATTCTGCCAAGAAACCGGGTTTACCATTTATGCTACATTCATCAAACAGGCTTTGAAGTGTCTTTCCGTCCACACGGTCACAACCCGGTTCGTATATGATTTGTCCTTCCGGTAGTTTGGCACGGACAGCTTCCAATAAGGTAACCGTATGTGCCGGAATACCGTTATAATTTCCCCACTGCATCACGGAGTCATTGGCATTAGGTCCCATAACGGCTACTTTCAGATGGGTATTCAGAGGAAGGATGTTGTTTTTATTCTGCAAGAGCACCAATGATTCACGAGCCATACGCAAAGCCAATGCCTGATGTTCCTTACTATTCAACACAGAGGTTGGAATTTCCGACCAAGCCGATTGTTCGTCCATTTCTCCCAGTTCAAAACGTGCTGTCAACAAACGTTTCAATGAAATATCTATTTCTTTTTCGTCAATCAAACCGGCTTTTACAGCCTCCGCCAGTGAAGCATATTCACTTCCACATTCAAGGTCTGTGCCTGCCCGCACAGCACCAGCCGAAGCGTGTTCCTTGTCCGGGTGAGTCCCATGCGTTCCCGGTCTATAGAAATCAGAAATCGCTCCACAGTCAGAGACTACAATGCCTTTGTATCCCCATTCATCCCGCAATATTTGCATCAACAGGCGATTGCTGCCACAACAAGGCTCTCCCTCAAAACGATTGTAGGCACACATCACTTCCTTTACATGCGCTTTCTGTACCAAATCTTTAAAAGCAGGCAGATAGGTTTCCCATAAATCCCGGGGATCTATATTCTCCGCATCAAAACTATGCCGGTTCCACTCCGGACCTGAATGAACAGCAAAGTGCTTGGCACATGCGTGCAGCTTATCATACCTGGCATCTTCCGGTCCTTGCAAGCCACGGACTACAGCCATTCCCATTTGTCCTGTCAGATAAGGGTCTTCACCGTATGTTTCCTGACCGCGTCCCCAACGAGGGTCACGGAATATATTGACATTCGGTGTCCAGAATGTTAATCCCTGATAGCGTTTCAGCACGCCGCTTTCACCGAAAATACGCGATTTTACGCGAGCCTCATCGGAAGTGGCATTGAACACTTCATATAATAATGAATCATTAAAAGAAGCTCCCATACCGATAGACTGGGGAAAAACAGTAGCCAATCCGGCACGTCCCACACCGTGCAACGCCTCATTCCACCACTCATATTCTTTAATTCCCAGTCGAGGGATAGCAGGTGACGCATTTTGCATTAATGATACTTTTTCTTCCAAAGTCAACCGAGGCAACAAATCCTCCGCCCGTTGTTCCGCCGCTAAAGAAGTGTCCTGGTAAGGCAGCAATTGCTTACATGCCGAAAACGATAACACCAAACAAACACCCATAATCGGTATCCAACCTCTTTTCATAATATTATACTTATTAGTTATGATTAATTTGGAAACAAAAATAACCTATTTTCCAATAAAACAATGTTTCATTGGTTACAAATACATATTTGTGTGTTACATTGACGCATCACAGAACGAATAATCAAAAGAGTCCACATCCACATAACCGCCCACCGAACGTGTAGCATAGTTAAATATGGCAAACTTACTCCCCATGAACATACGGGTGTAGTCAAATTTCATCTTAATAGGCAGACCGACAGGTATCCATGTTTTCCCATCAAGACTATAAGAAAAACGAGCCTCATCCCGTCCATTAGTAAAGTCACCTTCCACACGCAAATAGACAAGCTCTTTGTTTAGAGGTATACGGGCTTGTTCGGTCATATCCACACGGCTAATGGCACGCTTCGTTTTCTCAAACACGCTTTTCTGTTCACTCATCACAAGAGACAGTTTATTTCCGTTCTTTTCAATCGTAAGCACACCGCTGTCACCATTAAAAGCCGATAATCCTGCACGGTCACCATCTTTCATACCCCCCAGAGAGAGACTGACAGTGCCCATGCATTTCGGTCCTACCATACGTTGAGTCAACGTATTGGGAGCAACAAACAGGTTATCTACCACACGGGAGGTTTTCAAACGCAGAAATCCAGGACGGTCGGTAAGACTCCATGCCTGATCGACGGGGTTATGATTCCACTGCCAATAGAGGGAAAGCCCGGAAGCGGAAAAATCATCCGAACCGCAGATACCATCCATTGACATATACGATAAAGTGGTATCATTCGGAATGTGCCCATCCTTGTCTCCCAGCATAGGCCAACCATCTTCCGTCCATGTACAAGGCATGAGGCACGGCACACGCCCTACGCCACCACGATCCTGAAAAATGAGCCCGTACCATTCACCGTTTTTCCCGTCTACGATACATCCTTGACCAACACCGCCATGCCCGTCAAACTCCGTTTCAAGAATGACACGCTTTTCGTAAGGTCCGGTAATCTTATCGGCACGATAGCATACTTCACGACGCAGACGGCCGGGAATACTCCAATCCATAGAAATCATCAGCAAGTAATATTTCCCATTATACTTGATGACGGAACTACCTTCCAACAGCCCTTGTTCGTCAGCATCCCGTTCAAATATTTGCTGATTGATGCCACCGGGAAGCACATCGGTCAAATCGGGTTTCAACTCCGTAAGCTGTCCCGTACTGTGAAAGAGATACACCCGCCCGTCATCATCAAACAGAAGCGAACCGTCATGGAAATGCGGGGGGCGCGAAAGAAGTTTCCAGGGACCGACCGGATCTGTCGCAGTATAGACAAACCCACGTCCGGGCGCGCCATTGGCTGTAAACCAGACATAGAATTTACCGTCATGATAGCGGATAGATGATGCCCATTGTCCTTGCCCGTAAGCAGTGCCTTCGAGCAGATCATAACGGGGACCATCGTCAATGCGAGGAAATACGTAGCTGATAGTTTCCCAATGTTTCATGTCCGGCGAACGCATGATAGGCGCTCCCGGCATCAGGTGCATAGTAGTGGAAACCATGTAAAAGTAATCACCTGCACGACACACCGACATATCGGGCACGTCAGCATAAAGAATAGGATTACGGTATTGTGCTCCGGCTGATAGCGGAAAGAACAATGTAAAAAGAGTACACAGTAGAATAGTGTTGATTTTTGTTTTCAGCATAATCATCGTTTTTTTATTAACTGGCTACATTATCTATTATTTGAAAGCTAATTATTTAAAATGTTTCTTGTTATCTTCCACATCACAAAAATAGAAAATGCAAACAGATATATTGCCCAAAGTATGCTACATGATTTCTTTGTGATGCTACATATCGAATGAAGAATGTTACATCTATATTTACTCATGTTACATCACCCTATCTCCCAAAGAGAGGAGACTGTATTCAGCCTCCTCTCACTTATTACATACCCGAAACAACAGGCATCAACAACTATTCTTATTACAAGAACTTATCAGAACTCAACCAGTATACGGAACACTTTTCCCGGATTAGCCGTCCATTCCTGCATAGCTTCCAAAGCTCCTTCCGGTTTGGCAATCTTCGAAATCAGTTCTTCCACCGGACAGTTGCCTTCTTTCATATAATTAATAACCGCACGGAAATCGGCTGGTAACGCATTTCTGGAACCACGGATATCCAGTTCTTTCTGAACGAAATATTTCGTTTGGAAAGCTACTTCGCTTTTGGCATAGCCAATGCAAACGACCCGTCCTGTAAAACCGACTTCATCCACCGCCATCACATAAGTGACCGGACTGCCGACAGCTTCAATCACGACATCGGCACCGAAGCCCTCCGTTACCTGTTGCATCCGTTCGTGTACATTTTCTGTCTTGGAGTTAATCACATGAGAAGCACCTACCCTTTTCGCCAGTTCCAGTTTCTCGTCATCCAAGTCGACAGCAATGACCGTTGCCCCTCTCAAAGCAGCACGTACAATGGCACCGATACCAATCATACCGCAGCCAATAACCATCACATATTCATTATCGATTACCTGCGCACGAGATACCGCATGGAATCCGACACTCATCGGCTCAATCAACGCACAATCGCGAGGAGAGATATTACCAGCCGGAATAATCTTCGTCCAAGGTAAAACTGCATATTCGCACATCACTCCATTGCGCTGTACCCCTAACGTTTCATTATGCTCACAGGCATTGACACGACCATTACGACAGGAAGCACATTTACCACAATTGGTGTATGGATTCAATGTCACGTTCATCCCTTTTTCGAAGCCAGCCGGAACATTCGGACCGATTTCCTCAATCACCGCTCCTACCTCATGTCCCGGGATTACCGGTAACTTCACCATTGGATTACGTCCCAAAAAGGTATTCAGGTCAGAGCCACAGAAACCCACATACTTGATTCTTACTAATACTTCACCGGCACCAACGGTCGGTTTTTCCAGTTCAACCACCTTCATTTCGGAGGGATTGACAATTTGAACTGCTTTCATTGGATATGTTTGATAAATAAATTTATTAATCGATTACTTTATAACCTTTCCAGCCGTAATATGCACAGAAGACAAAACAAATCATCGGTACACAATAGGCCATATAATAGATATGCTCATTGGCGTGCATGAAATAAGCCGTCAACTGTGGCAGGCAGGCATTGCCGACAATAGCCATTACCAGAAATGCCGAACCGCTCTTTGTCTGATTCCCCAGTCCTTTTAGCGCCAATGAGAACTGCGTGGGGTACATTATAGACATAAAGAAAGAGATAGCCAACATTGCGTATAGCCCGATCATACCTCCCCATATCATCACTGCCCCGCACAAAAGAATATTCATCAAGGCGTAAACCAGTAGCATATCCTGTGGACGGAATTTCACCATCAATCCGGTACCGATCCAACGCCCCAAAAGAAATGCGAGCATATACAATCCGAAGAAGGTAGTCGCTGTATCTTCCGGCAATCCGGCATAAGTACAACAGTAAACCAGGAACAGACTGTTTATCGCCGTCTGTCCGCCGTTATAGAAGAATTGCGCAATCACTCCCCACCGCAAGTGTGAGTGCTTCAATACACCGAAGTCTATCAGTTTTTCTTTCTGGCTACCCTCTTTCGTTTTACCCGAAGAAGTCATTTTATCGGAAGAAGCCGTTTCTCCTTCGTCCCCAATCTTCGGCAATTTTGAAAAGATGAAGACAACAGCTATGGCAATCAACAGTATAGCCAATATCAGATAAGGGAGTTTCATGGCATCCGTTTCCAATTGGATATAGGCCTGCCAGCCTCCCGGATAATCTACAGGAAGGGTCTCTTGCGTGTAATGAGTTCCGCTAAGGATGAGCTTACTCAAAAACATGGCAGCGATAAAAGCTCCGAGTCCATTGAAAGACTGCGCTAGGTTCAATCGGCGGGGAGCTGTTTCGGGGGCTCCTAAAACCGTCACATACGGATTGGCAGCTGTCTCCAGAAAGCACATTCCCGTAGCGATAATAAAGAAGATACAGAGGTAAGCCCAATATTCTTTTAAAATGGCGGCAGGAAAGAAAAGCAGGCCTCCGATTGCTGCTAATACCAGTCCGAAAATAATTCCCGCCTTATAGCTGTAACGTTTCATAAACATCGCTATGGGGATGGGGAAAATAAAATAAGCCAACCAGTAGGCAGTCTCGGTAAAGGAGGCTTCAAAGGTATTCAGTTCACATGTCTTCATCAATTGCCGGATCATCGTGGGAAGCAGATTGCTGCTTATCGCCCACAGAAAGAAAAGGCAGAAAACTAACGCTAAAGGTATTGTATATGTATTCTTTTTCATGGTATAAATCTAGTTTTACGATAAGGATGTTTTCTCTATCATTCGGACATGTTCTTGATGTAAGGAAGTACGGGGAGATCCGTGAATCCATAGAAGTTCCGGGCATTTTCCCCCAAAAAGAGTCTTTTATCCTCTTCCGTCAGCTCGGAAGACTTCACTATAAAATCGTATGACATCTTATAGGTGATCGCAGTAATGGTGCGCGGATAGTCCGATCCCCACATCAGTTTCTCCATGCCAACTAAATCCGCCGCTTCCCGAATGGCTTTCACTGCTCCTTTGAAAGGATAAAATTCATCATTGAAAAGCCAAGTGATTCCGCCGGATTCAATCATCACATTGGGATGACGTGCCAGGCGGATTTGTTCTTTCCAGTCCGGACGTGTCACCATTCCGAAGTGCCCGACAGCTATTTTTAGGCGGGGACATTCCTGAATAATCTCTTCCATTTCAGAAACCTGTGTTGCTCCGTCAGCCAAATCGATGGAGAGCATGACATTCCGTTCTTCCATAGAATGAAACATCTGCATCATTTCCTCATTATTCAGCATTACCCGTCCCTCTTTTAACAACAAACGCTGGGCAGGTATTTTTATAGCCTTAAAACCTTTGGCTATAAGCTCTTTCGCCTGCTCCAAAAATCCAGGTTTACGGAACTCACACATTCCGCAAACAAAGAAACGGTTGGGATAATGGGAAACGACTTCCGACAAATAATCATTCTGAATACCGTCAATAAACTCTTGGGTAATGACAGCCGCAGCCACTTGCGCATAGTCCATATTCGAAAGAAAAACTTCCGCGCTATTCACTCCGTCTACCATAAAGGGCGGAACCATTTGCCGGATTTCTCCCATAAATTCCGAACGGCCATTTTCCAAAGTCCGGATAGGCAATCCGTCCACAACAGTATCCTGTCGTAACCACAGATGGGCGTGCGCATCAATAATTGTATAGTCCATACGAATGACGCTGTTTTATGAGTTTGCCCAACTTACACGTTTCTGCTCTCCGATAATCTCCTGCACTTCCCGAACGAGTTCCCAGTCAATAGGTTCTTCGATGAAAGCGATGTTCTTTTTCACATTCTCCGGATTAGTTGTACTAAATAAAGTCGTTGCTATACGGGGATTGCTGACGGAGAACTGCATAGCCAGTTTCTCAATCGGATAATTTTTAGCTTTGCAATGCTCCATTGCTTTACGGCAAGCCTCTACCAAGGGTTTGGGAGCCGGATGCCAGGCAGGAACACCACGTTCACTCAACAGTCCCATTGAAAGCGGAGAAGCATTAATCACACCGATTTCTTTGGATTCGAAGTAGTCCAGGAAGTCTGCTAATTTATCATCACACAAGCAATAATGGCAGAAGCTAAGCACAGATTCAATCGTACCGCTTGGTGAATGGTCGATTACCCATTTCAGGTTTTCGAGTTGCAAGTCGGTAATTCCAACGTGTCCTACCACTCCTTTTTCACGCAACTCAACCAAAGCAGGCAGAGTCTCATTAACTACCTGATTCAAATCGGCAAATTCAACATCGTGTACATTTATCAGATCGATAAAATCTATATTCAGACGTTCCATGCTCTCATACACACTTTCTGTCGCACGTTTTGCAGAGTAATCCCACAGGTTCACTCCATCTTTTCCATAACGTCCCACTTTGGTAGAAAGGTAATAACGGTTACGAGGAAGATCTTTAAGCGCCTTTCCTAAAACAGTTTCCGCTTTATAATGTCCGTAATAAGGAGACACATCGATAAAGTTCATTCCTGCCTCAACAGCGGTAAACACAGCCTGAATGCCTTCTTTTTCTTTCAAATCATGGAAAACTCCTCCTAAAGAAGAAGCTCCAAAACTAAGAGATGATACTTTCATCCCTGTCTTTCCGATTTCATGGTATTGCATACTTTTAGGTTTTAAATCATTTTGTATGCGACAAAAATAGGTCAGTAATAGTTTCAGTGCAGCAGAGAGCGGTCGAAAAACCAACGTAACGGTTTACGTAAAAAATATTGCTTCAGATGCTTTTAATTTTCCGGGAATGTGCTTTCTTTGTAAAAAGAATCTAAGTTGCAGACTTTCAAATGGAAAACCGGAAACATACTTCACTCAAAGATCTCGCCCAAGCATTGGGGGTATCAATTCCTACTGTATCCAGGGCACTAAAAGATAGTCCGGAAATCAGCCGTGAACTTTGCGCCAAAGCAAAGGCACTGGCTAAAGAGATGAACTATCGTCCCAATCCTTTTGCCATGAGCCTGCGGAAAAATGCGCCACGTATCATCGGAGTGGTAGTCCCGGATATTGTCACTCATTTCTTTGCATCAATTCTGAATGGAATAGAGAATATGGCTATTGCCAACGGATATTTCGTGATTATCACGACCTCGCATGAATCTTACGAGCATGAAAAAAGAAATATTGAGAATCTGGTCAATATGCGCGTGGAAGGTATCATCGCCTGTCTGTCTCAAGAAACAACCGATTTCTCCCACATCTCCGCCTTGAAAGACATTAATATGCCACTTATCCTGTTCGACCGTGTTTGCCTGACCGACCAATTTTCATCGGTGATAGCAGACGGGGCACAATCCGCACAGATGGCTACACAACATCTTCTGGATAATGGAAGTAAGCGGGTAGCTTTTATCGGAGGAGCCAATCATCTGGATATTGTAAAGAGAAGAAAACATGGCTATCTGGAAGCCTTGCGTGAGAATCGTATTCCGATCGAAAAAGAGCTGGTAGTCTGCCGGAAGATTGATTATGAGGAAGGCAAGATTGCCACAGAAACTTTACTGTCACTTCCACAGCCTCCAGATGCTATTCTTGCCATGAATGACACATTGGCTTTCGCAGCAATGGAAGTTATCAAAAACCATGACCTCCGGATTCCGAATGATGTGGCAATCATCGGGTATACAGACGAGCAACATGCTAATTATGTGGAACCGAAATTATCTGCTGTATCACATCAGACCTATAAAATGGGAGAAACTGCCTGCCAACTACTTATCGATCAGATAAAAGGAGATAAGACTATCAAGCAGGTGACGATTCCAACACATTTGCAGATTAGGGAGAGTAGTATAAAAAATCAAAAATGTAATCTTCTGTAATATAAGCAAGAAGGAACAAAACATAAGGAGTAGTCAAACGACATCATGACAATGAGGATTATGGATTGATGATGAAAATGAAAAGAATGCAAATCAAGCTATTGTATGGGATAAATGGAACAATCCTATAGGATATGACTTACCTGCAGATAAGAATTTCCATGGTATTACTCCTGGTAGAAATACAATATATGAAATACTTCAGTTTTAGAAATAATTCATAGAATAAAAATCATATCTAAACCAATGCTATATTAATAATAAGCTCCCTTATTCTATCCTTTGCCATAGATGAAATAGGATTAGAATAAGGGAACTTTATTTTAATAAATTCCAAATGATAATAAGTGATTATTTTTCGCACTTTAACATTTGAATATCAAATACTAAAGTTGAATAACCTAAAATAGTAATCGAAGAACCTTTTGGAGTATAATCACTACTACCATAACCATATTTCCATGGAACATACACTTCCAAACGTTCACCAATTTTTCTTCGTTGCAATACCTCTGACAAACCAGTCACAAGCCCATTAATTGTTAAGTTCGCAGTTCTTGAAAAATCAATGCTAGGATTCGCTTCAGTAAAAGAGCCATCAAACGCTTCCCCTATAAAGTTATCTTGTTTATCAACATAACCACCAGTATTACCCCAAATGATATAAGAACCTTTATAATATACAGTAACCTCATCTGTTGCCCGCGGGATAATATTTTGAATCACCCCATCTCCCACAGGAGTTTTCTTTTTAAAATAGATAGGAACTCCAGGATATGCAATCATATGAATAGAATCCAACTGACCACGTGTAGCGGTATTTGCATGAGCATTGGCTATTGAATCTATAAAAGCTTCATTACGTGCCTGCCAGTTATCATATTTGCCCGTCTCTTCCGTTTCACTGCAAGCAGTGAACGCAAGAGCCAGCAATACTAAGGAG